>JAABUK010011900.1_pt1 | contig 11200 bp, 8 predicted proteins | sample 5559141 | NCBI WGS metagenome assembly JAABUK01 (sample SAMN10711869, study PRJNA513367) | rock metagenome | isolation source: Antarctica rocks | place: Antarctica: Victoria Land, Pudding Butte nord | collected 2016-01-03
TATGGCGCTGGTGGCCGCTACTACGGCCACGAGTACGGCGCGGGCCGGGTGTATGGCTACGACCGCGGCGGCTACGGCAACCGGGGCGGCTACGACCGGGATGGGCGCGGGAGCTACGGGGGCGGCTACGGCAACCGGGGCGGCAGCTACGGCGGCAACCGCGGTGGCTACGACAACGACCGCGGCCAGCGTGGAAGCTATGCCACCCCGCAAGGCCGCACAGAAGGGAGCCGGAGCGACCAGCCTTACTACGGTGGTCAGGGCCAGCCCCAGCCGGGCGGCCAGCCCAACTACGGTGGCCAAGGCCAGCGCGGCGGAGGCTACCCCGGTGGCGGCGAACAGCGCGGTGGCGGTGGCGGCGAACAACGCGATGGCGGCGAACAACGCGATGGCGGTGGACGACGCGGTGACGGTGGACAGCGTGACGGTGGTCGCCGGGGCCGTTAAGCAGGCCGGTCTATTCACGGAAAAGCCCTGCGTTATCAAGCCTGATAGCGCGGGGCTTTTTGCTGGGCGGCGGCCTTGGCTGACGGTAGCTCAACTGAGCTGCGCCCACTTTGTATCGGGGCTTAGCTCGGCTGGGGCGGGTAGGCGGCCCTGGCTCAGGAGCTCAGCGATGTAAATCATATCGGTATCGCGGCCCATACCGGCGGCGGCTACGACCTGCCCCTCCAGCACGTAGAACGCCAGGAAATCCTGCCTGGCCACCTCGCCGTGGTAGAGGATATCGTCCCAGCGCTCGGCGTGGCCGGCGTAGCGCAGGCTCTTGCCATACTGCTGCGTCCAGAAAAAAGGCGCGGCCGTGAATTTCTCCTGCTGGCCCAGCATGTTGCGGGCGGCTGCCTGGCCGTGCTGCTGCGCCACCCGCCAGTGCTCGACGCGCGTAGGCTGGCCGGTGGCCGCCAGCGGAAAGCGGGCGCTGTCGCCGGCCGCGTACACGCCGGGCGCGGCCTGCAAACAGGCATCGACCAGCACGCTACCATCTTTTTCCAGGGAGAAAGCATTCCGCAGGAAATCGGTGGCCGGGCGCACCCCCACGCCCAGCACTACTACGCTGGCGGGCAGGCTTTTGCCGGCTTTGAGCTGCACCTTCGCCACGTGGCCGCCCTCGCCGAGCAGGGCCGTCACCTCGGCTTCTACCTCAAACCGGACGCCCTTTTCCTCGTGCATGTTGCGGAACATGGCCCCGATTTCGGGCCCCAGCACGCGCTCGAAAGGCACCTTTTCCTGGGCTACTACCGTCACCTGCCGGCCCTCGGCCACGAGGCTGCTGGCGGCCTCCATGCCGATAAAGCTGGCCCCGATAATAACGACGTGGCCGGCACCCGCCGTGGCGGCCAGTAGCGCGTCGGCGTCGGCCTGAGTGCGCAGGGGGAGCACACCCAACAGGTCGTGGCCGGGCAGCCTGGGTAGTAGGCTGGGGGTAGCGCCGGGGGCCAGCAATAGTTGGTCGTAGCGCAGCGGCGGCTGGCCTTCGAGGCTGATTTCCTGCTTCTTCAGGTCGAGGCCGGTGGCGCGGGTAGCGGTCAGCAGCTCAATTTTTTGCGCGGCATAGAAATCGGCCGCGCGCAGGGGCAGCGCCGCCGGCTTGGCCTTGCCGGCCAGGTAGGCTTTGCTGAGCTTAGTGCGGTCGTAGGGCGCCGCCACATCGGCCGATACCACCACTATCCGCCCCGCGAAGCCCTCGCGCCGCAGCGTCTGGGCCGCGAACTCACCGGCCGCGCCGCCGCCCACGATAACGAACGTGCGCGCATCGGCTGGCGCCGCGGCGGCCGGCGGGGGCGTGCCACCCACCTCGGCCGTGGGCGTCGCCTCGGGCTTATCGGTGCTGGCGGGGGGGGTAGGCGGCACCCGCACCAGGATGCGCCCTTCGGCCTCGCGCACCGCGAACGCGGGCAGGTCGTCGAGCGCGGGCGGCTCGCAGAGGTGACCATTGTCGAGCTTGAAGCAGGCGTGGTGCCAGGGGCAGATGAGGCGGCCATGCACGATTTTGCCCTTTTCCAGCGGGGCGCCGTAGTGCGGGCAGTGCGCCGCGAAGGCGTGGACCTGGCCCTGCTGCCGGGTCAGCAGCACCTGGGGGCCGTCGTGGGGGGTAGGGAAAGCCTTCAGCGCGCCTTCGGGCAGGCTGGCGGCATCCGTGAGGTCTAGTTCGGGTAGCATAGGGGGTAGAGCTGATTTTCTAGTGGCAACGCAAGGCAGCCCCGGCGGGTTGGGAAGCAGTGGCAGCCGATAGACGTTGGCCTACTCTCTACCCCTTTCTAATCAGCAAATTACTCGTAATTTTTACTGCCGTGTACGCGCCTCCGCAGTGGGCGCACTCATCCGAAAGCCCTGCTGAAGGGTGGCACCGCGCAGCTGCAGCCCGGCGTAGAGGGTATCTGTGCAGGGCAAGGCGCTATTGCCACAGCGTCCATTAGGTACTCCGGCATATACGCGGTATGGACCCAGCCGCTTGACTAAAGCTATTTCCCCGGTGCGGTAGTCGGCCGGCCACACGGCGTAGGTCGTAAGTACACCGGGCCTACTAATTTCTCGTCCTAAGTCTTTTAATCCATAGGTTAAGCTAAGCGCTGCTAACACCCAGCCGCCTGCCCGCAGCCAACGCATCGGCCAATTCTGACCTACCAGCACAGGCCCCAACACGGCCACCCCAATCACATAAGTATAGCCAAAGCGCAGTGCTGGCGCTACCCCAAACCACCAAACGCAGCTTAAGAGCAGCAAGCCATACAACTGATATTCGGCCCGCCGCCACCAGCGCGGCCAGCGCTGCCAAACCAAGCTACCTGCCACCAGTACTGGGCTAACTAGCAAGAGCATCAACAGGCGTTGGTCGGCCAATTCGTGATACTGCCACCAGAAGGGCAACCACTGGGGCACCGACTGCCGCGCCGAATAACGCCAGTCGTCTGCCGGCCGCCGGGCATAGAGGTGAATCTCGGCCACGTCAGCTGTCGGGCGGGGGGTAGGGATGGCCCAGTCGGCTACCACAGGGCCCAGGCCTGCCGCCAGCGGGTAAACTGCATATCCCGACAGCACTACGTTGCGCCCTAACCAGGGCAGCGCCACCACCAGCCCTACCCCCACCAGCAGTCCCAGCCGCCGGCCCCGGTACCGGCCGTTCCCTCGCAGCGCCCAGGTCACGGGCCACAGCAACATGGCCACGGCCGATGCTTTGAGCGTGACGGCCGTGGCAGCCAGCACCACCAGCCAAGCCAGCCCGGCAGCAGTCAGCCGGGGCGTTTCGAGCAGCACCCCTAGCAGTAGCAGGCCTAGCACAGCCACCGGCATATCGGGCATTGGGGAAGAAATCCAGAAGCGCGTGGATAGTAGCAGCAGCAGCAGGCTACCTAAGTAGTACCACGCCAACCACGGCCGGCCATCGGGCCGCAGGTTTTGAGCAGCCCGCCGCACATGGCAGAGCGTTAGTAGCAGAAACCCATAACTATTAACTGTTTGCTGAAATGCTGGCCAAGAGCCCGGCTGGCTAGCCGGACTAAAAAAGGCCGTGAGTAAGTCGGCGTGCGAGTTGAAAGCCAACCGGCTATGCAGATTACCTAGACCTGGTACCACTGCAAACTGATGAATCCACCGAATAGTCTGCGCGTGGTAGAGAGTCGAATCAGCAAACCTGGGAAACTGAGTGGCGTGCATTAGCACTACCAAAACCAACACCGCGGCCAGCGCACCGGCCGCCGCGCCCGCCGCCCGCCAGCGTTGGCCATACGCCCGCAGCAGCTGGCCGAGCGCCCCGCGCTGCGCCACCAGCACTACCAACGACAAGGCACTCAAGCCCAGCTGCATCGGCAGGGCCACCGGCCAGCCAAAGCTCAGCACCGCCACCAGCCAGGCCAGGCCGGCCAGCCCGGTCAGGCTCAGTAATTCGGGGCTCTCGGCCACGAGGGGGGGTAGGGCGCCGCCCAGCGCCCGCAGCAGCCGGGCCACGCCCAGCCCCAGGCCCAGCGTAACTACCCCTATCCAAACCCAGAACAGGCCAACTAACAGCATATATTTATTTTATAGTGGCCGAATGAGCACCGAAGCACACGCCTGAAACTCCGCGTTCTTGGGAAAGCGTGGGAACGGAATCACGTCGCGGATGTTGGTCATGCCCGTCACGAATAGCACGAGGCCCTGCTACCGGGTCAGCAGCACCTGAGGGCCGCCGTCGGGGGTAAGGAAGGTTTGGAGCCCGCCGTCGGGCAGGTTGGCGATGGCAGTGAGGTCAATTTCGGCGGGCATGAGCGATGGAAAAAAGGATATGCTAGCTCAACGCAAAGCTGGCTGGCCAGGTTGGGTGGCCTGAACCTTCGGGCGGGGCCGCGCCGTTAGGTTGCCGCACGCTACCTTGTTGCCATGAATGCCGCGATTGAACCATCCGCGCCCGCGCTGCCAACTGTTGCGTCGGCCGAAATGCCCACGCTGGGAGAGGCATTGTCTTCCGTGTTAAAGCTTGGTCCGGCCGACCGGCTGGAGGTTATTACCCGTCTGGCGCAGTCATTGCAGGCATCTGCTGTGGTGGATACGACTGCGGCAACGACCGCGTTGCCGAGTTTCGTCGGCGCATGGGCCAACGACTCGGAGGCTGACAAGATGGAGGCCGCCATTCGGACTGGCCGCCATTTCAACGAAAAACCCGAGTTGCAGCAATGGCCCTGACGCATTTGCTCGATACCAACGTCTGCGTCAATCTGCTGCGTGCTAATTCGGCTGCCGTTGTGGCGCGCTTGGTCCAGGTTGGGGTTACAGCCTGCGCTATTTCTGAAATTACCGAAGCTGAGTTGCGCGTCGGAGCCGAAATTTAGCCAACGTTCGGCTTATCAACACGCCCTTATTGACCAGCTTATCGCAGCCTTCGCCATACTTCCTGTTGCCCCAGCCCTCAGAATTTATGCTCGTGAATGCGCTCGCTTGCAGGCTAATGGGCAGCTCATTGATAATTTCGACCTGCTCATCGGGGCTACCGCCATCGCCAACGACCTCACGATGGTCACCAACAACACCCGGTACTTCCAGCGCCTGCCGCTGTCGGCGCTGGAAGACTGGACGCAATCCCCTGAGCATCCACAACGCGGAGATATAGCATAAATAAAATGCCCGTCATCTCACTCAAAAGGCAATAAGCATTTGAGTAACGCGCCTAAAACTCCGCGTTCTTGGGGAAGCGCGGGAACGGAATCACGTCGCGGATGTTGGTCATGCCCGTCACGAACAGCACCAGGCGCTCGAAGCCCAGGCCGAAGCCCGCGTGCGGCGCGGTGCCAAAGCGGCGCGTGTCGAGGTACCACCACAGCTCGTCGGCGGGCACGTGCATCTCGGCCATGCGGGCTTCGAGCCTGGCCAGGTCTTCCTCGCGCTGCGAGCCGCCGATGATTTCGCCGATGCCGGGGAAGAGCACGTCCATCGCCCGCACGGTGCGGCCGTCCTCGTCGAGCTTCATGTAGAAGGCCTTGATTTCCTTCGGATAATTCGTCAGGATGACCGGCTTCTGGAAATGCTTTTCCACCAGGTAGCGCTCGTGCTCGCTCTGCAGGTCGGTGCCCCAGTCCACGGGAAACTCGAATTTCTGCTTCGCCGACTTCAATATTTCCACCGCCTCGGTGTAGGTGAGGCGCTGGAAGGCGTTGTCGGTCACGAAGGCCAGGCGGCCCAGCAACTCCTTGTCGTACGTGTCGTTCAGGAATTGCAGGTCGGCGGCGCAGTGCTCTAGGGCATACTTCACCAGGCTTTGGAGAAAGTCCTCGGCCAGGTCCATGTTGTCCTGCAAGTCGTTGAAGGCCACCTCGGGCTCAATCATCCAGAACTCGGCCAGGTGGCGGGCGGTGTTCGAGTTTTCGGCCCGGAAGGTGGGCCCGAAGGTGTACACGCTGCCCAGCGCCAGCGCCGCCAGCTCGCCTTCGAGCTGCCCGCTCACGGTGAGGTTGGTTTGCTTGCCAAAAAAATCCTGGCTGTAGTCCACGGCGCCATCCTCGGTGCGGGGCGGGTGCTCGGGGGGTAGGGTCGTGACGCGGAACATCTGGCCCGCGCCCTCGGCATCGGAGCCCGTGATGATGGGCGTATGCACGTAGTAAAACCCGTGGTCGTTGAAATACTGGTGAATGGCAAACGCCAGCGCGTGCCGGATGCGCAGCACCGCCCCGAAGGTGTTGGTACGCGGCCGCAGGTGCGCGATTTCGCGCAGGTGCTCCAGCGAGGTGGCCTTCTTTTGCAGGGGGTAGGCCTCGGGGTCGGCGGTGCCGAGCACGGTTATTTCGGTGGCCTGAATCTCCGTAGACTGGCCCTTGCCCTGGCTCGCCACCAGCTGGCCGCGCACCGCGATGCACGAGCCGGTGGTTACTTCCTTCAGGCTTTCTTCCAGAAAATTTTCGGCATCGGCCACTATTTGCAGGGGCGCGAGGCCGGAGCCGTCGTTTAGGGCGATAAATTGCACGTGTTTATTGCCCCGGCGGGTGCGCACCCAGCCTTTCACCAGCACTTCGCGGTTGAGGTCGGTGCTCGTTAGCAGGTCTTGAATGCGGGTGCGGCGCAGCTGGTCGTCAGGCATGGGGGTAGGCAAATGGCAGTGGAGCCCGCAAAGGTAAACCGTGGCTTTATGCCCCGCGCGCAAACATCTACCAGAAATTGCCAGTAGTACCTTGCGACCGATTATGGCGTTATTGCGTAACTATATTTTACGCGCGCTGCCGATGCTTTCTTTTTATTCCCGTCCAGTTATATGCAACGCCTTGATTTAAAACAGCTTCTTTCACAACGCCTGTCGCCCCAGCAGATTCAGTTTATCAAGCTACTGCAAATTCCGACGGCCGAACTGGAAACCCGCATCAAGGAGGAGATGGAAGTGAACCCGGCCCTCGAAGAAGGCGACAGCGACGAGGCCGACGAGCGCGACGACAGCACTGATGATACGCCCGAGGCCGACGACCCCAACGACTCGCTCGACAACGACGAAAGCACGCTGGATGAGGACTTTAGTCCCGCCGAGTCGTCCGACGACAGCATGGGGGCCGATGACTACGCCGACGAGCGCCCCGAGCCCGCCGCCGAGGTAGAGGCGCTGGGCATCGACAACGACAACCACGAAATCGACATCAGCGACTACGTTAACGACGACGAGATTGCGGGCTACAAGATGCAGGGCGATGGCCCCGGCGACGAGGAAGAGCGCGAAATGCCGCTGGCCGATAACAGCGGCTCGCTCCAGGATTCGCTGCTCGACCAGCTGCACTTTGCCCGGCTCAGCGAGCAGCAGCAGGCCATTGGCGAGCAGCTCATCGGCTCGATTGACGGCGACGGCTACATCCGGCGCGACCTGGCGGCCATTGCCAACGACCTGGCGTTCAGCCAGAATATCGAAGTAACCGAACCGGAGATTGAGGCCGTGCTGCGCGTCATTCAGCAGTTCGACCCGCCGGGCATCGCCGCCCGCGACCTGCCCGAGTGCCTGCTCTTGCAGCTGGAGCGCCGCACCCAGGACGAGGATACCCTGAACGCCGAGCGCATCCTGACCGAAACCTTCGAGGAGTTTACTAAAAAGCACTACCAGCGCATTCAGCAAAAGCTTGATTTAGAAGATAATGAGCTGAAGGATGCGGTGGCCGTCATCCTCAAGCTGAACCCCAAGCCGGGCGGCAACGGCCCCGTAAACGCCGGCCGCGGCAGCGGCGGCGGGGCGCAGTACCTCATGCCCGACTTTATCCTCACCAACGACAACGGCGAGCTGAACCTGACCCTGAACGCCCGCAACGCCCCCGAACTGCGCGTGAGCCGCGACTACCGCGAGATGCTCCAGACCTACGACAAGGCCGCCAAAAAGGACCAGAAAATGAAGGAGGCCGTGAGCTTCGTGAAGCAAAAGCTGGACTCGGCCAAGTGGTTTATCGACGCCATCCGGCAGCGCCAGAATACGCTGCTGCGCACCATGTCGTCCATCGTGGACTTGCAGCGCGAGTTCTTCCTCACCGGCGACGACTCGAAGCTGCGGCCCATGATTCTCAAGGATATCGCCCAGCAGATTAGCATGGACATCTCGACCGTGAGCCGGGTGGCCAACTCCAAGTCGGTGCAGACCGAGCACGGCATCTACCCCCTTAAATTCTTCTTCTCCGAAGGCATCGCCACCGACTCGGGCGAGGATGCCAGCAGCCGCGAGGTGAAAAGCATCCTGCGCGACCTCATCAGCGGCGAGAAAAAGGACCACCCCCTCAGCGACGACAAGCTGGAAAAAATGCTGAACGCCCGCGGCTACAACATCGCCCGCCGCACCGTGGCCAAGTACCGCGAGCAGCTCAACATCCCGGTGGCGCGGTTGCGCAAGGAGCTGTAGCGCGGACGCTGCGAGTCAGTGCGTGAGCGGCCAACTTAAATTGCCGCTAATCCGTTTATATTTACGCTACGAAAAAGAGGCCGAGCCTCCCGGCCCGACCTCTTCTCCGATTACTCAAGCCAATGAGTGAGCAACAACTGGCCAATGGCCTTCGCTGCTCCGCTCACCAAACCCAGCAAGACAGTCTTGCCGAGCACTTTGAGTAGCCGTAGCGCACGTTCCCTTTGCATGGTTAAGATGGGGGTGTTCGCTGCACCCACTTCTTGAACCCTCGGTTGTGACCAGCAGCCGGGGGTTCGCCGTTTATAGGCGACCGTGTTGGCTGGGTGTTTACCGTACGTTGCGCCAAAGGCAAGCTGGTCAGTTGCTTGTAAACCAGTATTTCGCGGTTATACTCGTTGTGAAATGATTTGCGAAAAAGAGCAACGACGGGCGGGGGCAAGCCCCGCACCCTACTTCGGGAGGAGTATAATGCCCGGCCAGTTTTTTACGCGGCTTAACCAGTTTCCTGCCCCTGCCGGACGCGCCCAACCGCCCCAGCTGCCCTGCCCCGGCGATACTCCCACGCCGCCCAGGCCAGCGTGCCGCCGTATTCGAGGCCGATGAGCCAGCCGCTTTCGGTGTAGGCGGTGGTGCGGTAAGCCGAGTACGAAAGCACCGCCAGCCCGGCCCACACCCGCGCGTAGCGCAGCGGCGAGAAGCAGCTGAGCGCCACCAGCGGCACCAGGTACCAGGGGTGCACGATGGTGGCCAGCGCGAAGTAGCCGCTGAGCGTGAGCAGCAACCAATGCGGCACCGCCGCCAGCCGGGGCCGCCCTACCCCCCGCGCCAGCCGGAACGCCAGGTAAATGGCCCCCGCGCCCAGCAGCGGCCCCAGCCCGCCCACCAGGTCGTGCCCCGTGAGCCACTGGCCCAGCGCCCGCAGCAGGTAAAACACGCTGGCATTGAACTCGAAGCTCTGGAAATATAAGTCGAGGCTGAGACCGATGTGCAGCAGCAAGCTCCACGATACGAAGGGCAGAAACAGCAGTCCCAGGCTACCCGCCAGCACGCCCAGAAACCAGCGGAAGCGCCGCCGCCCCAGCTGCCGGGCCAGCAGCGGCAGCGCCAGCAGCGGCAGCAGCTTGGTGGCTACGGCCAGGGCCAGCGCGCCGGCCGCCAGCCAGGTGCGGCGGCGCACCAGCAGCGCCCCGGTCAGCAACAGGAAAAAAACTGCTACCCCCTCCATGTGCACGTTACCAGCCACTTCTACTATTGCCAGCGGGTGCAGCAGGTAGGCCAGCGCCCGGCGCGCGGGCCAGCCGGCCAGCGGCAGCAGCCACAGCAGCAGCGCCGCCGCGCCCGCGTCGGCCAGCAGCAGCGCCAGCCGCACTACGAGTAGAAAGCCGGTTTGGGAATCGGGAAAAAGTCCGGCCGCCACCCCGTACAGCCCCTGGCACACCGGCGGATACACCGAGAAATACCGGGGCGAATTGAGCCGCGGCCGCAACCGGCGCAGCTCGGTCATGGGCAGGGCGGCTGAGTCGGCGGGCGGGTGTTGCAGCAGCTGTTGGGGCGTTTCGGCGAAGGGGTTGTGGCCGTCGCTCACCAGCAGCCCATCCCAGCGGAAGCGGTAGAAGTCGTCGCTCAGCGCCGGGGTAGCCGGCAGCCACAGCAGCCGAAATACCAGCGCCGCGCCCAGCCCCCAGCGCAGGGGTAGGCGCGTGTGCAGCAGCCAGGCGTAGGCCGTGCCCGCCACCGCAAAGAGCAGAAGTAACTGGGTGCAATGTGCGCGTGGCGTGGCGTAGGCCAGGGCCCAGTAGGCCGCGCCCGTCAGTAGCAGGGCCAGGAGCTGGCTGGCGCGGAGCAGGGGGGGAGGGTGGGGCGGGCTCAAGGGAAAGTGGCTGGATGCTAGTGCTTTCGGCACCTTACGGGCACCTTACCAATACTTAAAAATCGTCCACAAAATCTTATACCCCGCCCCGATAGTACCGCGCACCGTACCCGATATCTTGGAGGTACCGATGCGGCGGCGGTAGCGCACCGGCACCTCGGCCACGCGCAGGCCCAGGCGGGCGGCTTTCACCTGCATCTCCACCGTCCAGCCGTAGTTGGTATCGACCATGCCGAGGCGGGCCAGCGCGTCGGCCGTAATAGCCCGAAACGGCCCCAGGTCGGTGTGCGCGCCGCCGTAGCGCAGGCGCAACAGGCGCGTGGCCAGCCAGTTGCCGAAGCGCTGCTGGGGTAGCAGGGCGCCGCGCTCGCGCTGGCCCAGCGCCCGCGAGCCGATAACCAGGTCGGCCGCCCCGGCCAGAACAGGAGCTAGCAGGGCGGGCATTTCTTCGGGAAAGTCGGAGTGGTCGCCATCGAGAAAGACGATGATTTCGGGCGCTTGGGCAGCGGGCTGAGCGGCGTAGTAGGCCAGCCCGGCCAGGCAGGCCTGGCCGTAGCCGGCGCGCGGCTCGGCTACCACGGTGGCCCCGGCGGCGCGGGCAGCGGCGGCGGTATCGTCGGTCGAGGCGTTGTCCACTACCACCACTTCCCGCGCCAGGCCGGCCGGGATTTCACTCAGCACCAGCGCGATGGATTTTCCCTCGTTGTGGGCCGGGATGAGGACGCCGATGCGCGAAAAAGTAGTCAAGGCAGGTAGCGGAGCAGGTTGAGGGTGTAAAAGAACGACCAAGGCCGCGCAATCGGTTGGCGGGGGCAGCTACGTAGGTGCCGGAGACACCGGGCCGGCTACCGCCGCATTTTTGGCGTTCATTTGCGACTTATACTCGTCACGAAGTGAGTTGCGAAAGTAGACGCTAAAAAGTGCTAAACTTGTGGCATGAAGGTCAGCCTGACAGCGGTAGAACGGCGCGCATTGCGGCAGTTGCAAAAGCAACGGCGTGACGA
>JAABUK010011902.1_pt1 | contig 11199 bp, 9 predicted proteins | sample 5559141 | NCBI WGS metagenome assembly JAABUK01 (sample SAMN10711869, study PRJNA513367) | rock metagenome | isolation source: Antarctica rocks | place: Antarctica: Victoria Land, Pudding Butte nord | collected 2016-01-03
CAAGAAGTGGCATTTCTTTGTCTGTGATGTCAAAGTGCTTCAATATTACAGTCTGTAGCTTTGGCCACTGGCCTGTAGCCAAATGTCTGATTCCCTCATGAGATGCACTCATCGATCTTAGCTCCAGTTTGCTCAGCAAAGGCCATTTGGCTTGAGCTAACATAGCAAAGCAATCCTCACTGTCCTCACCCTCTGATTTCCAAAAATCATACACAAACAAGAACTCCTGAAGTTGGGGGAGGTGCGCTTGGATGAGACTGTGTATGCCATTTGGACTGACTTGGCAAACTCTGAGCTGCAAACGCTGCAGCGTGCTCCACGGTAAGTCAGACCAACACCCAAGTCCTCTGTAATCCAAACCATGTTGTATAGACAAGTCCTTGAGCTCTAGCCAATTGCCCTTCATCAAGGCAGGAATGGCATCATGAAAAGGCTCAATGCATAAGATCTGCAGAAGCGGCCAGTCTATGTCCGTCAGCGCTGTCACTTGAGCAACGTCCAATCTGTGCCCTGATACTGTAAGGCTTTCTAGCAAAGGCCACTTGCCCTTAAACTGCCGAAAGACATGTTCACTGCAGCTAGACAGGTCGTCAAATGTCCTGCCTCTGGCAAGTGTCAGATTCTGTAGCAGTGGCCATGGCCCATTGCTCAACTGAGCATGAGAAGCAGCCGTTATGCAGCTTTTTGACAAATCCAGGCACCTCAGCTGAGACCAACCGCCCTTGGTGAGATGGTGAAGTTGCTCTGGCTGCAGTGCCTCGGTAATCTTGATGCACCTTATCATCCCCTGAACTTGTCTGCGAACCTCTGTATTGACGCCCAGCAAGACATTTCAATACTTGCTGGGCGTGAAGTCCCACAACCTCGGCACTTGATCACTGAGCGAGACACAGTTCGGGTTGTTTTGTGCTGGACAAGCTCTGCAAGAAGGCACGAACAGTGTCTCCTGACGGCAAAGAAAGACGCAGCAGCTTAGCTGTGTGCGTTCAGTGCGCGCAGAGCTTACCTGGAGGTCATCGTCGAGGTCGTTTGTGCACGATCTGGTCTTGTCAACATTCACGCTTTGTGTGTCAGCAACACAGCTTTTATCAGGCGAAGGTGGTGCAGAGAATGCCACAGCTTCCTTTTTGTCCGGTGCGACGACTTCGGCAGCGCCCACGTGCAACAAACTTCCGGCCTTGACCACCATTTCCAACTAGGTGTGCCAGGGTTGTCTGTCAGTAGTGTGTGTGTGTGTCAGTACCCTGGCTAGTCAATCTATTGACTATAGTCAAAAACAGATGTGCCAGGGTTGTCAGCAACCCAGTCAAACACATCAGGAATAAGCGTTCATTATGTTGAAATAGTCTGCAATGAATTTGTACATGTACCGGTACATGTGTGGTATGTTGTGAGCACCTTGCCTTTGAAGAAGAAGACGACCAAACTTGCATGATTCGGCCAGCCAATTGCAATTGCTTGCAACAAAATTGGCTGCAACAAGTCTGCTTGAGTCATTATCAAATGACACACAGTAACAAACACAGCCCACATACTGATAGCACTCTGATTGACAACTCTACCCAATCAAAGCTGTACATGTACACCAAAGCTACGTAGTATCCTGCACACCAAATGTTGAACTCACACAACACAACCTGCATGTCCTGCACTCTGTGAACTGTAAAGCGCCTGATAATTGCTGCAAAAGCTGCGTGATGACAATTGCAGAGGCGGCCCATGTGGTTACCAACGCCTTGCATGAGGTGATGCATAAAAGTGGGTGCTGGAAGCGCATTGAGGTCAAAGGTGCGTTGGAAAACTTGTGGCCCAACACAGGAATGCTGGCGTTACCCAGCCTGAGTTACTCACTGTACTTCAACACCTACGTTCCCATGGGCTGGCCAGCTCAGACATGATGCAAGTGTCAGCTGATAATCTCAATCTTGGCTTGCATCAAGATCAGGCTGCTTGTCAGCAAGCTGCCCCTGTGTGAGAAGGTGAAGCAGATCTCCTGCTAGAGTGCAGATGTTGTCACTCACATTCTCTGCTCCTGTCATCTCTGTTGCATGAGCAATGAGTATTCTCCTCAATAGGCCGTTCTCCTGGCCCATAGCATCAACCTGCAATTGGACACATTGCTGGCATGCAAAACATGGCATGCAACAGCAGCAGCAGGCAACAAAGTTTGTGATGCAGAGGTGTTCCAAGAGACTGTGCTGGACAGCATGGTGCATCACAGGATAGCTCATGGCAGCACAGCATGTGACACCACAGCAAGCGCATCAAAGCATGGCACTGGAAAGCACAATAACAAATCACAGCACAGCAGACTTGCGTCTTCATCAACAGTAATGCAGACAGCAGCATGGTCCGGACTGTTCCCTGCATTATAGAGACTTGTGCAGGTGCAGGTGCGAGATGCAACAGACCGCCTGTCTGTCAACACACAGTCTAAAGTGATGACAACACAACTGCATTGATGCAGCAGCGCTTTATCTAATCAAGCCAGTTATCACTTTTTAATGCAAGCAAGCTCTTGGTACTGTTTGAAGCTGGTAAAGCCCAAAAGATGGCATATTTGCTCATTTGCACACCTGACATACAGCCCACTGCAGCTGCATGTTGAGGCCCTGATTCATGCTGGCCAGCAGCTGAACCTCATCGGACAGACTAGCAATGGTGTCCATCCGCTTTGCACGAGTCCGCCTGGCCGCTTCCCTGCACCACAAAATCACCTTTTCCCAAAGCTGCAGCCAGCTGGAAACACAACATTGAGCCCGTTTTGAGCACAACGGTAATGTTGTTTGCTGGCTGGTTAGCAATTGGCTAGCTGAATTCCGTGATTAAAAAAGCATGTAAGAATGATGGCTTGCCAGCACAGCAGTACCACACAATGGGGCTCAACAGGTGCACTTCATGCCTAGTTAGACAATTACCTGACAAGCTGTAGAGGCAGCCTTGCAACACACACATGTGTACACTGCTCAGTTCACGGTGCAGGCATCCAAATTTCAAATTGGTACAAACATGTGTCAAGCTTAGCTGGCATGCTGCCACTGCTCAAAACTTAGCACTGGTCTTGCATGCAGCGGGGTATATGCAGCAGAGTGTTGGCAACATAGCAGACCACAGCTTGCATCACAAGGTAACAGTCATGCAATCTTGTAAAGCAGACCTGTTGCGTTCTCTTCTTGAGATCACCTTTGCCTCATCATCAGCCACTTGCTCATGCCTGTTGCGTTTACAGCTGGGTCCAGGACTGCAAGACTGCCTGCGTTCACAATTGCTACTGTCTGTTCCAGTGTACGTTAAACATAAAAGCGTGCTGAGAGCATGCAAACATGCTTCTAGCTCATGCTCTTAGCACACGCTTCCATCACAGCTTCCACCATGACTACCAATACATCATAGCTTGTGCCAATATGATGCACAACATTCCACTGATTTGTAGCAACTAGCAGCTTATCTTGATTGTTAGAGTGCTCCTGAGGTTTGGTTGAGAGTGATCAGCCAAACAGCATGATCATGCTTGAACTGGGAGTTGAGCTAGCCAATTCACAGTCAGCTATGCATGTCAGCAGCAGCAGTGTCACACCAAATCACCTTGCCAAAGTAATGCCTGCCTTCTAATTAACGCTGCAGACAGCTGTTCACCACTGCATGGCGGCAAAGGACTAGTATACGCAATACCAAGACAATGCTAGCAAATTGCCTCTTGTGGCAAATGGTTAGTGTTGCTGAGTAGCTGGGCACAGTTGAGGGAAGACACATGCTGGTGTGAGCTCACCTTGAGTCAGCACTCAGGCTGCTGTGACACAGCGGCAGCAGCACATCAGCCATTGGCACAGCTGCGGTGCCCTCTGGATGTTCTGCACACCAGCAAAGCATCAATGGCTTGTAAAAACCAACATACCAACAAGAGTCAGGTGTCTGTGCAAAAGTGCAGCTGCTAGATATGTACTGCGTGCTGAGCCAGAATGCTTGTAATCCACTGTGAGCAGCCTTAGGCCGTCTACATAGCAGCGTTTCAAAGCAAGGTGATCTTTGTAACGGTCTGCACAGTCGATTGGTCAACGCTGCAGCACATGACTCGTTGACCACTTAAAGAAGAGGTAAGCTGGCCACAGAAAGCTGAGCAAAGGTTATGACACACAGCTGCAGCAGCTTGGTCTTTGACATCTGATGTTCAACATGCATTTATGCAGCGCATTTGATGAAAGTCAAAACAGCGCCCTGCATGTACACCGTCCTGGGTTGCAACAGATTAGCTCAAATGCGTGCGCCATGCCCACATGGTTCACTGTGTGTGAGCCACATGTGCACAGCAACAGTCACAGCAAAAGCATTAGCCCGCAACGACAACACTTTCGGCAGGCATATCAGCATGCTCTAATGTGCATCAGACAGCAACATCAGGACATCGGCAGCGCAACCATACTGATCACAAGTCAATGTGGTCTACCTGCAGTGCTGTCGCCAACCGTGTAGAAAGCAGTTGCCAGAGGTGGAGGAAAATCTGTTGCCGCTGCTGTCTCACTTGTGTACAGTGCAGTTGCCGAAGGTGGAGGCGCAGCTGTTGTATATGCAGTCTCAGCTGTGCAAACTGTGGTTGCCAGAGAAGCAGGATTGCTGATGCTGGGCCACCACGCCTGGCCCTTCAGCAGTGGCACTGCTGTCAGGTCCACATGGGTGCTCTGCAGGGGCAGGCACTGAGGTGAGTCCCCTCTGGTGAGCATTGAGCTGATGGAGCTGAGTCGTGAGTGATGCTGAGGCAGCTGCTGCAGCCCTGTTACAGCAGAGCATGTCTTCTGTGGTTGCTGGGAGAGGAAGCTGCTGGAGTATGGTTTCTCCAAGGTCTGCTTGGCATCCAGGGCGCAAGCTGCAGAGAAGTCAGCTGGATCTGAGTCGGATGCTGAGTCAGCAGGACCACTGGCCATCACACACAAGTTTCTCCCGGGCAGGTGGGAAGCAGCTGCTGTGGCAGCTGTTGCAGATGCCGGAGCAAGAAGCAAATGACTGCTCTGAGCTTCCATAGAGGAAGAGTTTATTGCATACTGCTTAGAGCCTGTTGAGGTCCACTGCCTGGCATCTTGCATGGCTGATTGGTGGTTGTCTGCCAGAAACAGATCACCAGGGTAGTAAATCAGACCCTCTGTTTTGTTGAGTTTTGTGTCGACAACGCTCTGTTTGTTAGAGTTGCCTGTGCATTTCCTATGCCGCTGGTACTGCAGTGAGTGGTGACCTGTTGCAGCTGGGCAAGTTTGATCCTGAGGGACATCTAGGCTGGGTGATGCCAGCGCTGACAGCTGACATGGCCAAAACTGGTCATGAACATTGCCTGCCAGTGGCAGCAGTTCAGAGGCTGGGGAACTGGGGTTGTGGGTCTGCAACAGGGCAGGAAGGATAGCTGCCTCTGTGCCCTCTTTAGCCTGTTCTAAAGCACTTTCTCCACGCTCAACACCTGTAGCTCAAGGCCAGTGTAAGTCGTGAGCAGAACCTTTGAGTGCCACCAATCTATCGCAAATACTCATACAAGCACAGTAAGTACCTTGACTGTGACTGGGTCGACGAGGTACAGCCGGCCTATCGCTGCAGCTGGGAGACAGCAGGGTTGGGGCACAATATGACTCGAACATACTACCAGCCGGACAGCGGGTTTTCGGCTGATGGCGCCTGGGTTGTGGAGCTTTCATTAGACCGCAAGTTGCTTGTTGTGTTGCGCTCTAGCATAATGATCAAGCTGCCAGTGAACAGTGCTCTCCACCACGCACACGAGTGCTTGTTGCCGGAAACACCATTTGAGCGACGCCTAAGACATAGTCGTGGACGGATCCCTTTTCACAAGCAGAGCGACAGGCAATTTGTAAAAGACACCCTTGTCTGTGCAGTCTGTGCAAAGCAGCAGAAGCTATGGCGCTGGACAGAATTCAAATCCCAGTTGAGCTGTTCAACTTCATACATGTACTTGCATAGTGTTGCTCAGCAACAGTTGCTGAGTCCAACAATGCAGATCAATGCATATGGTGCAAATGCGACCAAAGGACTGCTGGTGTGCAACAAACCATACTCAAGTGTCACATGCAAGGATTTGATATCATTGATATCCTGACTACGCATGCGCCTCTGACTACATTGATTCGTTCCTTGTAGTCATGAAAAGGCCGTCAACAGCGCTGTGTTACAAGTCTGTCATAATGCCTTCTTTTATAGTTTTGCAAACGCTTCAGACAATTGTTGACTTGCAAATCTACATGTATACCAAAACAGATGCATCAGATTCTGTGGCGAATGAATGTGCATGAACAGCAGTCAGTCATCAGGCACCACTCAGTACCTTCGTTCTTGGTAGCATTGGTGTTGCACAGACTTGCAGATAGAACCTTATAGGCACATTTGTTTTACACAAAGAATGGCGAGTTGCTGACCAAGCTTTGGCTGTACGATTGAACATAGAGAGACACAACTGCGCAGACACTGCACAATTTGCTCAACGGTATACCTACATAACAAAGTGCTCGCACCACTGTCGTCTACTGCATGCACAAGGCATCTTGCATCTTGCACTACAAGGCAGGTTACACAGCAAACACAATGGACACACACACAAGCTGCCTTACTACAAATGACTCAACAGCTTTGCGCATGTACAAGCCTGGCATAGCTGCCCCCAGTGTGCCTTTCTCTGTCCAACATCACATGAACCTGGCATTCCCAGATGCTGTGTGCTGCCTCAAGTGAGGGGCTGTGCATAACAGAACCCCACAGCTTCTCCTGCTGTTACATGCCATCCCTTGCTGCCTGTAGGTGCTGCATGTACATGTCGTTTGACCAGCAAGAACTTCCAGTGGCTGATCAAACATCCTTGTCGACTGCCAAGCATTGCCCATGCGCTGCAGCTTATCTGTGTTACTTGCTGAATCTGCTCTTGGATGATACTTTAGCTGAGGAATCAGGGTACTGTTGCGGCTGGCCAGACTCAGTAACTGTGTGAGAAAGTATCAAACATTGTTTTGATTTGGAAGTGTATGGCACTCTGCCCGAGGTTCGTGCAGTGACTTGGCTGAATGTATATCAGGTGTCTGGAAAACTGCATTCTTGTGTCAGGAGCTTCGCAGTAAGGAAGTAAGACTAGTGCACAAGCATTTAAACAGCACAGGTCTATAAGCTGCTTTGGTCTGATGCGCCACCAGTGCTGTGAACACAATTGCTGAGGTTCCTGGTGGTAAACTGCATGGCAGCTATGTTCCGGCCTTGCTGAGGTGCCGGGTCCGGCCGTTTCGTCTGACTGATCACTGATCTTGACAAAGATGAGTATTTGTTCGCGCGTACCAAGTTGTTCGGATATTGTATCAGGCCGTCTGATGTCGTTCAGCTTCCACAGGGCGCTAGAAGCCGAAAAAGTGATACAGCATGTACAGTATGATCGTCAGTGACACCACAGCTACGAAATCTTTGCTTTGCCGGCTTAGCACACGCTCAGGCAGACAGTGGCGCCTTTCGTAACGAAGACGACTTCTCCTGGAGGCCATAGGTCCCATGACGAGCTAGCGCATTGAAGTGCTGTTGGCCTTCTGCCTGCACGAGCACTTATCAATCCATCAGTTTATATTTCCTGTCTTCAGGGGGTGAACAGCAATTTTTCAAGGCGTTCGACAAACGAAGTTGCTGTAATGAAGGATGGCGCTACTACTGGCATGCCACATGCTCTACATTGGTCCAGATCTACAAAGTTCAAAAGCCAAGCTGACAGAGGACTGGCCAAAACAGGTTGTCTTTAAAGCGATTTGTGCAAAAAAAGTCTTGAAATGACTGCCTGTTGGTCAGTAGCCAATGATGTCACTCATTGAACCACATGTACACTGACAAATTCTGTGCAAGACCACGCAACAAATGGTGCTGTCGCACTGCTGCCATGTAAGTGATACGAGCTCAGGTTGCGCAATTGGTTGGTCACGTGAAGACTTTTAACATGTCAAGGCAGCGCTGCTAGCATAGATCCTGGCATATGAGCTCTATTGGGCTTTGTTGTATCAATGTGTCATCTTGTCACTGCTGGCTGTTGTTGGTGGCCTAACCTCAGCTTGTGTTTCATCACATGCCACAAGACTCTGCCAGCCACATCAGGCTTGTACAGAGTGTCAGAAGGCTCCATCATGTGCATGACCGCCAATGATTTGCGCATGATATATGCGTCATCAAACTGGGCCTTCTGTAATGCCAGAAAGTAATTGCTCATCAATTTTGTCATCAGGGTGCTCTCTTGCTGGGGCATATTCACTTTTGCACCTGACTTCCTACAGCACAACCACCCAAGCATCAGCATGCATGTCACAGGCTTATTGCATGCATTGCAAAAGGAAGAGCTCTCTGCTCTACCACAACTCAAGATCCAGGTAGCGCCTGCAAATAGATATGTGATGCCCCTCAATCCTATCTACAGTCAGTTTGAAAACCTTGTTGGCTGGCATGCATCATGCCACGCAATGAGCTAAAACAGTACAGCGGAGACTCTGCCAGTGCAACTAGTGCACTTTCTCAGAGTGCGCGAGCACCATGCAGGCTTGATTTTGGCCAGGCAAGACAGGGCGCACATTGCATCAGCACCAGCAGCCACGCTCCATGGGTAATTCAGCAGGGCTCCCAACTCTGTGTGGAATTGTGTTGGCAGGCTGTCCAGGGCTGCCAACTGCTGCTGCTTGCTGCCATCTGCAGTGCAGCCCTCCAGCAGCTTGTCGATGCATTGGCATAGCAAGTTGCTGCCCATCATGCCTACAGTCATGCCTTGACCCTGTGACACCACACATGATGTACAAACTGAGTTCAACATGAAGGCATTTGCGGCGCCTAAGGAACAGAAGCTCTGCGAGTAGCTACTCCAGTTGATGGGCAAGAGAAAACACAGCTAACACAGTCAAACACCACACGTATGTGCAGACGCCATGCTGACTATCTCTCCTTGCAATGCAAGCAGACAAATGTCTTTAGTACATGTGACAACGATAAATGCTAACACAGAGTATGTCACTGACAACATGAGCCCCACTTGACTGCAATGGACTCGAGTGTGCTACACCTCAGGCCAGCAATGATAGTGAGGCTTTGAAGGTTCAAGCCAAGGGTTTCTTGCTGCCACAGACATACAGCCTGTGCAATGCCTCATGACAAACAATGAGCAGTTATAAAAGAAGTTTCAAGGGACCAGACCACCAACGCGTTCTTACATTGACAGGGTTGAAGTAGCATACTGCATCTCCAAGCACACACAGGCCGCTGGGAGGAGGGGCCGTTTCAAACAGCCTCCTGAAATTGTCTGTGCCACTGTACGCAGATATGGAGGACACTGGTTTGGCCCTAAGGAGGGTCTGCCAAATCAGAGGGTTGGGCAAATTCTGAGCAAATTCCAAAAAGCCTTCTTCATCTAGTGGGCACTGATGGCCGGGGTAGCCTGCCAGGTTCACCTACAAAGGGCAACATGAGACATGTTGATAGGCAATAACAGCTGGCAAAAAGCAATACGGAAGTCAGCTGTGGTGATGATTCTCAAAGCAAACAAAACTGGGTAGGACTGTGTTGCAAACATGGCAGCAATGAACGCCTGTGGTTGTGAAGACATGCAAGGCTTATGCAGGAGCAACATTTAACATACATATAGCCCATACCTTATTATAATAACTATTATCATCACCATTGTCATTATTATTATCATTACCATACCTGCCATTTGTTGGTCTCAATAGGGATCATCATGCCCACCCGAGACCCCTGGGGGTAGTCCATGCACATGGCAAGCAGCCAGTCCCTGTCAGCGTCCTCTGTCATCTCGTACATGCGGTATGCATACTTCAACCCAGCATTGACCGACCATTCTGATGGATGTCTGTGCCCAATACCCTCGAGCCACTTGCTGATGTTAGATGCCTTCCCAGACGCATCAATGACCAGGTCAGCATTCAGTGTCTGGCCATTCTTGAGATGCAAGCCTGCAAGTCATGGCATGATGTGTGTCCTGAAAGACAATGAGACATGCTGCATCTGAGTCTCCACGCTCACAGTGAATGACTGCTGTTGGGGTGTTCAATGATCATGCATACACACGACTTCAAGCTTTGCACTTTCCAGTCAGAAATATCACTGTTGCATGAGACCTCAAGACCATGGCAATGGCAATCAAGGATGCACAGTTAGACAACAGCAGACTCAAAAAGTGTACCATGCAAGCACTTGAGCAGCAGGATGCATGCATACTCATGAATGTCGTGTATTTGTGGCATGCTGCATGCCAGCACTGTGAACGCATGGCATACCTGTCACCCTTTCCTGATGAGCATCATACACCAGGCCGTCCACAAGTGCCCCTGTTTGTACATCAAGGTTGCTGATGCCTAGCACAAACTTGCGAAGCACACACTCGTACAGGTGACGTGAGGCAGCAAGAGATGGCAGCCCAGAGGCAGTGCCAGGAAGCCAATCTTTTCCCCAGTTACTCTACACAAAACATGACATTGACTATCAAAAGGAGATATTTGACATGTAAATGTGAATGTGTTGACATTGTACTTGGACAACTAAAGCATGCAGCAATGCTATTGGGGGCCTGTGACAGGAGCCTGGATCCTGGCCACACTGAGGCGCCAGACCCAACCTTCTAAATTGCTATGATGCACGCAAGGCAAGTTAGACCCTGTGCAGTCCACGCAATTTCCACTGGGTTTCAGGTATTTGACACACGCTGCATTGCATGTTTAACTGGCAGAAGGTGAATACAGCGATAGCAAGTTTGTACATCATCGTGATACTGGCTGGAAGTGCATCTTACAAAGTAAATGTCCCTGATCTGGTCTATCTCAAGAGCTCCAGCCCAAGAAAGCTTCTGCTTGTAGCCAGGAAACAGCTCCTCCATCAGCTCAAGGCCCTTCTTAAACATGATGTGTGGCTGCTTGCACTGGGAAACACCTCGCCGCCTGTTTGTTGCAGCCTACATGCATGTGAGGTTTGCTTAGCACATCAGTATTGTACATGAGACACAGACAAGGGATGTTGGGCATACAGATGCCATGCAGAGAAGCGGCTGACTGGAGCCAGTGACAGAGTCTATACTGAAGGCATACCTCATATTGCTCACGCCAAACCTCGGGATCACTAGCCTTTTTGACATTGACAGCATCGCCAAAATCATCCTTGTCAAGCAGTGTCTGCGTATGATTCAGCACAAAGGTT
>JAABUK010011903.1_pt1 | contig 11198 bp, 14 predicted proteins | sample 5559141 | NCBI WGS metagenome assembly JAABUK01 (sample SAMN10711869, study PRJNA513367) | rock metagenome | isolation source: Antarctica rocks | place: Antarctica: Victoria Land, Pudding Butte nord | collected 2016-01-03
GTAACCCCAACTACAACATCTCCACTGCATGCGCCACCGGCAACTACTGTATACTCAAGTAAGCCTCTCTCCCACTCAAGTAACCCCAACTACAACATCTCCACTGCATGCGCCACCGGCCACAACTGTATACCCAAGTAAGCCCCAACTCCACATCTCCACTGCATGCGCCACCGGCCACAACTGTATACCCAAGTAAGCCCCTCTCGTACTCAAGTAAGCCTCTGTTGTACTCAAGTAAGCCTCTGTCAGGCAGCTACTGCATGCGCCACCGGCAACTACTGCATACTCGAGTAAGCCTCTCTCCTACTCAAGTAAGCCTCTGTCATACACTCTGTTTGGGAACTACAACATCTCCACCGCCTGTGCCACCGGCAACTACTGCATACTCAAGTAAGCCTCTGTCATACTCAGAACAGTCTTGTACTCAAGTAAGCCTCTATCGTAGCCTTTGTCAGACAGCTATTGCACACTCAAGTCTCTCTCGTACTCAAGCAAGCCTCTGTCGTACTCAAGTAAGCCTCTCTTGTACTCAAGTGAGCCCCTGTCAGGCAGCTACTGTATACTCACGAACCCTTTGTCACACTCAAAGTAAGCCTCTGTCATGTTCAAACTAGCCTCTGTCATACTCTGCAGCAGGTGTGACATAGGGTGGTCTGAAAATGACAGAGGCTTCTTGAGTACGACAGAGTCTTCTTGAGTATGCAGCAGTTGCCTGACAGAGGCTTGTTTTACTCAAGAAGCCTCTGTCAGGATCAGGGAAGCCTCTATTGCATCCAAATTTGCCTTTGTCAGGCAACAAATTTTGAGGCCCAACCCCAAGTCATAAACTTTCGACACATATGACTTCCAGTACTTGCTTGCTGACTTGCTGTATCACAGTTTCTGCCTTGGGTGTTGCAGTGCAGCAGAGCACATTCAGAGAGGGGAACACCAACTCATAAACCATGAAAACATAGTCTTGCACCTTTTGCTTGCAGACTTCCCGTATCACATCTTCTGCCTTGGGTGTTGCAGTGCAGTAGAGCACATTCAGAGGGGGGGGGGGGGAGCCACCAATGCAAAAACCATCAAACCATAGTCTTGCACTCTATGCTTGCTGACTTTCTGTATCACACCTTCTGCCTTTGGTGTTGCAGTGCAGCAGAGCACATACCAACCCCCATCCATAAACCATAAGAACATAATCTTGCAATTTATGCTTGCTGACTTTCTGTATCACACCTTCTGCCTTTGATGTTGCAGTGCAGCAGAGCACATACCAACCCCCATTCATAAACCATAAGAACATTCTCTTGCAATTTATGCTTGCTGACTTTCTGTATTACACCTTCTGCCTTTGGTGTTGCAGTGCAGCAGAGCACATACAAACCCCAATTCATAAACCATCAAAACATAATCTTGCACTTTATGCTTGCTGACTTTCTGTATCACACCTTCTGCCTTTGGTGTTGCAGTGCAGCAGAGCACCTACAAACCCCCATTCATAAACCATAAAAAATATAAATATAAATATAAATAATAATTATCTTGCACTTTTTGCTCTGTATCACACCTTCTGCCTTGGGTGGTGCAGTGCAGCAGAGCACATACAGAGGGGGGAGGCTGACCTCATGCTGGCTGGGGGGGCAGAAGCTGCTGTCATCCCCTCAGGGGTGGGGGGGTTCATTGCCTGCCGGGCCCTGTCCAGCCGCAATGAGGACCCCACAAAAGCATCCAGGCCCTGGGATAAAGACAGGGATGGCTTCGTCATGGGGGAGGGAGCAGGTACTGTCTGTCTGTCTGCCTGCTTGCCTGCGCCTGCCTGCCTGTGTCTGTCTGTCTGTCTGTCTGTCTGTATGTGTGTGGCCACATCTGTTGTAACAGTGGATCTGTGATGGGAGAGGGAGCAGGTGCAAGCTTGTACACATCAGGCTGTCGGTCCGTCTGTCTGCCCATGGCCACTTCTTGCCACAGCAATGGCCTGCTTGCCGAGAGACTCACAAGCTGTGGCTGGTGCACAAATGTAACTTCACCAACTGCATTTGGTAGTCAAATGGTCTGTTACCGGTAGTTCAGAATGCGAAACAGATAGAACACAGCTTTCACCTAGTTGCGGTGAAAGCACAAGCATTTATACTCCAGCTGAAGGTTCCAGGCTTTGTGGCACAGGTGTGCTTGTGCTGGAAGAGCTAGAGCATGCCAAGGCACGAGGGGTGCCCATCTTGGCAGAGTACCTGGGAGGTAGCTTCACATGTGATGCATACAACATGACAGAGCCTCTGCCCAACGGCAAGGGAGTCAGCTCCTGTATAGAAAGGTAGCTCTTTTCAATCCCAAAACGTCTGTTTTTATTCAGAGACAACATCCCTACACTGGAAATCTAAACTTGAAATGTCTGGGGACAGTGAAAACGCGTTTCTACACTGTGGAGATGTTTTGGGCCATGCAGCCCTGATTAGCTGACATGAGTCTTGCCTGCGCAAGCCCACATCTTGTGTCCAGGCTCATGTTTGGGAACTTTGTCAGGCAGTGTATTCCTGCCTGCTTCTGAGAGGCAGTCATCTGCGTACCAATATCATGAGGCATTATGACCTTCCTTGCCCTACAGGTTCATTGTTTGCCTTGTGATCATGTGTATGCCATGTCATGCCAGTCAAGGTTTGACATATTTGTACATCTGCCTGCTGATCTGCCAGATGCCTGCTGCAACATCTATTTTGACAAGACTGTATCACGCTGGCGTGCTGCCCTGACATATGGCCAGATCAATCAGCGAGCATGAGGCATCTGGCTTGACAGGTATGCCAGGAACCTGCCATGAACCTGCCATGAAAGAAGATAGCAAGGACATAGCAAGACAACCCATTGGTAAGCCATTCATCAGGTTGCAAGCATGTTGTACCTTGTTGCAGGGCGCTGATAGACTCAGGAGTCCAAGCAGACAATGTGAACTACGTGAATGCCCACGGCACCTCCACTCCAGTGGGAGACATGGCAGAGTATAGAGCTATCAGGAAAGCCCTGCCAGGGGACAACTTGCGCATCAACAGCACCAAGAGCCTCATCGGGCATCTGCTTGGTGCTGCTGGAGCTGTGGAGGCAGTTGCAGTCATCCAAGCCATGCAAACAGGTCACCACATTGCACTCCATGACTACAATTTGAGATGCAGACCACTGCACTCATAGTCACTCTCTGTGCCTTGTGGTGCAAGTCTGTCATGTCAGTCCACCCGCCAGTCAGCACCACAGTGCACTTCATGCCTGCAAGTTGAGACGCATGTTTTCACTGGCAAGACCACTGCACTCATAGTTCCACACCTTTTGTCATGACTCTGTTATGTCAGTCCACCCGCCAGTAAACATGACAGTACACGCCATGCCTACAAGTTGAGACTCATGTCATCACTGGCAAGACCACTGCACTTATAGCTCTGTGACTTTGGTTACAAGGCTGTTATGTCAGTCCACCCGCCAGTAGGCACCACAGTGCATTTCATGCCCACAAGTTGAGACGCATGTTTTCAATGGCAGGACTACAGCACTCATAGTTCCATGCCTTTCGTTACAAGTCTGTCATGGCATTCCATCCGCCAGTGGGCACCACATTGCCTTTCGTGCGTGCCTACAAGTTGAGACACATGTTTTCACTGGCAAGACCACTGGACTCATACTTCCGTGCCGTTTGCTGCAAGTGTGTTGTACCAGTAGGCGTGGTATGCTGCACAAGTCTTTGCGCTAGGCCATCAACAGCTTGAGACAACATAGAACCTGCACTCATGCATGTACACTCTTACATACCCATTTTGCTGCAGCTATACTTCTGCTTCATATTTTGGAGGGATAGTACCGTTGCTTGTCATGACTGGATTTTTTGCTAGGGTACTGCAGCTTACCCTCATAAGCAAGCATTCATGCTGCCTGCTCATGCGGGTAAGTTGCAGTACCCTAGCAAATGACCTTTGCATGAAAGCCACAAAGTCCTGCCATGACATACCATGACAGTCAAGGTTCTGCCACAGCTTTAAAAACTCCTTCTTCTAGAGTTCCCACTACATCTCGGTCTCCCAGTTGCAGTCGTGTCATCTCTGGTCATGTTAGCAGTTTTGGGACTTTTGGAAAAAAGCCCAAGTGTGTCAAGACAAGTCATATTCAATGCTTACACTAATTCAGTGAATTTGTCTGAAGGGGTTGACAGCACTCATGTATCAGGCAAAGTGCTGTATCTAATGTAAAGCTAAGTGGAAAAGCTGGACATCCTGCTGCAGGCTATTTGCACCCCAACTTGAATCTGGAGAACCCTGAAGATGATGTTGACCTGAACATCCTTGTGGGCAAAGAGAAGCAGCAGCACGACATTGATGTGGCCCTGTCCAACTCTTTCGGGTTTGGTGGTCACAACTCGTGTATCCTATTCCGCAAGTACACTGCCTGAGGGCTCAGAAGAAGAAGCACTCTTTGACTGATCTGTTGCTTGTGTCTTGAGGCTGAGAGTTGAGGTACATAGAATTGTCAAGGCTTTGCTCTTCAGCATACTTTCTGAATTTGAGAAATTGTTTACATGCAGCTAGTAGTGGACAGTGAGTGCGGTGGCTGCAGACTTGAGGGCTGATCAGACTAAACGTCAGTTGAGGGATTCTATGTGAGAGTGAGTTGCATTGTAGAGAGTTCTGGCTGTTGCTGTGAGTTTCAGTGTGCTGTTACTACATGAGTGCTAAGCATATTTGGTTCCCTTGATAGATTAAATTTCAGATACACTTTCCCAAGGATACACTACTTTGCAGAGCTTTGGTAAAATAGAAGCATTTGTGGTTGGCTTTGCATGGCTGTTGCAGAGTTCCCCAGTAGCTTTGCCGATCGTGCAAATCTACAGATACGGTTGAGTCAGTACGCAGAAAACAGTGAGACTGACATGTAGGCTGCCACAGTTGGAGTTACTCCTGAATTCTATCATCCTGTAATTTCAGCGGTGTCTGCCAAAACACCATTGCAAGGAGGCTGTCTGCAGCTTTTCGAGCAATGTCTCTAGGGTTTGGTGACTCCGTTCAGACTGACAGCACTTCGTTCATGGTTTACAAATGCTGCTGTCACATCTGATGCAAGAAGGATGGCACAGCTCATATAGTTGAAGAGTCAGAGTCATCAGTCAAATAAAGACAGTGGAGGCTCTTTGAAACTGATTGCCATATTTACAGTGCATGTATCTAGCTGGTGGCCTCCTTGGCCTGGCCCTTGGCGTTGTGGTATGCCTCCTTAGTCTGTCCCTTGGCCTCGCTCCAGGCGCCCTTGGCTTGACCTGCAATGTAACAAAAACAGTCAGCACCAAGAGAGATCTCAGATCTGTCAAACGAGTGACTATCGCCGGCAGTGTCGTACCCTTGGCATCTCCCAAAGCCTTCTTGGCCTCAGGGTCGTTCTGAATGATGTTGTACAGGATGAAGCCTCCGGCAATGACTGCTCCCGCAATCAGGACCTGCAAGACAGCAGCTTGCTGACGAAACAGGGAGCATAGAATTCTCCGCAACTGCTGGATACCGGAGGGGAAAAATAAGAACTGGCGACAAAAGCAATTGCTGAGCAATCGAGCAGTGTGATGATTAGCATGAGTAGCAAGTTCTGCAGGCAGTGCACAAGTCTTGTCTAAGTGTCTTGATTCGATGACAGAGTACTTACCCACTTAAGGGTGTCATCCTGCTGTCCGTTGGCCATCGTGAAAAGTGGAACCTTGTAGAGTGGAGCTGAAAGACGTGAGAATGCAAAAGCAAATGTAGCGCCGAGTCAGATGATTGCAGGGGTAGTTTTGCCCCGCAGGCTTGAGTGCACGGCAGTTTCCCTGTGTCAACCCTCGCCAATATCCATATCCGCTCTGATACTTTACGCTTCAGTCCGTGCGTGTGTCGAGACTTGACACTTTGAACACGATCCTTCTGCCGCTCGCGAAGACGTGCGCCAGGCAGCGCAGGCCCTTGCCTGTTGTCCTGTTATACCTTGGAAAGAGCAGCAGCCCGCAAGTGTCCTGCCTAGAAATTTCTCAGCCTGCCCCAACCAAGTCTCAGCGATCTTAAGCGCCCGTATGTTTGTGCACTCTGCGTATGTGCATCGGCTGAAATCAGATGACTGTCCTGACAGGACCGCGCATCTCCGTAAGCTCCTGAAGGGTGTTGCTGAACGTCACGTAATTGGCACGGGCCTGCCACAAATTCACTGACAGCAAGCACGCTTACCTGCTGCACGCACCTCGGGGTTCTTGCTGCTTCTCCACTGTCTTGTTGAGCATACCAGCCCTGGGATCTAAGTTGAAAAACTTCACCACCAGGCCGGTAGCCCGCTACAGCCTGCCGGCCTTGCGCTCCCCCAGCACACAGCAAGGCTGTAGCGCCTTCTCCCCTCCAATGCTTCTCCTCCACTGCCCTTACCGCCATCTGCACTTGCGCACAAGTCAGTACGACTAGCAGAGAGGAGGTGGAGCTGCGAGGAGAGATGCTTTGGTTGGCTGACCCAATTTGCTCTGCATGGCAAAAAGAATCAGGGTCACTGAAAGTCAATGTGTCGCTGAGTTTGCCGAAAGGGCTTGCTGGGTTTTGTCAAACTGGGTAAAACGGTCTTTGGGGTCAGTTGCAAGCTTGACGATGCGTGAATTGACATTGTACTATGCGATATGATGGTTGAAGCAGTGTTGGCAGCAGAAAGCCAGCCTTTTTGACGGCGGGCTCGGGCGCTACAGCTTGCGTTCACCACTAGTACTGCTAGTACACAATGCACTCACTGACTAGACTCGATTTCTGGCATGTGAACAGTCACTGTCAGCCAATGTTCCCTAATTAAGACAAAACAACTTTCCTGCTTTACACTGACAAGCTTGTTCAGCAGCAGCAGCAGTGGCCAGTGACAAGTGCTGCGCAGCATCTAAACTTACCCAAAACAGAGACTTTTTGGTTCAGCATCATGCTGTTGCAGACATTGCAGACATGCAACAGAGGTATTGTCAGCTGCTAGACATAGGTGTGCTCTTCTTGGTTGGAGCAGACCGTGATCGCCTGCTGACTGACTTAGCACTGACCCCATTGGACTGTGCAGCAGGCAGAGACTCCTTCCCTCGAGCAGTTTTTTTGCCAGATACCAGGGTTTCAGAAATGGCCTGATCAGTTGCTGTCAGCTCTGAATCACCTGCACCATCGCCCACAACATAATTGGGTTGAGGCTAGCCTTGGCAGCTGCAGAAAAAGGGCAGATCAACATTGTGAGCCAGTGTGTAAAAGGCTGTTTGGGATTTAGCATGCCTGTTACAGACCATAAACACACAATAGATGACAGTGCTCAGGACACAGGGAACTGTTGGTGCTGTGTAAGGGAACAGATCCAATGCAACAAGGCATGCCTCTAGCAAACACAGTCTTGCAGCCCAAGTTGCAGTCAGAGCAAGTGCAGTTTGCATACCTGAGCCTTGCAAGTCAGGACTCAGTTGCCTACTCTGCACAGCAGGCGCTTGTGATGCTGCTGCATTGGAAGCTTTTGTTCCTGGTGGCACAGCTGTTTGAGCTGTCTTAAGCTCCTTGCCAGCAGCACTCTGGCCTTGATGTTTCCTGTCCCCAACCTTGTCCTTAGACACTGAGCTGGGAGTCTGTGATGCGGCCAGATTGGAGTCACGCTCATTGACAGGCACAGCAGTATGAGCTGTCTCTAGCTGCTTGCCAGCCTTGCCATCCTCATGTGAGGCCTGATCAGTCTCAGACTCTGACTGATGACTGACAGAGCTCGGCACCTGTGATGCTGCTGCATTCGACTCCTGTGGTGCAACAGGGACTGCCATACGAGCTGTCTCTAGCTGCTTGCCAGCGCTCTCATCTTCTGGTTCTGATTGTCCAGACTTTGAGGATGCCTGAGAGTCAGGCAGGGATGAGGCGGCCTGTGATGCTGCTGCGTTGGAGTCTTGTGTGTTCAGGGGCACAGCAGTACGAGCTGTCTCCAGCTGCTTACCAGCACTTGTGCCCTCAGGTGAAGCCTGATGAGGGCTGGTTGGAGCTTCAGAGTCAGGGAAGGTGCCTGGTGCCTGCATAGCATTCAGTAATCAGGATCCAATGACAACCATTGCTTCATCACAAGTTTTTGCATGCACTTTCTAGATGCTGTGAAGCAAGAAAATGCAGCAGCTGCTTTTAGTCATGGCAGGCAGGCGTGTCTTGCACACGCCATCCTGATGTACTCAGTCATGCACATGCATATTGGCTGCTGCTTTGCTCAATTCGGGACTCCAATTTGGCAGATATGACAAAGAAGCATTAAGATAGGAGTGGCAGGAACATGCTGATAATGCTATGCTGCATGACAGAAGCTGAGGTTATGCAGCTAATCTCATTTCTACACTGCACAATTTCTGTATGTCTCCAGCAAAAGTATTGCATACGTGTCATGATCCTGACCTTAGGGGGTGCAGCAGCAGTGTTGTCAGCAGCAGGTTTGCCATGTTTTGGCAGATCTTCCATCTGGGGCTGACTGGCAAAGTCTGCCTTTGCAGCTGCTGGAGAAGGCGATGTTGAAGGCAAAGGAGCACCTTTTGAGGCAGATGCCATTGGAATGCTGGCATCAGAGGAGTTGGAGTCAAAGAAGCCTTGTGAGGAGGGGGATTTTGGCCCTGCTTGGGTGTTTGAAGCAGCTTTGCCTGCAACATGAGTTCCATGCGTGAAAACAGGCACTTGTCCTGGGCTGTGTAAGGCACAGAGGTACCAGACAAGATCAGAGGTAGAGGGCCACAAGTATAGAGCCAACAGAAATATGTAACATAAGATGCAAGCTGCCATGCCACCAAGCAGGCTTGAGCAGGCAACATATGCCAATTAGCCTCAGCGTCAGAACAAGCAGTCAGTATTCCAAGCAGGCTTAACAAGTTGTTAATAACAACAGGGTCATGAAGGGGGTTGATGTGAAACTGCGATGCAAAGGTGGACGACTCTCCACACAAAGACAGTGGTTCCCTGTAAAGTGCATGTGCACACACCAATGGTGAAAGTTAAATGGGTGTTTCCCCTATGTAATTGGCTTTTCTGGTTAATTCTTCACTCAAACACAGTGGTTCCCTGCAAAGTGCATGTGCACGCACCAATGGTGGAAGTGGGCTTGCTAGCAGATGCTGGACGAGTAGATGCCACCGAAGACGTGCTTTGCTGCCTTGCATTGCTGGAGGTTGCTGACTCAGCCACATGCCCCTGAATCCCACTGGTGACTGTGCCTGCTGACTCAGCCACTTGTCCCTGCATCCCACTGTTGGTGACTGTGTCTGCTGACTCAGCAACTTGTCCCTGCATCCCTCTGGTGACTGTGCCTGCTGGTCCCTCAACTGCCTGCTTGACTGGAGCTCTGGACTCTTCTGAAGTGTTGCTGACTGCTTGTCCTGCTAGATCAGGCGTCCCTGTTGCCGGCTGGCTAGGCACTGCATCTGTTGCTGTTTCGCTCTCAGCTTGTTGCTCTAGCTTTCCTGGAATGTCCTGTTCTCGCTCCTCAGCTGCAAGCAACACAGTGAATACAATTGTGGTTTGTTACCGACACAAAATCAATTGACGCTGTTTGGCACTGACAAAAAAAGGCTTGTCTGGCACTGGCTAAAAAAGCCTAGCTAAAAGTGACAACTCACAACAGACTTTGCATAGGGTGCTGAATAGGCAATGCAAGTGGTGCACCTCTGCACATATGAACAGTGCAGCTGCAGCCCAGGATGACTGACAGTGTGCAGTCACCTACATTCCTGCAAGATGCCTGCACTGTCACTGCATGCTAGTGATAGAAGGCGATACACACAGCTCACATGCAGATGCAAGCACGCATTCTATCATGATCAAAGTTCAGAAACTAGTGTGGGATGGCAAAGCTTTACCAGTGTCAAGCATGGTCTGTGCTACATGCAGGGCCTGCTTGAAGGTGGTTGTGGTTGCTTGCAGCTCACTCTTCAGCAGCCGGTTGCTGCTCTGAAGCTCCCTGATCAGCCTATCAGCCTGCACCATACAACATGTAACACCATGATTTCACCTACACTTGGATTCTGTCACGCGCCAAGGTTTCCATGCACATGACATAGCACGTTTTTTGTCTTTGAGGGCAAGCTATGATCTTCACGGCATTATTTGCAGGCGTGTTGTTCAAGCAGACATGGTGTATGTGCACATGCTGTGCAAAGCTAGACGTGTGACAGTGTTTCATGATCATCTGCAGCTGGATCATGCAGCCAGTGCAATAATAACAAGTAGTACAATTTACAGGCGTTCCAGCTAATTGTTCTTGCCAGGTACCTGCTAGGTGTGCCTGAACCCTGCAATGACATCATGCAATGACACTGGCAGCAGCTTCGTGCCACCAAAACGTTAAGTCAGACCATATTAGCAGGTCTAACATCACCACTGCTTGTCCACAAAGAAGCAGATGACAAACACAGCTGCATGTTAGCCTGAGTTGGAATACAATGGGTGCACAAACCCTACCTGTGCTCGCACACTCTGGGACTGAGCGAGCTCCATTCTGACAGCTCGAGCTTCTTGGCGAGCTCGTCTTGCATCCTGCATCACATTCACAATGTCAGAGCAAATTTTTCACAGGCTGAGCTTTTTTCAACAGCATGGCATGACAGGTTGCAATGGCATCTCATGGCATAAATGGTCCTATTTGCTGAAAGATCCAAACGTGCCTCCTAAATACTGACTGAGGCTTGCCAGGTTGAGCATCATTGCATGGCCATAGCTGGCTGTTGTGACCACAACAGAAGTGGGCTACTGTGGATGCTGCTGTGTACAAGATCATATTACTGTTGTCAAAGTATGCCCGAATGATGTTCAGCATTGCTGTAAAGTGTGCAACTTTACACTTTGGTTGTGGCTGTATCAGTACCTCCTGTGCAGAAGCAAGCTCGATCCTGGAGCGCCTGAGCTCCTGTCTCTGGAGCCCAAGCTGGGCCTCGATGTCAGTGGCCCACGCCAATAGCCTGCCAGCACCACTCATTATGTTTACCCAGTGCTTAGACAGAACAGAAAAGAAAAGACTACACCTTTTGGCATCAATGTAGTGAGAAGCCCAGGTATCATACCAGGCTGCCCAGTACCCAGTGTTTACTTTGCATGCACTGGGTAGAGACAAGTGTGATATGTATTGAGCCAAAGCTAAGAATGCACTGCTGGACCAGATGACGTGCATGTTGATGATGTGACAATGACAGCCTCAGACATGCATACAGCAGG
>JAABUK010011904.1_pt1 | contig 11198 bp, 8 predicted proteins | sample 5559141 | NCBI WGS metagenome assembly JAABUK01 (sample SAMN10711869, study PRJNA513367) | rock metagenome | isolation source: Antarctica rocks | place: Antarctica: Victoria Land, Pudding Butte nord | collected 2016-01-03
AGAATGTGATGTCGCTCTTAGTTCACCCGCCGCTGACGCTCCGCGTTCTTTGGCTTTATTAACTCTATTTCAAGAAGCTGATTTTTGTTTCGTTCATTGCGCGGCTTCGTAGTGACGAATAAATCGAGTACTCGATTTGTGAGTACCCGATTTAGAAGAATCGCGCGATGAACGTCTTGATGACGAACGTCTTGATTGTGCAAAACGACTTGGGCCTCGTGCGCTTTTGACACTGGCGGTGAACGAAGCTGGTTAGGCCGTTCTGTGTTATCGAGTACTCGATGACGCGCTGAGTAGCGCGTTCTCGTTGTATCCGCTTTGCCTTGCTCTGGCAATTAGCGGCAAGCACACTTCGATGCTGGTACCCACACCTAAAGTGCTTTGCACGGTGATCTTACCGCCGTGTCCCTCAACGATTTTCTTGACCGAAGAAAGCCCAAGACCGGTTCCAGACGCCATTTCCCGCGTGCGTTCCAAGCGCGAAAATGGCAGGAAAAGTTTGTGCAGGTCTTCGGGCGCGATGCCCACGCCTTCATCGCGCACGCGCAACAAGGCTTGCGTGTCGCTCGTTTGCAAAGAAACATTGACTTCGCTGCCGCTCGAACTATATTTGACGGCATTGGACAGCAGGTTCATCAGCACGCGCTCCAAACGTTTGCGGTCGCCGTTGACCAGGCAGGGCGCGGCGATGTCGTGATGAATCCGGTGCGTTGGCGTGGTCGCGGCCTGCTCTTGAGTGATTTCGCGTACCAGAACCGAAAAATCGACTTCCTGCATGGCAAAGGAAAGCTGTCCGGTTTCGGCCTGCACGCCGTCCATGAGATCGCCTATCATGGCTTCAAGCTTGTGCGTATTGCTCTCGATGGCGCTCAGCCACTCGATTCGTTCTTCGGGTTCAAGCTGTATTCTTTTGTTTTTCAAGAGGTGCGCCGCGCCGCCGATGACGACAAGGGGATTTTTTAAATCGTGCGCGACCGTCGCCACAAAGTTCAGTCGCTCGCGCTCGCGCCCGGCTATCGCTTCCGCCATCTCATTGAAAGTCTGGGCCAAATCGCCCATCTCATCGCCGCGCACAACCGGCGCGCGGGTTTGCAAGTCGCCCACGCCAAAGCGTTTCACGGCTCGTGACAGCTTGAGAATCGGCGTAAAAATCCGTGTCCACAAAACGAAACTGCCAGTTATCAACAACGTTGTCGCCAACAGCGTGAGAATCAGCGTCCATTGGTCAATCAAACTATCGAGACGAGTGCCGGCGCGCAGCGTCGCTTCCATTTGCTGGTCTTTGAAGTCGCGGTGTTGGCGCGCAAGAGGCAACAATCCATCGAGAGCGGTTTGCATGGCTGGCGTTGCGTGCGTCTTCGTTGCAGCGAGCCCGCGAAACCGGGCGTAAGCGTTTGCGATGCTGGTCACCAATCGCGCTTCCGATGGGCTTGAGGTCTCGCTTTGCAGCGCCGCCAGGGAAGTGTCAGCTTCTTGCAAACGCCGAGTTTTAGCTCGCTGATGACGCGCGTCGCCGCTGGAGTGCCACAGCAAATCGTCTCGTCCCTGCGCCACCAACGCCAACTCGAAACGCTGGTTGTCATACAGGCTGCGGCTGGCGGAATAAAGATGTTGCGTTTTGGCATTCAGGCGCGGCACCGCATAAAGCAAGCCACCGCCCAATAATCCGAACGACAACACAACCAAACCAAGCCAAAGCGCGATGAACTGCCGGATTCCTCCGCGTTGCAGGACTTTCATAAAGAGCCTTTCAAAAGGGAAAAGAAAAGCGACGCGGTATCTATCGCCGCGCCGCTTCCGATTTTTACTTTGCAAATACCGATTCCAGGTTGTCCACTTCGTCGAGAACCTTCGTTGCAACAATCGAGTACTCGATTGGGCTGCCTTTGGAGACGCGCGCCATCAACCCGTCGAAAGTGCGCGCCTGAGTTTTTCCGCCATGCTGCAAAACCGAGGGGCGCACCTTGTGCCAGGTGTTTTGCAAATCGCGCGATGCTGTGGCGAGTTGAACGGTGTTCCGAGTTGCGGCGCCGACTTCCAAATCACGCCCGTAAACGTCGAGCAACGTCACTTCGACCGGAATGCGCGGCGCCGTGTCGCGGCTGATCTGGGCCGCGAAGAGCGTGACGCGATTGGCTTCGTGCATCGCCCGCGATTTTTGATGGGTCTGCACCGCCGAACGCAGCTTGCCCAGGCTCGAGGACAGTCGGAATTGGCTGGCCATCGTTTTCCAGTGCGGCGGCAAAGCGCGCGCAGCCCGATCGACTGCATTGGTTTTGACTGCCGCAGTTTTCCAGTCTCCCGCTTTGGCCGCGTCATAAACGTTTTCGCCGCCTTCGCTCAAGACCGACAACGTGGCCGAAGAGCTGGCTGTCGAAGCCGCAGGCAATTTGGCCGAAGCGGTCAGCGGCAGCGACAAACTCGTTCCCATCAGGCTCAAAAGCCCGAGACCAGTCGCCGCTGTCCGGGTGTGACGCAAGTTGTGGATCGTTTTCATGTCGTTTCTCCTTGCAAGCCGGTTTTACCGACTCGACGCTTTCCATTCTCGTGCTCGATTGTGGAAGCGATATGGAGAAAAAACGGAGAAAACGTAAGCAGACGGTGAGGCTTTTCTCAAGCGACAAGAGTTCGACCGGCATCATCGAGTACTCGATGATCGTTCAACTGATTTAGCACCCTTATGATTGATTGTTGGCGTGGTTACCGAAGACGACATCGTGCTATTCAGTTTCTTCAACCAACTGCGCGAGCGCAACTGCGCGAGCGCGAGCCGCATCGTCCTCTCGTCGAATTGAACGCGAGGCAGGCTGACTGTAGAAATCGAGTACTCGATAACGTGGCGAGTGTGAAAGTTCTCAAGTGTTTCTCACGGTCTTCGCAGACACTTTGGGTGCAGTTCGAGTGTCATAAGAGATGACAAAAGCGCTTCGTGTATAACGCGGGTGCAAAGTCGGGAGATGATGACGATGAAGAAACAGATTCAAACTCGGGTGCCGATTCGCGCTTTGGCTGGTGGCGTCGGGTTGTTGACGACGTTGGGCTTGGCGCTTTCTATGGCGTCCGCGAAAAGCGCGCCTCACTTTCGCGTTTCCGCGGCGCAGGCAACGGCGACTGTGTTGAAGAAGTTTCCCGGCCAACTGACTGAGAAAACGCGTCTGGAAAACGAGGAAGGAACCTGGCAATACAGCGTCATGGTGCGCTCGGGACACACCTTGCGCGAGGTCATGGTGGACGCGAAAACGGGCGTAATCGCCGATGTGGAAGCGACAACCGCCAGCAAAGAGCAAGTCGAGAAAAAAGCTGATGCCGCCGATACAACTAATGCTGCCGATGCAACTAATAAGGCGAGCGCGAAAAAGTCGAGCAAAGCCGCTATGTCGCACAGGTAGAAAAAGCAAGACCAAATTCGAGTCAAAGCAAAGGGATGAAAGAACGGTTCTTTCATCCCTTTGTGGCGCGTGCAACAATCTTGGAAGCGTACTTCAGCCTTGATTTATAACTCTTGATGGAGATGCTGCACAAGAACGGAACGAACCGCGTGCAGGCAAGAAGTCTTGTGCAAACTCATACCAGACCCGTCGCTCACTCCCCGTGTTCTATGAAGATTGAACGTGTAGCCTTCCATCCATGAAGCGCTGTACCATCCTGTGCGAGGATAACGAAGCTGCTTTTCGCTTCTCATTCCCAAGGTTAAGCAGCGATGAGAAATCGAGTACTCGGTTTCGGATTCAATTGACACTCTGCAGGTGCAACTAAAAACTCCATTAGCCAACACGTAGAGAGAGCTTTTTAATTCCCTCTAAGAGCACGTCTATTGTGGCCGTAAGATTTCTGCTGAGCCATCAATTGAAGCAGGTGGCTGTCTTGAGCCGAGCCATAGGAAATTCATACGGCGTGGCGCCCTGTTCTTTTATCAATTGCCGCCATTACAGCGTTCCGCATTGTTCCATAGCTGGCTCATCGCTCAACTGTAAATCCGACATCATTTTAGCTTTGGCCTGTTAGCTTTGGCCTGGGATTTCAAACGCTTCGCTTAGAAAAAACTCAGACGTTTCACATGAATTTCACAGACGCACCTCCTTACCCGGCACTTAACCTATGAAGTGTATAAGGGGTGTGTCATGTCGGCAGACAAAAACAAGCGCACGGCGATTCTGAATTTGGCGCATAAAATCAGTGCGGCAAAGCGATTCAACCTGCAAATGGCTTTCACCAGCGCAAGCACAAGGATGCACATGATGCTGCATCCGTTGCCGGTGCGGCAGTATCGTGAGGAAATTGACGAGCAGGCCATCGAAGCCATTAGGCGGCGTTGCTATGGAGATTCGAGCCAGAACACATCCACCGAAGGCTTGAAATATCTGGACTTCCGAAGATATATGCCCACCAACGTGAAACGTGTGCATGAACTGGCGCTGGACAGAGTTCCGCCACAACGAGTACTCGATGTGGGGAGCGGCGCCGGGTATTTTCTCTTTGTTTGCCGTCATCTCGGCCATGATTGTCTTGGTCTTGATACGAACGATGTTTCGGCTTACGAAGAAATGATGAAGCTGCTCGGAGTTCCTCGCGTGACATGGCGCATCGAACCCTTTGTCCCGCTGCCCGATCTGGGAGCGCCTTTCGACGTAATTACAGCGCACCAGATGGTATTCAATGGTCGTAGATCGTCCGGCTTCTGGAAGACGGCAGAGTGGGAGTTTTTCCTGCACGACCTGCGAACTCATCTCAAGCCCAATGGCCGCATCTTCCTCCGCTTCAATAAAGAACGCCAAGATTGCTACATCTCGGAAGAACTTGTCGCATTCTTCCGCTCGCAGGGTGCCACAGTGGGACGCACCAGCGTGTGCTTCGATCAGGGAAAGGCCAATTTCGGTGCAAATGGCATTTCTCCTGATTAGCATCAATCCTTTGATCCGTTGAGAACTGTGCCATCTCGCTGTTTTTCAAACCCCTACCAAGCCCTTGCTTTGACAAAGAAAAACCGCCGGGGCTAATGCTTCGGCGGTCGATGTAGGGGTCTTCACCAAGACGAGAAGCTCTTTGATCGGTCAACATTCGGCGAAGAAAGGCTGTTCGAGATTCAAGACCTCCCGCCGCTGCCATCGCCGTTGTAAAACATTATCGCTTATTACCAACAATATGCTTCGCGCTTTTCTAACCTCAAACCGCCTGCCGTCTTCGCTTCGGCTTTGGCGCGGTTGCACCACTTGCAGCAAGAACACTCGGATGCGGAACTGACGCGACTTCTGGAACTGTTTTTCGCCTGCGGCCTGGCGCATATCAAACGGCAGCGCCATTCCCTCGAAGCGTTCGTCCATAACATCCATATCTTGCAGGAGGTCAAAACGATAAAAATGGAACGAAAGGTGAGCGGCTTATTGCTCTTGCGATTTGCGCGCGGCCCAGCCCGTTTCTGCGTTTCCACCATTTTCTTCCTGGCGTCCTGGCTCATCGGCTTTCCCGCCGGGCGACCGACGCGGGAATGCGGCTGCCACGCCTTGAGCACGTCACGCGCGATGCCGATGCGTCCCAGAACGCGCACGGCCTGAAGCCGTCCGTCGGAGAGCGCGTTATGGATCGCTTCGCACCTTTCCAACCCACATGAAGCACCTTTAACTCGGTTTCATCTGCGTGACGGCTAACTCCGCAACGAACGCTTGTCCATCGACGAGTAAAGTTTGCTCTGCGCCTCGACATCCGCTTCCGCGATCACCACATACTTCTGCGTCATCTGCAAGTTGGTATGACCCAACGCCTCGCGCAGCGTGAAGACGTTGCCGCCCGCGCGCAGGAACGATACGGCGTAGGTGTGACGGAGCGAATGCGGGCTGCACCGCACAGCCTTGACTCCCGCAGCAGCACCCAGCCGCCTGACGAGTTGCCCAAGGCCGTTTCGCGTCAGCGCCTCCTTCGCTTTGTGACCCCGCTCCGCGTAAAACACCAGTTCGTCGGGTTCGCGTCGCTCCGCACGCAAGTATTGCCAGAGCGCTTTGGCCGTCGTGCGACCGAAAAACACGCTGCGGTGCTTGTTGCCTTTGCCCAAAACGTAGCAGCGGCGCACTTCCACATCCAGATCGTTCATTTTCAGGTTGCACAGTTCGCTCGCCCGCAAGCCGCAGTCGAGAAGCAGCAGCAGAATCGCCGTGTCCCGCTTGGGGCTTCTCGTCTTCCTGGCGGCTTCGAGCAACGCAGTGACGTGCGCATCCGACAAAGGCTGGATTTGGCTGGCGCGGACTTTGGGAATGGGCAGCCCTTGGAGCGGAGATGCGTCGAGATAGCCTTCGCTGACGATCCAGTCGAACATGAAGGCGAGATTGACGAAATAGTCTTTGACGCTGATCGAGCGCAACGGCTTTTCGAGCCGCGGGTTGCCCCAGCGACCTTCGGCTTCCTGGTGTCCGCTCGACCGATAGACGAAGAAATGCTTCAGTTCGGTCGGGCCGCATTGACCGTGGCCACGATGCTCCAAAAACCAGAGCAAGTTTTTGATGAAGATGCGGCGCGTGGCGACGGTATGGGAAGAATGAAGTCGGAACTGGCCGTCCAACAACCAGTCGTCGGCCAGGCGGGACAGCTCTTGGCGAGCCAGAGAAAGCCCTGGAACGTGGGAAGAACGAGTTGAAGAACTCGTCAAATCAAGCTGTCTTTTCACGCGTGAATCGGTGAAAAGCGAAGAAAGTTAATGGAGCAGAGGGGATTCGAACCCCTGACCTCTTGAGTGCGATTCAAGCGCGCTACCAACTGCGCTACAGCCCCAAATACGACATCGCCAACGCGAACTGTAATTGTGACAAAAACATCGAACGTCGTCAAGAGAAAGCTACACGATTTAAGCGTCCCACACCAATTCCAATTCAAATTCAAGAGGCGAGGGATTTCCCGTCACTTGAAACTCCTGCCACCAGCGCGAGACTTTGGGCGGCAAACCAATGGCGCGCAATGGTTCGTGCGCCGAGCAAACGCTGTGTCCATCGAAGACGTACCACATGCGTCCGGTGACACGCTGCAAAGCCGTGCTGATCGGGTTGTTCAACGCCGTGACATAAGGCACACAAGGGTCTCGCAAATCATTCTCAGCCACGGAAATCTTCATCTCACACCTCGTTTCTCTTTTCACACCTTAAGATACTCGAAGAATGTAACGAACAGATTTCAAAATCATAGACAAATCCGCCTATCGAGTACTCGATAGGCGGATTTACTTCGCTACTGACTTTGCGGCAGAGAATTTTCAGTACATAGTGAAGAGGAGCCTTCAGGGAGAAGACGGCTTGTCATCCTGAACGAAGCGAAGAATTTGACAACAGAAACTGCGCTTTTTCAGCTTTCTCGACGCACTTCAAGCCGGTTTTTGCAATTGTTCCAACGTTTCGCGGGCGCGCGCCAGGCGTTCTTCGATGCCCAAACGCGCGGCTTCTGCAGCGTAGTTGGGGCGCGCCAGGAAGTTCTCCAGCGAGTTCACATGACGGTGCCACAACTGAATCTCGTTGGCGCGGAGTGCTGTTTCGCGCTCTTTGTACCAGTCGCTGGCCAGCAGGTTCTCGGGCGTGAACAAAGCGCGGATGTCGGGATGGTTGACATCTTTGCCTTCATAATGATTGTCGCGCATGATGTGCAGCAACGCTTTTAACGGCGGACAAGCCTGCTCGATGCCGCCGTCATTGAAATAAAGCTGCGCCACACGCTGCTGCGTTTCGATAATGTTGTCCATGCCGTCAACCGCGATTTCCAAACCCTGCTTTTCGGGGCGCAGCATTTCTTCAGTGAAGACGGCCTGCGGATGATTGAAAACGCGACCGAAATAAGTCTTCACAAAGCGCCGCGTAATGCGATAACCCAAACGCGAAGTTAGAACCGTGCGGCCTTCATACTCGAAATCTTCGCATTTTTCCAGATAACCGTTGCGAATGAGGAACTTCGGGTCGCGTTCGGCGGGCGACATGCGGCACCACACTTCGGGCACCAGCAAGCTGACATCGTGATCGACGCGCGACTTGGGGCCAACATAACCCGCCGCCGTAACGAACACATGGTTGCCCGTCAAAGCATACGAAAGTAGCGCGTTGTTCAAGTCGATAATCGGGTGCAGCGCGTTGAACGGGCCTTTGGTCAGGGCGCCTTCGCTTCCGGCGCCGGTTGTCGAAGGCGATTTGCCGGTCATGCTGCAAATGAACTCCATGAAGAGTTCCGGCAGTTCCATGTAGTGAATCGGGTTGTAAACCGCCAGCGCGCGAATGCCCGCTTCGGGCGGATTGTTGCGGCGCCCCGGCAAAACGGCGTTGACGGGAAGACGCACCGGCTCATTCAAAGGCACGCGTCGGAACAATCGAGTACTCGTTTCCGCCAGGTAAGCGTCGCGCGGCTTGAGCAAATCGGGGCGCGTTTGCAAATAGCGTGGGTTTTTAGTCGGCTTGCCATCGACAACGCGAGGATGAGCCGGCGACACGAAGAAATCGGGATGCGGGTTTTCGGCAACGTCTTCCACCAACTCTTGAATAGGCCGCGTCCAACGGTCGAAGCCAATCGAATCTTCCATCAGTTCTTCCGCGCATTTTGCCGGCAGCGGCTCGTAGTTGGAAAAGAAGTTGTCGTGCCGCGCGAAGTCAATTTCGGTTTGCTTGTCGTAGCCCCTGTGAATCGCATCGTCGGGTCGCTGGAACAAGCGATATTCGCAGTTTTGGGCGAACTTCACCCAAGCCTGGCCATATTCCGGGTTCAAGTGGTTCAACACGTCCGACGGCACAATTGTCGACGCCGTGATGTCGTCTTCCAGCGCCCATTTGGCGGCGGGATGAAAATCTTTGCGCAAACCGAAAGTGCGCCACGCGCCGTCTTCATCGTAGCCAACGCGCAGAAAGTTCGACACCAGCTTTTGCCCGTTGAACTTCAACTCGTTGCCCGCCGTGCCGTTGATGATGTCGACGCTGAAATGCTCGCGCCAATTGGCGCCCCATTCCGGCTTGTAAAAGCGCTTGACGACGAACACCAGTTCCTTGATGTACTGCGGAACCGATTCGAGCCACTCGTTGTAGTCGGCGTTGAAGTCGCGCGTCGCAGGTGTCAGCAGCTTGATGACTGAACCCAGCGAACGCTCGCTGCTCAAAATCGGGCGGCTGTCGCTATAACCCTTGAACTCCTGGCGATACTTTTCGCTGAAACGATCCGAATAATTGCGGCCAATGATTTCGGCGATTAAGTCGAAGTCTTTGTCGAAGTCGGCCACGAAAACCGGGCCTTGCAAAATCGCGTCGTTGATCGACTTGGAAATCTCCGATTTGCCGCCGCCCGAAACCGTGCAGGGCTTGTGGCAAAAAGTGCCTTCGGCCAGCGTGCCGGTCAAGCGCCAGGTGCGGCCTCCGGGCGGCTTTTCCATGTGAATCTTGTGCCCCGAAGGCCGCACATAAGTCCGGCCCGGCAGCAGCCTGATCTGCGCGCGGCCTTCTGCGCTCGGCCAACTGACGGTTTGCGTGTGCAAGTCGAAAGTCGAATCTTGCGGCACATAAAAGATGTCGGGAAACTTCTTGTCAATCGTGTAGCCTTCGGGTTGCAAATCCATCATGTCGCCGAACAGTTCGAGTACTCGATCAAAGCTGTGACCCATTTGCGGCGCGTGCTGCTGTCCGCTGAAATCTTCGCCCAGATCGTAACTTGGATAAACCAGAGCGCCGCCGGAATGCTCTTCTTCGCACGTTCCGCACAGATTGGCCGAGTAGCTGATCTGCGTCTTCACTTCTTTCTTGCAATAGCCGAAATAGTTGTCTGCAATGATCGTGACCATCACGCCGCGTCCGTCGCGGCAAGCCAGCTTGAACGCTTTGCCGTCGTTGTAAAGCTCGCCCTCATCGCGCCAGCACGCGCCGTCGCGGCGTTGCAATTCGGTCGCGTCGTCCCACTGCGGCAAACCGACTTCTTTTTTCGTCAGGTAAATCAAGTGCGGCGCCAAAATGACGCAGCCGGAATGTCCCGTCCAATGTTCCACATCCAATGCGGCGTCATTTTCAGGCAGAAACGGATCGCCCGCATTGCCGAAAATGCTTTCCACAAAGTCCAGGTTGCTGACCAGATTGCCAGGCGCAAAGAAGCGGATCTCCATTCGTTTTTCGGGCGAATATCCCTCAACTTCGGGCGAAACCAGAGGCCGCAGCAACAGCGAAACCCAGCACGCCGCCTGCGCCTCTTGCGCCGATGTAAACGGCAAATCGAGCAGTTCGGTCGGAGGATCGAGCGCCTTCCGCAATATATTGGCGAAAACGTGTTTCGGCACGCCGATTTTATCGTCGGGAATCGGCATTCCGCCTTCGACGATATGAAAGATGCCTTGCGTCGTGCGCCGGTCGCTTTTCGGGTTGTGCAAAACGCCCTGCTTGACGCGATACGAACTGACGATGCCGGACAGAAATTCGTCTTTGCCGTAGGGCAGCGACAACTCGCGCGCCTGTCCATGCTGATCGAGCACAAAGGTGCGATCCGGCAAGCGCGGAACATCCTTGGCGTCTTCGACATCGCTCAGATACGCGTCCAAAAAATCCTGGATGCGCGCGTCGGCGGGACACAAATATCCGGCCAAAAGGCGGCTGGTTTCCTGCTGATGCGACAGCAACGACGAGATCATCTCGTCTTTGGAATCTGTCCCAACGGTCGGACAACCCAGAAAAGCCAGCTTCAGATTTAGGTACTCCACCAATTTGTGGTCGTCGCCGATGGTTTTTTCATCGCACTGCGACAGACCGATTTCTTTTTCCAAGTTCATCGTTCCAAAACTCCTCGAAGCTTCGCGCTTGCTTTCGAGGCACGCGCGAAAAAGCCAGACTACATCACTTTCAATTGTCGTTACCCATTCTAACGCGCCCGGGTTTAAGAGCGCTGTAAGCAAATTTGTTCTCTTTAGATTAATCGTGAAATGAAACGCGCAGGTTACAAACGCGTAAAATCCGCCGTCAAGTTGCAACAGCGAATTTCTTGAGAAACATTTTCCGAGAGCGATTTCAACTAACCGCGCGGAGGCAAGCGAGCTTGTCACAGTTTTCACATAGCCCGTTTGCTTCCGCGCGGTTAGTTTTTGCAGCTTATATAGTAGTTAACCATTTTTGAGCTACCCTCTTACAATGCCGAAAGTATACAGCCTCGATTTACGAGAGCGGGTGTTGCGTTCGTTGGATGAAGGCTTGAGTAAAAGCGCGGCGCACCGTGTGTTT
>JAABUK010011905.1_pt1 | contig 11196 bp, 13 predicted proteins | sample 5559141 | NCBI WGS metagenome assembly JAABUK01 (sample SAMN10711869, study PRJNA513367) | rock metagenome | isolation source: Antarctica rocks | place: Antarctica: Victoria Land, Pudding Butte nord | collected 2016-01-03
TCTCCACCACTAACCCCCACCCCTCCCCTCCTTTAGGGCCCCAACCATGCCGCAACGACCGCCTGCACCACGGGCGCCCACTCCATCGGCGACGCCACCCGATTCATCATCCACGCCGACGCCACCGTCATGCTAGCCGGCGGCTCAGAATCATGCATCCACCCCCTCGCCCTCGGCGGCTTCTCTCGTTCCCGCAGCCTCTCGACGGCCTTCAACTCCACCCCCGCCAAGTCCTCCCGGCCCTTCGACACTGGTCGCGACGGCTTCGTCATCGGCGAAGGCGCAGGGGTGATGGTGCTTGAGGAACTCGAGCATGCACGCAACAGAGGCGCAAAGATCTACGCCGAGGTCGTCGGCTACGGGACGAGCGCCGATGCGTACCATTTGACCGCGCCATTGCCGGATGGAGGGGGCGCGTTGAGGGCGATGAGGGGCGCCTTGCGGCATGCGGGCGTGAAGCCTGGTGAGGTGGATTATGTGAATGCGCATGCGACGTCGACGGTTTTGGGGGATAGGGCGGAGAACAGGGCGATTGAGGCATTGATGGAGGGGCCCGACGGAACAGATGATGATCAGGTCAACGTGTCATCGACAAAGGGGGCGATTGGCCATTTGCTGGGCGCGGCGGGCGCGGTCGAGGCGATTTTCGCCGTGCTGGCTATCAACCAGGTTTGTCGATTCCTCCTCCCCCTCACTCACTCTCCTTGTCCCTGCCGTCGTCTCCCCCTCCTGACAAACTTACCCCAATCAAACTAACACCCTCCCTTCTCTTCGCCCCCGACCCAGGACATCCTCCCCCCCACCATCAACCTCGACAACCTAGCCTCCGAGTTCAGATTCAACTACGTCCCCAACGTGGCCCAAGACCACAATGTCAAGGTCGCGCTATCAAACAGCTTCGGGTTTGGAGGCACGAATGCTAGCTTGTGCTTCAGGGCTTTGGATTAGATCAGGGTTGAATTTGAGTTGTTCGGAGAACAACTTACGAGTGTTGGCCCTGCCTGCTCTGTGCGGCAACGAATTCAAATACCACTTGTGTTACTAAGTAGTAGGATACATGCTAAAGGAAGGCATTGGCCGTCCGAATTTCGGAGAAGAGCTTGCTCAGGGACCAAGACCTTTATATAATAACACCACAGTTGGTCATTGTTCCTGCAGCTAGCTATGGACGTTTCTCGACTTTCGCTCCAGACGCGAAACATAGATACGTAGATCCCCAACCTCAAACAGATACCAAATGCCAGCAAAAAAAACAGCCGACTCTCACGATCACAATTCCTGAGCCTTCCCACCTGCATGTCCGCCAAAAGCCAATGCAATCCGAGCCTAAACAACCCTCCCCAACCTTCCCTCCACATTCTCCCGGTGTCCCCGATTCTTAAGATGCACCTCAAAAGCCTCAACCCCCATCCCAGGACCGGGATTGTACAGTTTTCCCGGACAATCGAGACAGCGGATCCGAGGGAAGTATTTGAAACGGACGGTTTTTCCTGTCAGGTCGGTGGCGGAGGGGTAGGGGGTGTTGGTGATGGGGTCGACGGCGGTGCGGCGCATGGTGCCTTCGAAGCGGGAGTTTGGGTGCGTGCGAGCGAGGTGGGTCAGGGATGTTGTGAGCCAGGGGGGTGGGGGCGGCTGGACGAGGTCAGTTGGGTTTGATGGGGTGTGGGATTTGGGAGGAGGAGGGGAACTATGATTGAGGAAGGAAAAGAGAGGAGTTCTTGGCGAGATGTTGGGGGCGAGGGGGATTTTACATGGACGTACGATCATGTTGTGATGACGGATGAGGGAGAAGTTACCAAGAGAAACTTACCACTGGATGCGCATCGCTGGTTGGGAAGGGGGCATCAACCACGCCATATTGCTCTTGAGTCGGTCTGTTACCTCCGCTAGGCTGACTCGGAGGGATCTGAGATGTGCTCGGAGGCGGTGGCATAGAGCCATGCGCTGGTGTCGTAGAGACAGATCTCGAGTGCGCTCCGGGCAAAGGACTGGCAGATTGAGCACCCGCAGTTCTTTCTCTTAGTCTCATCGTCCGCAGCAAGTCTCGTAGCCTGTATTTCGAGATTTTCAATCTGACGATGAGCTTCTCGGGTGGGAGATCATCATCGCTGTCTTCTCGGTAATCTCTCCTGCGCGCAGAAGTCCTGGTCTCATGGTGGTGTAAGCTTGCCGACTCTGGCGTCGTAGATCTAGCAACAGCTCCGAAAGCGTTGAGATTTGCACGCATGGCTGCTTGGGCGGCAGAAGCCGCTCCGCGCATGCCTCTGGTTCTTGCGGTGCCTTGAAGTAGGTGCGCAGGTATGGCTGGTGAGTTGGGTGCAGAATCTTCGCTCTCGGAATCATCAGAATCATCCAATCCATCGCGTTGACCGGCGCCAACTCGACCGGATCGTCGACTTGCTCTTGACAATTTGAATATACGGCTCTCCTCTAGAGTCGATGCGGCGCCAGGGATGACAGATGAGATGACAAGAGATCGAATGGTACGCTGCCTATCTTTGAGATCGGGCAGGGCAGGACCACCACGACGATTGGTTGACCGCTTTTGCCGACGCTGCTCTCGAGATATAGATAATTCGGCTTTGTCAAGATCTGCCTCGTTCAGTTCGTAGAGATATGGGGTGAAATCTTTGGCCGATTGGAAAGGTCGGAAAGAAGATGGCACGGGAGTTGGAAGTAGAGCATCGACCAGATCGCCATCTTCGATTGGTCGCCCATCAAAGGCATGGCCTGTGATGTAAAGCGACTTGGAGAACAGTTGACATTGTTCGCGAATAGAGTGTGCAATGGCGGTGGTGAATTCACCCGCAAGTGATAATTCACGAGTCATTGACTGTGCGAATTCTTCCGGATAATTCAAAGGATTATTCAATTCCCATTCAAATTGGTCAATCAATGTATGTTGGCCAATTGTGATGTTAAGCTTGATGAGCACTCGCATCTCGTCATTTTTGTAAGCAGAGTATGGGAGATGCGAGTCGAGTGGTGGTTCTTCGATAAATATCTGCGGGTAGAAATCTGATAGCTGCTCATGAAGGCTGTGTGATATCTGGTGTATCAGTGGCCGGCAATTTTCAACCTGCAGACTGAAATCCTCGACCAATTTCTCCGCAAAGTATTCGATTGGAGTTATCCGATCGTGCAAATTCCATGTAAGGGTATCCCGGAGCTTGATCTTGTCCCATTCTATGTCCAACCTGATCGGCACAAGTTCTTCTGTTTGTTCGGCTTGTACTGTTTGCTCCTTTCTTGAAAATCTGGGCAGTCTTGTCTTTTTATAACCGAGTCGTCGCTTTTCAGGGTAGATCAGCGGATCGCGCAGTTTCAGATCCGTCCTAGGATTACCATAACCTTCGTAGCCGTACCCAAATATTGAGCCGGGGTCAACGTGTCGTCGCGGTCGCAAACCCTCGTAGAACTGGACTTCCTCATTCTTCTGCTGAACCAGTCCAGGACTATACTTCTGCAGAGCGACCAATGCCTTGTGTTGGTACTCGCGGTCCACGAATTGCTCTAATTCGATCTTCTGCACAGGTGTCTCCCGTGGGTGAGCATGGTCAGGTTTTGGAGAGGACGCGATGACCGAACCCGATCGAGATCTCTTCCTTCCCCCACTCAAGCTAGATAGTCGAGGGGAGCTTTTCGCCGTGTCTCCGGTAGCAAATATGCCAGAAGCTGCAACAACTGCTCTGGGGCTTTCCTTCCCTCGTAAGACAGCATCATTTTCCGTGACTTCAGGCGTTAGTTGGTGCCCTGAACCGGTTTCATGATCTGTGTCCGAGCCCGGAAGACCATTGTCCTGGGGTGATCGATGCGTTTCCGTTTGAGAAGTGGAGAGAGAAGGAGCTGATGAAGGGGGAGGGTCGCTAAAGTAGAGCGCTGGAGAAGTCATGGCTGAGATTGGACAAGCCTCCTAAGACAAACCCATTCAGTACAGATTGTTCCGTCCCCACTACCGCACTGTGTACATTGGTGGCCTTTCCTCACCTCCAACCTTCGGTTTGTTGCAGTATCTTCGAGTCGCGGTCGCATGAAGGTCCTGTTGCAAAAAGGGGAGGATTTCCTGATCTTGTACTCGAGTAGCAAGAACAACACTCCGGAGTGTTGAATGCCAGTTTGGAGTGTTCAGTCAGAAGTGAGGGCGGAACTTCAACGCGCTGTACCTCAAGTCTCGGTCTGCGGCCCCAGGGTGGAAAATGCCGCAACTTGGTTAGCGGAAGTGCCAAGACAATTTCCGCCGAGCATTTTATCGTCTCGCTCGATTGTGCTCCCTCTTTGCTCTCTCACTTTCTCCCTTTGCTTTATGCTCCTCCTGAACCCACCCCTGCTCACCTCCGCCATTCTGCGATGCGACTTTAGACGATAGGCGTTATCTAGCCCGTGTTGAATTCCGGACCTCACAGGAGCCAACTGTGCCTGCAGCACTTACTATGATATTCTACTCTTTTACTTCAATCTTCCCCCTTATTTGAACATGTGTCTTCCTTTTTCTCTGATACCCTTGTCATGTGCCTGCGCGTATTGTCAACTGATTCTCAATAGCCGCTCAATGTTCATAGACAATTTTTATGAGGCCAAGTACAGGGGCTGTCCCGTTGCGGAACTGTAATACTTCAACGGGGACGTCGTGCCCTTCATGCATGTTTCGCAATGCCAGTCTCTTGGCTGGATACTTTGTTCCCGTGCTTGCCAGAATCCCCTTGCGGGCGTCATCTTGAGTCAAAAGGGCTAAAATAACCTGCTCAGCTTTTTTATGCCTTTGACAAGACATTCAGGTACATTGAGATTAGGTATGGCTCGTGAGTCAGCGCGTTTATATGCTTATAGATGTCTACACAGTCCCTCCTTACGTCCTTGAACGCAGAGCCATCACTGCATAATCGGGGCATCTTCACAGCCTGTGCTCGAAATGTTGATCAGATTCGTCCACTCTCAGTCCACATGGCCCAAATCTCGCAGTGCCTTCAACGTCGCCTCCCGCTTGACCTCCGTGTCCGCTGACGTCTTATCATCGTCCCCGGGAAATGGGCCTACCCACAGGTATGCACCATCCCTCTGCACACCAGCCTCTTCATCTACCCAGTCCTCAAAATCCATATTAGCTATATCCAAGTTGCAGTACATGGACCAAGCCTCAGTGTACGGGAGGCGGGCTGCTCTGAAGTCGTCGGTCATGCGGCCCTCCTCATTGGTATACTCGCTGTCGTACACTTGTTCCACGACGAGGCAGGTAGAGGTATCCAAGCCTTTCTGGTCGATTATAAGCCAATTGGAAGTGGTCAAGGCGAGTGCTTTGAACTTGGCTTCATGGGAACGGACGAATGCATTGATGTCACTAAAGCTTGAATTGGCAAAATCGTTCTGGCTGATGTCGTTGAGTGGGATGCTTGTGGGCGTAGGTGATTCGTCCGGGAGGGTTAATGAGGTGAGTAGAACCCAAGAAGAGTCTGCGATCGGATCAGCTGTGAATTCGAAGTCTCGGAGTAGCAAGAAGGCTTTGTTGAGCATCTATCTCCAGGTCAATATTGCACACACGATTCACATGAATTCCCACACTTTTGAATTTGCGTTGGGCGCCGTGAGGAATACCGGCCATTTGGACATGTTTTTGACGCTTGTACTGGCTACCGTCGATACAGGACTACCAGGACAAAGAATCCTTGACGTGTAATCTTGTCCTTTGGGGGAATGTACAACCGCTCACCAGTAGACAGGAGGTGGAAATTAATGGGTCTGAATCGCAGCGCTCAAGAAGTTGTTCACTGTGGCATTGGTATAAGAGTGCTTGGTTTCAGCTGTGACTGTAAATCTCCTAAGCATGTGCTGCGCGATGAGGCCCTGATATACTCTTAACGAGAGCAACTCCTGTTGCAAGGCAACAGTGGTCGAGCTGGAGTTGTTGGCTGCTTCCTCATCATTGCTGCCTGGTTGGATCCTTGCTGCCTGCATACCCTGCCTAGATTCCATCCACACCATACTTGGTTCCGGCAGTGGGGTTAGGGGGCAGTTGTAGTGAACTTTTACATCAGTGTGTTCAGAAGCAGAAGGTCCTGGACATTTACAAGTGCGCCTTAACGGTGACAACAGATGGGGATCAACCGAAGATGGTGCATTTAGTATCACAGACTCCTCGTGTCGAGTGGAAAGGGTGGCCAAAAAGTCCTCGCAACCCTTCCACATCCCGCCAATTCATCGCGTGTATAGACGCCAAGGCCCTTCCAAGGACACTTCCATAAGCCCCCACCCCAGCACCATCTTTTCTCAACTTGTCACAGCTCCAGCAGATCGGAGGTACCAACTCTTCTGATGATTCCGATCAGCCGGTGGATCTCGCTGGCTTGCTGATAAGAAAAATTAAGACAGTGGAGTCCGACTACCGCTGCAGCTCGATTTGTCTTCTTGATTATCTTCTTTTTGATCAGCTACAGTACCAGTAGTACTACCCGCTTCAAATTCCTGGATGAGACAGTCGGTCTTTGGTCGTCTACACCATTCTTCACATTGGCTTTTTGAGTTGATCGAGACGGAGTATTCTCCCTCTTGCATCTTGAAACATCTGATCATGTCGCGCGTTTCGTTCAAGTTTTGAGATCATCGAATCAGTCCCAATCTCATTGCATCCATTGGAGGTCTCTTAGAAGCAGGCAACATTCTTGCTGTCCTGTGGGGAGATTCCATGCTGAACGTCTTTGGAGTTCCTACTCTTTGTCGAGGTGGATAACCTTTGCTTCTCCTTCTTTCCTTTCATGGATTTGGTTCTCCAACCCCAGCCTGCTAAACTCGCCAGGAAATTCCATTCGTGATCCCTGACAAAGCAATACCCAAAGCTGCCGACGTAGTTCGAGGCACAGGATTCCACCAGTGGAAAATGGTGCCTACATACCCACAAGCTTACAGACATGTATCCGAGGTTAGCTCCATCTGTGGCGCATTTTCACCTAAGAGACCCTAAGGCGTTGTTGCTCTTCAAGAAGTCCGAGAACCTTTGGAAAGTTGTCGATTTCTCGGCGTCTCCACACTCAGAGCCAAGTTCAAAAATAATCCTCGCATCTGAACGAAAATATTTGCCAGAAAGATGAGCAAGGTCTTGGTACAGGGGCTTTCCCGGACATTCTCTGTCCAGTCCGAATCCCGTCAGCACACTGCCTTTTGGAGACTTGTACCTCTCTGATCCTCCGAGACTGGAGCGAGGATCACGGTGTTTTTGGATGAGTATGATGGCTTACTTAAATCTATATGTTGATGGCAAAGGACGGCTAGATCTTCAACAAGTCGAGGGTGCTTACAGGGAATTATACGGGATATAAAGACTGGTAAGCTGAAACCCAAACACGCAGTTGAGGATTTAAAGACGTCGTGAATAATCTACAGGAACACTCAAGTGGCGGGTCCCCATCAGTCGGAAAGGAAATTTAGGTCCTCATCTGCGTCTTGGGAATATTCCTCTGGGAAATTCGTAGGTTCGAATCGATGAAAAGATATTGTTAGAAATATATCAACAGACACACTCCGTACGTATATCATATCCCCGGGCTGAGGTTCACCAATTGACGTTTTCTGGCGAGATCGTACATGTTACATAAGATGCGCAACTTGAACTCTGCGATCCTAGAATTTTTCTAGAATTCTTTAGCTGCTTTGCCTATATCAGTCCCACCTCTATTACAAACTAGACCTGTTCAGGTCATGCGGCCGTCCCTGCATTTTGATCTGGGCGATTCTCAAGCCATGGTAGTTAGTACTTACTGACAGTAGGACATTAAGCTGGAGCCTCCTCCAGCGAGCCCTAACTCTAAATGTTCCGGGCGGAACAGACATGCCGCATGGAGGGACGGTCCTCTTAGATAATGAGACACTACCGAGCTTGTTCGAGGAAGTGATCCCTTACAAGGTCGAAGATGAAGTTTAAGAGACTTCGTTTCGTGCAGCATTCTGGTGGGAAGAATCCAGTGACTTGTCCGTGTTTCCATCACGCATAGGTCTTCAATATCATGGCTGCTCGGAAAATGTATGGTCTAAGCAGCTCCCTTTGGCTCCAAAATGGCTTATCATATAGGTGAACTCTTGGCCTTCATCATCTGAGCTCCGGTCCATCGGTCGTGGACTTGCTCGCTTCATCTCGAACCTTTGAGTGAGCAATGTCGATTCACGGATTTGACCGCTGGTGAATGAAGTCGAGTGGCCCTTGACCCCCAGGCAGCTCTTTTTTATAAGTGATTCCAATTATTTTGACTTCTCTATCTTTCGGCATTAGCACACCAATCTTGACCGAGTCTGATGTCCTCTTCTGGTTGGGCCGTGACGAAGCCTTTCCTTCCCGGCTCAACTTCGGCTCAGCCTCCGCTTTACCTGGCACCGCCACAGCTCAGTCTTGACGTCCTCTGCTCACCCTCGTGCTCTGACTCCATCCAAGTGCCGCTCAGGCTACTCACCCTCACCTCACCTGTGCTTAGTCCCGGTTTTGGGCCCTCGCTACTATTGGATACTTGCCCTTTGCTTATGTCTGCCGTCTCATGGATTTAATCAACTTTATTGATGCTTTATTTGAGCCATTTAAGGTCATATTATCTGGTAATTAACTACAAGTTGTAGTAGGCTGAGTTGTAGTACTACTTCAAATTATAGCACTGCAAGTTGTGGTAGGCTGAATTGTAGTAATACAATCAGTATTACTCCGCGTTGTTGTACTTCAAAGAGTAGCACTGCGAGTTGTAGTGGGCTAAATTGTATTACTACAATCTAAAGGACCATTTTCGGGCTTCCTTGAAATACCGCTTCCAAGGCCGTAGCTGAGTCGGTCCCAGCTCACGAACTGGTGCATGAGACGAAGGAGCTCCACAACCTCAAGGCTATAATCAGACTTGGAGACTACGCCGGGCACCTCTTCAACGACCTGAAACGTCACGGATCCCTGGGCTGTGATTTGTCGAAACACGCGGACGTCATCTCCCAAGCATTGAAAGATGGGGATGGCACTGTCAGGCAGGCTCTCCAGAGTTCAGTCAGTTCGCTTTCTGTGCTTGCTGGCGAGATGGACTTCGACACCGCGTGTTTTGCTATTCACGCATATGCTGCTCGTAACGCCGCCTGCCATTCGAAGGCTGGACTAAGGAAGATTGCTCGCGATTGGGAAGGATTGGCCCATCAAATCGACGAGGATCTTTCCGGACTTCCAGGTATTCTTCCAGATGGCGAATTGCAGCATCTAGACAACTGGACTAGGATCATCCAATGGTTCAGAGACCGGTCCATAGAGCAGGAGAAGGACTCGGGCTTTTGGAAGGAAAAGTCGCCGGATCCCACGGCGGCAGATCTCGCCCGCAACCCGGGTCCCACCCTCCTGGATGTCCGGACCCTACCGTTGCCAGTTCGACCACGCGCTTTCCATCGTGGACTTTTTGATGGTTCTCCAAGGCCTAATGGCACCACCAATGCAGCGAAGCGTAAGATCGAGGCTAAGTCTGATCCTACGCCTGTCATCCCGCTCAAAAGGAAGGCCGATGGAATTCCTGAGGGTGGGGGGCCGAGAAAACTCCGCTGCGCGGTCCCGGAATCTCAAATGGCTACTGCTGGGAAGTGGGATGAGTTTGACCGTCTTTCCCTGGACGTGTCACATTCTAGCCGGGAATTGGCTGACAAAGACCTAGGTAAGTCCATCCAAGTGCTGATGAGACATAGGGAATCCATCAAAACGGCGATGGCAGAGGTGGAGAAGGTGAGATCCAGCAAGACTGGTGCTCAGGAGAAGGCCGAGCGGTCGGCGGCCAAAAAGGCCCGGCGAGAAGGTCGCCGAGGTAAGTTATAGGTAAGTATCCCCGACGCTCGTTTCATCTTCCCCCACGCTCGTTTGCAACTCCAGCACGGATTCACCTCTACGTGGTGCAGGAGACCAGTAGTCCATCGTGACGAAGCCAACGAATCCTTCTAAAACTACCATGATTACGACACAAGATCATAATGCAAAGCGAGGATCACGTTCGCACTTTCCAACAAGAACCAAATTTCATATCAACCAACTCTGATATCGGACAAACCCTACGCTGGTGTTCAACCTACCGCTCGATATCGTTGGACTATAAGTACGTTCGCTACCCTGCCGATGCATCAAACGACCTGGCCAATACGTCACCGGCCTGCAGTCACGCTATCGATGTCAACTTCCACTCCCTACATCAGCTTCTCATAATTGGTCTACGCCTGATACACAGTCGTAGCCCTGGTACATCGGCACTTGTACGCCAACCTTTGTCCGCTACCGTGTTGTAATCAGTGATTCACCATCTAAGGACGCATTGACACCTCCCGCGATATCAAACCAAGATGCCTTTTGGGTGCCTGATGAAGAGACCCTCCACAGCCAGCGTGGCGACAACTTCGCTATTATTCGCTCTACATCAGGCGGGACCTCTCCTACACCGGCGTCAGGCTGACGCCTCTGTTGATCTCAATTTCCCCATGATACTGCACTTAACCTACCTAGAGTTGCATTGCTCAACCAGCAAGCTTCGCTAATGAAGGTCATGACTATGCCTTTCGCAACCGTCAACACCGCTCCAAGAAATTCCCGAACCTCTGCCAAGAATTTTCAATTGTCTCCAGCACGACTCTTATCTGCAACTTGGAGCGACTAGCACGCACTCTTAGCTAATTATCCTTTACAAACACGCTATATTCTCCCTAGACCGAAGCACAGCATCATCATGGATCCTTTGAACACCCACAACAGGGGGGTAATATATTCACGATGCTACAAGCTGCGCAGCGCCTTTTTCGACTTCGATAACAGATGAGATTGGTCAACGTGCGTCGTGGGAAAAGGGGATAGTCAGCCGATGGTGTTGCTTGATCCGTTTGTTGCCAAGTTCCTTGCTGAGACAAAGGGCTGACACCATATCAGACGAATGGTGGTACGATTCAGCGACCACCAAGGTCTGCTGCTGCATCATTGGATATGTTATGGTACATATTGTGTCATGTCTTTGTCGGGGATCAATATATTGAACTAGACGTGTTTATTCTTGACTTGTAAATCCAGAATAGCAAGGAGCCTCATTCAATGACCTTGCAGCATTTCACGCTAGAGCACCTGGCTCTAATGTGTAATTTCTTGCCAGCACCGGAATTGTGTATGCAAGCCTCTGTGAGTACAGTTACCATGGTCCGTGTTTTGCCGCGCCGAGGCATCTGATAACTTGA
>JAABUK010011908.1_pt1 | contig 11194 bp, 14 predicted proteins | sample 5559141 | NCBI WGS metagenome assembly JAABUK01 (sample SAMN10711869, study PRJNA513367) | rock metagenome | isolation source: Antarctica rocks | place: Antarctica: Victoria Land, Pudding Butte nord | collected 2016-01-03
CGGGCCAACCTTCAAAGCCATGTCCTTTGAGTAAGGCAGGAAGGTGCTCATATGGGGCGAGGAAAATGGCGGGATCAACTGGAGACTTCGCGTTCAATTCGTGGTAACGTCGCGCTAATCCTTCAAACTTGTGACTGGCGATAGCAAAACGACTTGATTGGCTTTGCCAGCGTTGCGCCTTGAGGTTCTCAGCAATGAGACTGATTGCCGCATACATCTCATCAAGAGTCGCCGGATGGTAATAAAGTTCAAACGGGAAATTGTTCATCTTGATGAGTTCAATAAGCTCCTGCGACGCTTCGACAAAAGGGTTGGCGCTGATATTGAGGATTGCGAAAATATAGTTGGTGTCCAAGAATATCTTGAGAGGCGCAAGTGCCCCCTGCAAGTATCCACTTGTTGCTTCATCGATCGAGAGTGCGAAGAATGTGAATGTGCCATCAAGTAATTGGGCGAGATATTGTGTGCGGTGGGAGCTGGGACTAACGAAAAATGACTGAAGGGCGGCAGCGACGGATTGGGAATTAGCAAGGCCGGTTGTTGCCCTTATGGCATCAGAGAGGTAGCCCATGAGGCTCTTCTCTGCCTCAACGCTAACGGGGACTCCGGGATCAAGCAACTGAATAGTTTCTACTCCATGTCGATAGAAAACTTTAGCCATATATGAACGTAAGCAACTCCAAAGTTGTTCTTCTTGTCCTGATCGAACGTTTGGATCGAGGGAATTTAACCACTCATCCTTCACTTGTTGCTCGAAGTTTGTTGCATCCTGAATCCGGGTGCTTAATGCAGTTCGAATATTAGGCGCGAGATAATAGACTTGCGATTGATCATCACGAGCAAGCTGCTTAGTTCCTAGATGTCGATCGAGTGAATCCTGTACCTGTCGCTCCAGTAAGACTAAGCCGTAAGTCGCATTGATCGCGTCAATAATCTCGTGCGCAGATGTTGGACGAAGTGCAGGCGTGAGCACGAAAAGGGTAAGGACAATGTCATCTATTGCAGCAGTAGTCTTTCCGTCCTTTGTCAGGGCGACCATGTGACAAAGTCGGTTGAAAACCTTTGGGTAATCGAGCGTGGAAGAGGACATTTACCCTCCGTCAAATCAAAACACTCGTTCTGTACGTTCTTTACAGATCGTACTGGTACAAGAAGAATTAAACAAGAGCTGAAAGTATCAGACAAACAGCCTGACGATACTGGACACCAACAGCCCATTCACACCCGCCAACAACCATGCGATAATCTGGCGGTCGGCATGGTGATGAGGTAGGGGAAGAAGGGCGTGTCAAACGGCTTACCGGCGCGGCTACACACCCTCGAAGAAGAGTTCGGGCTATCGGCAGTCCAAATCCTGGATACCATCAACAACCGTAATCGATGCAAGATTGCCGTGCGTGGCGCGATCGCCGAAGCGCACCTCATCCGGGAACTAACCCGGCTGAAGACTGCGGGCTCGATTGATGGTTTTGAAGATTTCGACCAAGATGGGCACCCCGACTGCCGCGTAGATGTGAACGGGAAGTCTTTTCTCGTCGAATGCAAAAACGTGCAGCGGGGCACGCGCGGGCCAATCACCATCGACTTCTGGCGGACCAGGGCACCGATAGGGCGACCGTGGGAGCGCTATTACGCCACTGACGAGTTCCAGGTTGTCGCGGCCTGCTTGTGGAACCGGACGGGGAACTGGGAGTTTCGCTACGCGGCGACCGTCGAGCTACCGCGCCATCCAAGCTTTACCGATCGCCTCACCAATAAACAGACCGTTGAACCATCGGCTCCCGGCCTCTGGACACCAGACTTGATCGGCTTGCTCAGTCGGCTGTAGCTTGCGTCTCCAGGGGCAAACCTGGTTGGAGGAAGCGGAAGCGCGACCCTTCGACGTACTCGGGCACCATATCCATCGCCATCCATCGGCGACCCTGCGCCTCGGCGACCTCACCGGTCGTATTGGACCCGGCGAACGGGTCGAGCACAGTATCGCCCTCCTCGGTGCAGAGTTTGATAAAAAACTCGGGCAGGCCACGCGGGAAGCGTGCTGGGTGGACGGGCAAACCCGCCGCCTGGCATGCCTTGATGTAGCTCCCGTTGGCGTCGTTATTACCCATCTCCAAGATGTTTGGGGGGATAGCCCCGCCGCGATCGTGCCACTTGCCGGTGATGACGTGTCCTGACGGGCGCACGGTCTCCTTCACGCCTTTCTTGACCAAGCGTTCCATGTCAGCACTGTACGGCTTGAGTACGCGGCGATTATCTGCCTTCGGCCAGGGCGTCTTCGAGAGCCACCAGACCAGATTGACGGCACTCTTCACGCGGATGCGCCGCACATTGACCCACTCGGCGGGCGAAGGGATGGTCGCCGGGTTATACCAATAGAAGTCTTGTGCGAAGTGGAAACCGACTTCCTCGCATAGTGCGATCAGCAGCTTGTATTGGTACAGCGATTTAGTGGGTGTCCCCTTATTCCACGCCCCACCGATATCGATGGCGAAACTGCCATCGTTGGCAAGTACGCGGAAAATCTCGCGGGCGTAGGAACACAACCATTCAACGTACTCGTGTTGATCTTTATTGCCGTAGGCTTTCTTGAAGACGAGCGCGAATGGTGGGGATGTGACGGCAAGATTGATCGACCCATCCGGTATTGCGCGCATCAGCTCAAGTGAGTCGCCACAATAGGCTTCCCCAAGCTGCGTGGCATAGGCAGGCACGTGGTTGGGAAGCATGGCCGTCCTCCTCGAACAGATGCGCTACGTTCGTACACCCCCTGAGTATAGGCTACCCGCTCCCCATCGTCTAGCGTTGTAAACCGTAATCCTCGTCGCAACTTGGCACGCCTCTTGCATTTGCGCCCCCGGCGAGCTCATCCATGATCGTGACCACATCGTGAAAGGAGTGCGGCATGACAGCCGAGAAGGGCGCGGCCTGGAAAGAGGAACGGACCACCGGGCGCAAGTACTCGGGCGCGGACAGCGACAAGGAGCCGGAGCCGGGGGAGCGACAGCAGTTCTGGGTCTCCGGCTATACGCGCAAGGACGGCAAGAAGGTCGAGGGCTACTACAAGAAGAACCCCGCGTATAAGGGCGACGCTTCATAGCCTGAACCAGGACTAAAGTACTAGGCGGATGACTCTTTCCCCGACCAGCCCGGCGCGCAATACTGGATGTGCAAGCTGCTTGTGGCGAGTGGGCTTCGCATCCTCTCAGGGCGGGCGGTGTGGCTGGCACTGACCTGCCCTTTCTCACCCCTACTATCATCAATGCATGCCCGAAAAGAACCCCAACAGCATGCCGCTTATGAGACAATAGAGGCAACACTCCAACTTCATCTTTATGCTTGCCGTCAAATTTCTCCAATCCTACGAACCCTACGAACCCGGCCACGTCGTGGACTTGCCCGACGCTTTGGCCCAAAGCCTGATCGACGCTGGAACTTGCCGCGCCTACAGCTCGCCGATCCTGCCTGCTCAAGTGACGACAACCAATGATGAACCAACCGTGACAGGAGGGACCAACGCATAGCGAACGTCTTATTTAATGCCGCTAAGAAGAAACTGCTCGACGCGGGTATCAATTTGTCTAGTGACACCCTGAAAGTAGCGCTCGTCGCCTCAACGTACACGCCCAATATCAACACGCATGTCTTTTTCTCTGACGTGACCAACGAAGTGACCGGCACCGGCTACACCGCTGGCGGGGCAACGCTGGCCTCGCTCATCACCGCCGTGGACAACACTAACAACCGCGCCTCCTGGAGTGCCGGGAACGCCACCTGGTCTACCTCGACGATCACCGCCAGAGGTGCTGTGGTCTACAAGTCCACCGGCGTTTCCACCACCAGCCCCTTGCTCTGCTACTTCGACTTCACCACCGATCAAGTCTCCAGCGCGGGCACGTTTAGCATCGTCTGGAACGCGAACGGTTTGCTCTTATTGAGTTAGCCGCTACAACATAGGAATCACTAAGACACGGCGGTCTGCTCATCTGGCGGCCGCCGTTTTTCCGTATGGCCTTAACCGTCGATCAATCACAACCCACCGGTTCCGCTGGCGTCGGCTTCGGCGAATATGGCCGCGTGCGCTCCCGTGTGCAGGGGTTTATCCCCTCCGTCACCCGGATTGACGCGGTGGGGTTCTACTTCAATGGCAATAAGGGCAGCAAGGGCTTGCGCGTCGAACTCCAGACCATCGCAGCGGGTATCCCCAGTGGCACCGTCTTAGCCTCGGGGCAGTTGACCAACGCCCAGCTCGCCGCCACCGGGGAAAACGTCATCCCGTTGGTCTACAGCGGCCTCTCGACTTCCACCGCCTACGCCCTGGTGCTGATGCCGTGGGATACCACCACGAATAGCTATTACGACGACTACCGCGACATGCTGCATGTGATCGCCAATGCCTACACGCCCAGCAGCTACTGGAGGTACGATACCGGGGCATATGTGACCGAGGCCATCGACTTCAAGTTTGCCACCTACTATGATCCGGCAGCGGGAGCCACGAACGCCACCGTCACCGCCGCCAGCCAGACTGCCACCCTCAGCCTGCCCGTCGCCAACGTCGCCACCACCGCTACCGCCTCCGTCGCTCCGTCAGCACAGAGCCTCACCCTTGCGCCAGTGGCCCCAACCGTCACCGCGCAGGGCCAAGCAACCGTCACGCCATCCGTAGAAAGCGCCACACTCACCCCGCTTGCGCCAAGCGTCACCACCACGCGCGCTGTGACCGTCACCCCAGCAGCGCAAACACTCACGAGCACCCTGCCCGCGCCGACGATCAGTGCCAGTGGTAATAGCACCGTGGCCACAAGCAATCAGAGTTTGGTTGCTGCGTTACCTGTCCCCAGTGTCACCACCCAGTTACAGGCAACAGTGAGTCCTTCTGCCCAAACCCTGACGCTCGTTTCGCCTGCGCCAACCATCAGCAGCACGAAGAATGTGAATAATCCCCAAGCCACACAAGGGCTAGTGCTGGGGCTTTTGACGCCACTCATCACCGCTAATCGCTCGATTACTATTGTTGTGACCGCGATCACGGCGCAACTGAGCGCGTTAGCCGCCAGCATCCATCTGGCCGCGCCGGGCAGTATAGAGAAGAACCTGATCGACCAAAACTACGATCTAGTGGTAGATGCGGCAGGCGAGTATGTGGTGGCGAATGAGTCGGGCCATGTCCCGCTCGTCACCCCCAAAGTCCCGCTTAAAACACCCCGCGCTCCATTGGTCACGCCAAACGCCGCCCTCGTTAGTCGCGCCCAACATCTGCTCGTGCGCTCCACCGGCGATACGGTGGTGGCCCGCTCATCGGGGACAGACGTGTTCACCCGAGGCGGGACGCAGCCCTTAACCGCGCCAAAACCACCACTCGTCTCCCGGTAGTCCCGTCACTGGCTCGCAATTTGCTCTCATACTCGTCGTGACCATGGCCTGACGGCGGGAGGATGGGATATGGTCAGACCTGATGAGGAGACCTGGTTTGGGAGCCTGCTATTGTTCATCTGGCTGCTTGCCTGGATGGGGGCCATGCTTGTCGTCGCCGTCTTGGCCCCGTCGTTCATCGTCGCCCTGCTTGGCCTGCTGCTGATCAATGCCCTCGCCCTGCGTTTCGCCTGGCATTTCCGCGCCATCCCAGGCGGTCAGGATACCGAGTGGTCCGACGCGCGACCCTTGCCCCGCCCCATAACGCCGCCACGACCGTTAGCGTCACGCCGACGCCCGCAACCTTTGCCCCCAATGCGACCGCTTCAGCTGGGCGATCCACCACCGGAGTCGGGGAGCGATGGCACCGTCGCCACGGCGCGGGAGACCTACATCTACGACAACTGACGCCACCCCACCCATCTGTCAAGGTAAAATGGGTACAGAGACACCTATATGCTTTTGGATTACACCGATTATGAGCGCCAGACGAATTCGAGCCTTTCCGATCCGGACGGCCGTAATCTGGCAAACGCCATCGCCAACGCTATCCTGGCCTGGTCGGCGCGCTACTGCAACCGCCTGACGTGGGCGTATGGCACCCAGACCGAGTATTTCAGCCCGGACGATTACGCCACCCAGTTTTACGTCTCCGCCTTGCCCGTCGATACCGCCCAGACCGTTGGTGTCGCCACCTACGACGCCGCCAATACCGCCTACAACGCCTATACCGGCACGGTGCGGAGTCGAGCGAATGGCACGATCACGACCGCCAGTTTCCAGTTCTACGGCATCGAGAGCGTCAGAATCAATTACACCGGGGGCTACATCGACAACACCTTCCCGCTGGATTTGAAGCAAGCCTTAACCGATTTACTGGTGCAGCGGTTCAACGACGCCATGAGTGGCGGCAAGGTGGTGTCCTCCGTCAAGGCGATCGATTATCAGGAGACCTACGACCTGAAAGGGGCGGACATTCCCGGCGACGCGATGGAGGTCTTGGACAGTTACCGGCTGCCCGTCGTCTACTGATGAACCTGCCCCAGACCCACACCCTGAGCGTCACCCGACGCGGTGTCCCCAATACCCTCAGCAATCTGGCCTGCTACCTGCAACCGGCCAACCAGGGCGTGACACTCTTGTTTCAAGACATCCCGGCCGGTGAACTCTACAGCGTCCTCTTTAACGGCCAACCGGCACTCAAGAAAGGCGACCTGTTAATTAACGAGAATGACGCCACCGAGACCTATCTGGTGCAGCAAGTCGCTAAGAACTTCACCCCGCGTCTCGGCCACACCTCCGCCCACGTCCGCGCAGTCTGGGGCAGTTAAAACCATGATTACCTACGCCGTTGATATTAAAAATCTGAAAGAGCTGCAAGAGCGTTTCAAGCAAGCGCCGGATATTACGACCAAGCGGATCATCGAGGCGGGCAACACGTCGCTCATCGCCCTCCAAGGCACCGCCAAGCAGTTAGCCCCGGTGGATACCACGCATCTGCGTGGCAGCATCCTAGTTGATCCGATGAAGCGCAACGGCACGACCATTTCCGGCTCGGTTGGCACCAACACGAAATATTCCGTGATACAAGAAATTGGCTCTGGCATTTACGGCCCGATGCAGCGCCCGATCACCCCGAAGAACGGCAAGTACCTGACGTTTAAGACGAAAGACGGCCACTGGATTCGGGTCAAGAGCGTCAAAGGGGTTAAGGGCAAGTTCTACATGAAAGGATCAGTCGAACAGAACCAACCCAAAGTAGATCTGTATTTTGCCGACGCCGCCGCCAACATCGCGAAAGATTTAGCAGCATGAACATACAACATATACAAGATGTACATTGGACTCAGGAGCAACGCGACCGATTTTGGTCTTCTGTACCTAAAGATAAACACCCTTCAGAGTGTTGGGAATGGTTAGGGACGATAGAAAACCGTGGATATGGCGTGTTCAGAATTGAAAACAGGGTATACAAATCACACCGACTAGCATTCTTTCTATACAATGGTCATATCCAAGATGATCTATTCATATGTCATCAATGTGATAATCGACCTTGTGTGAATCCTCATCATCTTCAACAAGGAACAGCGCAGGACAACAACACCGACAAGATCCTCAAAGGCCGCGCCGTGTACGTCTTGGGAGAGAACCATCCAAATCATAAGCTCACCGAGGAACAGGCGCTAATTATTAAATCAACCACAGGACGAATCAATGCGGCTGATATCGCAGAGATATTTGGTGTCTCAAAGGGATTGGCTCATCACATACGTAAAGGAAGAGCGTGGAAACACTTGGGGGTAATCAACCCTTGAGCACGACCTACACCACCATCGGCCAAGCTATTTACGATTTGTTCTCAGCCATCGACATCACGGCCATCTATCCGGCTGGCTGGGCGCTCAAGGCCAATTACCCGGTCAAAGAGCCGGGACACCTGACCCTCTGGCCGGTCTTTTGTGTGCGCCCGGATACCGATAGTGAAGTGCAGCTCGATTCCATCGGCGATGACGACACCGTGACCTACTGGGTCGATCTGTACGACACCTTCGAGGATTCCCCCGCCGTGGAAGCCCGGATGCGCGCCTTGGCCGACACCTGCCGCACGACCCTCCGCAAGCAGATGCGCTCCCCAACCCCGTTCGAGGGCGGATCCTATACCCTGTCATCCCTGGCCGGTCAATGGGGCTACGATCCTGACTCTGGCATCCGCTACTACCGCCTGATTATCCAAACAAAAACTTATGAGGACCTTATTTAGCGACTATGAATATACCACCCATCAACACGACACTCTATTTCTTCCCAGACCCGCACGGTTCCGGCGCATCCGTCGCCATCGAGGCGGAGAGCATGGAAGACGCGTTAAGCCAGCTTGAGACACAAAACGATCAGCCGGCACAAGCGCCAACCCCAGAACAACCAGCAATAGAACCAACACCAGTACCAGATGCCCCAGAGGCCGTTACAGAAAGCGAGCGTTAACACATGGCTAAACAATCAGGTCGTCTCACCGCTGTGGGATTCGGCCCGGAGACGACACCCGGCACCGCCGCCACGGCCAGTTTCTGGGTACCGGACATGACCTTCACCCACGAGGATAAGAACACCACCATCACCGATAGCTCATCCTTCGGCAGGTTGGAGGATGCGGTGGATTCGGACATCGTCAACCAATGGAGCGACGGTACGTTGACCGCCGTCCTCCGCGACACGCACATCGGCGCGATCCTCAAGGCGGTTTTCGGCACGGCTACGAGCGTCGCCAAGAGCGCTCCCAATACCAGCGTCTACGACACCACCTTCAGCGTGCTGAACACCAACGCCCACCCGTCCGCGACCCTCTACGCCAAGGACGCCAACCAGGACATCCGCTTCGCCTACGCCATGGTCGATAAGTTCACCCTCAGCTATGACATGGGTAAATTGATCGAGTACTCGGTGGACTTCAAGGCCCGTCGCGGCGCGACCACGACCTCGACCCCGGCCTACACGACTGAGAACAAGTTCCGCCCGCAAGACGTGACCTTCAAGCTGGCGACCAACGTGGCCGGTTTATCAGGCGCGACCGCCGCCCCGGTGAAGAGCGTCAAGCTGACGATCACCAAGGGCACGGACGTGGAATACGTATTAGGTTCCGTGGACGTGGACTCCATCTACAACACCGTCTTCAACGTGCAAATCGATATCGGCTTGCTCTACAACGATTTGACCTACAAGAATTACGACTTCAACAACAGCCATCAGGCGGCCTCGATCGCCTTGACCCGCACCGACACCACCATCGGCACCTCCGCCAATCCCGGACTGGCCTTCACCTTCGATAGCATGTTCTTCGACGCCTGGACCAAGCAACGCGCCCAGAACGCGATCATGAGCCAGACGATCACCCTCAAAGGCTTGTACAGCTTCACCGACACCTCGATGGCCAAAGCCGTCCTGACCAATACCACCGCCAGCTACTAACGGCCCTTGAGCCAGAAAGACCGCCGCGTCTATGTCCCGACCAACCACCAGCTTCACCCTGCCTATTTCCGGCTACACCTGCGCACTCGTCACCTACTACACCAAGGGCGAGGACGACGCCATCAATGCCTACGGCTTGTCCGGGGCGGAGATGGTCAACGAACCCGACCCGGAAACGGGCGAGGATCGTTACCGCCTCAAGCACCTGCCGCTCGACCGCTTCCGCCGCGAAGTCGGCAAGCTGCTGGAGTTGGGGATCGCCTCAGCCAAGCTTGGGGAAACGGATGTGCCGGTGGGCGCATCGTTTGTGACTGACCTACCGACCAAAGATGCGGAAACGCTCAGCACCAAACTGATCGCCGTCAGGTCGGGCACCGCCGACCCAAAAGAAGTGAGCCCAGCGCCGACGGTGTAGCTGACTTCCTGCTCGACCGGGTGCAGGACGCCCCCCAAGGCTTATACGACTGGGCACTCGTCCGCTACACCGGCTGGGACTACGCCCGAATCCAAGACCAACCCGCCCCCTGGCTGCGCCTGATGCAGCGGTGGGCGCTCACCGAATACGAGCTGGACCGCCTGGTCCGACTCAAGGAGTTCCGTGCCCGATAGTAACGTCAACATTGTGCTCACCGCTCAGGATCAAGCCTCGGCGGAAATCCAGAAACTGATTACTTCCTACGAGTCTCTGACCCAGTGGGAGACGCGTCATGCGGCGGAAGCCAAAGCCGCCACCGCCGCCGAGAATGCGGCCAAGACCGCCACTAATGAATTAGCCGACGCCAACACCAAAGCCGCCGGAGCCACCACCAGCCTCTTCACTTCCTTCACCGCAGCAAGCCTCGCCGCCAACGCCATCACTGCCGCCTATCACGACGTGGTGGGTATTTTTCAAGACAGCATCAAAGCCGCCACCGGCGCGCAGTTAGCCTTGAGTGGCCTCGCCTCGACCGCCGCCGCCTTCGGGGGCAGTGCTGCTACCGCGACCGCCGCCGCCAAGAACCTGACCAGCGACGGCCTCCTGACGTTAACCGACAGTGCCACCGCGCTCAAAAACCTGCTTTCTAGTGGTCTGAATCTCGACCAAGCCACGCAGTTGATGGATATTTATAAAGACCGCGCGGCATTTGGACGGCAGAACACCATCAGTTACGGGGCTGCGGTGCAGAACCTCGCCGAGTCGTTCAAGACGCAATCCTCGATGATCGGCAACCTCTCCGGGATGACCGAGAACTACAACCAGATCATCGCCACCGGAGCGGCTGAGATGGGCAAGAGCGTCTCCAGTTTGTCCTTAGCGGACACCGCACAGGCGAAATATTTAGGCACCTTAGCCCTCTCCAACGGCAGCCTGGGCGACGCCGCGCGCTACGCCGAAACCTACGCTGGGGAACAGGCCCGCCTCGCCACTGCCACTCAAAACGCCCAGATCGCGTTGGGTCAAGGGCTCCAGCCAGCCGTGGAAAGCTTACAAAAAGGCTTCGTCTCACTCCTGACCGGGGGCATGGCCGCCACGAACGATAACCTGCCCATTTTGCAGGGTAACTTCCTGGCCCTTGCCACCGGGGTACGGGTTGCGATGGATGCTATCGTCGGCTTCGGCAGCTTAGCGATCGCCACATTCCAAGCGGTGATTAGTCGCTCGATGACGCCGCTCGACGATGCTTGGAATGGGGTCAAAAATACGTTTAGCCAGACCTTCTCTGATATGGATGCAGGCTTTGCCAAGATCGCCTCGGGTGCGACCACCGCCACGGATATAACCACGCGGGCGGTGCAGGATCAGGCGGTGGCGGTCACGAAAGCCGCCAAACAG
>JAABUK010011909.1_pt1 | contig 11192 bp, 12 predicted proteins | sample 5559141 | NCBI WGS metagenome assembly JAABUK01 (sample SAMN10711869, study PRJNA513367) | rock metagenome | isolation source: Antarctica rocks | place: Antarctica: Victoria Land, Pudding Butte nord | collected 2016-01-03
GCAGCACAGCTGCTAAGGTTGGCGAAAAAGTCAACGCTGCAGAGCGAGCTTGGATTTGCCCTAAGCAGCTTTTGTCTGGCACAGCACAGACAGCCTTAGTGCGACTGCAGCCATGTTCTCTACCTACAAATGCTGCACGCTGACCTTGTAGTGTTGCCTTGTGCATGAGCGCATCTTGTGACTAGCTCAATGAACCCTGTTGGGCTTGCTCTCATGTTGATGATGTGTGTGCAGAAAACATGAGAAGAGAGGGATATGAGCTGTCAGTTTCCCCGCCTGTTGTTGTGTACAGGTGAGCCAAGTTGATCATTGCATGCTGTGACCTGCTTGCGTCTCACATGACAGGTGTGATTGTAAGCCAGGAAGTTGCACTGCAAAAAGCTGCCTGTCATGCAACATGCAGGCAGCTCTTTGCAGTGCAACTTCCTGGCTCAGACTTACACTCACACCAGCAGTGCATAGAAGCCTTTGACTTTCCTTATCTGACCGCATTTGCATAAAGTGCAATCCTCGCACAAGTGCATCTCTGGTTATCTGTTGACACATTGTAATCAAGATGAGCGTCGATGCAATGCAGTCTGCTTTGTCTGATACTGTCTGGCTGCTGACCATTTCTGCTGGCATCACAGCGGTTGTGCACAGCTTTTCTTGACGCTGTGATCATACCAATGAGTCAAGCTGTGCACTGCAGAATGGTGAATGGACAACGAATGGAACCTTTAGAGGAAGTTGTTTGTGAAATTGAAGATGAGTTCTCAGGACCCATCATTGACGCATTGTGTTTGAGACGGGGGGAGGTATGCAATTTACATTTCTGCACTCGCAAGACTTGCTGATTAACTCAAGCTTTGCTCTTGTCAACAGCTGCATGCAGATGTGCATCCTGGGTTTTTGGCTGTTGATAATATTCCTCCTTTCTACTTGAAAGATTCAGCTGTCTTCCATTGGGGAAGCTGCCTTGATTATTGTGTCACCATGTGGCTTACAGCATGAGCAGGAGTATGTCAAGGACAAGCAGTTCTGCAGTAACAGCTTGCTTGAGCATGTATAATAACTCTGCTCTCACTGAATTCAACATATTGCCAAACATTATGATTCCTTGCAGTCTCTAACACCTCACATATCATCTCATACAGCATCCCTCCGTCATCTGGTCATCTGCTGTTCTTGTATGCACATTGTTTTGCATACGTGTATTGCACAAGTTGACACCCGTATGGTCTGGCCGTCTGGCAGAGTACAACATTGCTAGTTCTGCACAAGCAAAGACCCATGTTATGATGCAGTTACTAGAGATGAAGCCAATAGAAGTAGAGGGTAAGCAGAGGCTGACCTTTGTAGCCCCTTCCAGAGGGCTCATTGGCTTCAGGTCCTTGTTCGCAACCTTGACAAGGGGGAGCGGCATGCTGCACAGGGCCTTCCAATCATATGGGCACTACAAGGGCCCTTTGGACAAGGTTCGAAAAGGCGTCCTCATCTCAATGGCAGGTCAGGCCCTGGTGAACAGTTGCACCTTTTCAGCAGTGCCTTGTGCGGCAACAGCAACCTTTGTGGCAGTCTCCCCAACCTTTGGCACCACGTGATGTCTGTTTTTCCTCGAGCAGGAAATGTGAATGCAACGCAGTTGTTTGCATCTCCCCGTCAGCTTGTTCACTTCTACCCACATTCAAACGCTACCTTGCTCAGTGTGATGACGTGCAATCCTGCATTTGCATGCAGCGATTCAAGCCTGACACGATGCTGATGCATGTAGCTCTATCTCAGTGCTTCTGTTTCTTGCACATGGCATACACTGACTGGGCTCATACCTTTCTACGCTTGTTTCTGCCCTTTGTGTACAACCCTGCTACAGCCAACTTCAGATCACATGCCATTCATGTGTTCTTACTTGGCACATGCTTGCAGGTGGCAAAACCACCACCCATGCCCTAGGGTTGCTGGAGCCCCGAGGTGTGCTGTTCACTGGCATTCAGCAAGAAGTGTACAATGGAATGATCATAGGCGAATGCTCCAGAGATGGAGAGATGGAGGTGAGCAAGTCGACTGCTGGTATGCTCCACCTTGGTATCTTATGCTTCTGTTACAGAGGTGTGTGAGCATGCGCACACGCCTTGTGCAAAAAGGTCACAAGCTGTAACAACATGCCAACGTGTTAGCATACGCAAACGCCTTGTGCAAACAGGTCACAAGCTGCAACAACATGCCAAAGTGTTAGCATACGCAAACGCATTGTGCAAACAGTTTACAAGCTGCAACAACATGCATCAGCAGTGCATGAGAGCTGGCAGTGACTACAGCAGCAGCCCCACACCTTTTGGAATGGTTTTTGCCGTGCAGGTGAACCCAGTGCGTGAGAAGAAACTGACCAATGTAAGAAACACGGGCTCAGAGGAGAAAGTCAGCCTCTCGCCACCACGTGTCTTCACATTGGAAGATGCGATAGGTGCCACATCTCCTGACACCTCAACACATGTGCTTGCGTTGTCTGAGACTGTGTCACATGCTGGCTTGCTGTACGCGCCACTTTTGTATAAATAAGCATGGGGCTACCTCAGCTTGCTGATGCACTGCTCTTCTGCAGGTTACGTGGCAGAAGATGAGCTCATTGAAGTCACGCCAAGCAAAATCAGGTGTGCAGAATGTCAGCCATTCTGGGGATGTTGTTGTGGCATTGTGATGCGCAAGGTGCAAGTAATGCCTTTGCTGAAATGAAAGCTTCTGATGTGCTGCTTGCAGACTAAGGAAGCGGATGCTCGACAGCAGTGCGCGGAAGTCGCTCAAGCGCAAGGCAGCTTGAGGTACTGGCAGGGATGAAAACACAAATGCATCAAATGATGAACTCAATCTGTGTTTGCAACAGATGAAATCTGGGTACCATATTTTTAACTGCGATTCATTTGCGATTCTTTTATTGACCATGGTGAATGATATCACTCGAGGAATGAACGCCATTAGGCATTACAACCATTGCCTGTGTTTTTGCCCTTGCTTTCAGGCTGCACTCCATATGGATATTGATCAATGTTTTAAGGAATATAGCGAACTCTAGAGAGATCTGAAATTGTTCAGGGTGTAAAACCTGGTTTTGACATGTCAACCTGCACAAGGGTCTGGTCAGATCTAACCAAGCGCAGTCAGCAAGCTGATTTGACAAAGTTGGATGTAATTCTGTCCGTAATACAAACTATTTATATATACAGGTGCAATATAAAACTTTTAGGACAATTTAGACAAGACTACTAATGTAGATTCAACTAGAAAAACAACTCCTACACCATGACGGCATGGCAATACGTCATACAGAGCTCACTTGCATTCCTACGCAATTGCATTGTCAGCATGCTCGAAAAAAAACTGACAAAGATAGCAAATAAAAGCCTACAAGATGGACAGATCTGTCTAGACAGCGCACTGTGTGACTTCTGCTGCTCAATACCAAGGCCCTGGTATACCTTGCAGCTGTACTTGAATTTGTACCAGACAGCTTGTTAATGTGGTCGTATGATGGTCATGCATCCACTGCCAGTGCAGCACTCAATGTACCAAGACATGTCACAGTGAACTGATATTAGTCTCAACGGTCCCAATTCTCAGAGGTCCCCTGCGTATCTGTATGCAGATCTGCTCCAGTCCATGAACCCAAAAATGAAACGCTGCAAAGCTTCAATGTAAGCTTCAGCATGCTGGCTCCAAGTGCGTCTTTGTGTAAGTATGAGGAATTCTTCATAGTAGTCGTCAATATAGCCAACTGTCAGGCTTTGTGCTTCTTGCTCATTGAGCGACTGAGTTGTAGACAGTAGATAGACTATGTTGCTGGGATTTGCGCATGTGGCTCGTTCCTTAGCATAGGACACGACATCATTCAGCAACAGTACCAACAGAACAGTGAGATCTTCAAGGCGCTTGAGATCTGGATGCCTGAGCTGCGACGTAGCAATCGGGTGAGGAAGAGCCAAAGTCTGCAGCAGTGGCAGGAAAAGCTGCACAAAACAGTCATCAAAGCGGTGCTGGATGTACTCTTGCACCAGTGTCACTTGACGCAGTGCCTTATTTGCTGTGATTGACCTGCAGCAGCACTGCACTTCAGGACTACTCTGCAGCATAATCTACCTTTGACTCAGTGACTGTCTGCCAGTGAGCTGCAGGCAGGTCTGATCAGCAGCTTTGCAGCAGCTGCAATGTCAGACGCATGGCTGTGTATGTTGTTTCAAAGCCTTCAGCCACAAGTGATGCTGGCTGGAAATTTGTATCAGTCCTGATGCAACCTTCAAGTGAACACACGTACTAACCTGACCAGCACTTCTCTCATTGCTGGCTCAAAACGCTCTAACACCTCTTGTTCAGGAACACGAAGCTCTTTGAGTTGACGGTGGATGTGCTGAGCATAGAGCACATGCGGGTCTACCGGGTCTGTGACACGGCAGTGTGGACCAGAAGATGCGCAGAATGCCGCAGCAACTTGCTGGATGAGAGAAACTCGTGCAGTGTCTTCCATAGCAACGTCCCCTGTAAAAATTGCAGTGCAGCAGTGAGTTCAATTTTTTGAAACAACCTTCGTAAGATTCCCTCACGCAATTCACCACGACCACAGCAGCGGTACCTTGCATAAGATCTCCGTCTATCCTGTCATCAAAGGTTGCAACCCACCAGTTTATGTCTGTGCACACCTGGACCACTTCGAGCTGAGCGCTTGGAAACCACATGCCGCTCAACGAAGCAAATTTGGTTTTCTGATAACGCGCCAGGCTTTCCGAGTTGCGCAGGATGCCCAACTTCTGCACGGTACGTGATGCTTCTGCTTCACACGTTTGAACATGTGGTGAAAGGGGCAGAGTCCGCAAGTGTTCAGGCCTCTTGCGTGGAGTCAGCATGGATACATCAAGTGTCCGCAGGTGCGTTTCAGGGGCCGCACGCGCCGGCATTGTCAATTGCTGACTTGTGCGGCAGCGACCTGCCGGTACAAGACACTCACAGTTTGCACGCACGCAGAAATGTATGTATATGCCAGCCGAGTCGACACTCGACATTCTGCACAAGTCAAAGACGTAATGACCTTGTGCACTGTGGTCCCAGGGAGTGGATGGTAATCCTCAAAGGCAGCTGGGACAGTGCGAACTTGACGTACCGATGAATAAAGTACTGCATCTAAATGCCAAACAAGAGTGGGGATCAGAGTCGGGATGCCTTCTCCTAAAAGGCTTTATGTTGCTTATGAATCGGTCTGCACTGTCTGCATGCTGCTCACGGCTAAACACCTGCGGCAGAGCAAGTATGACTGCATCCTGCCAAGTCTTAGTGCTTTTCAGCCTGCTGACATTCGTCCATGCAGCAGGCAATAGCGCGAACATTGCTGTGGTAGGTGCGGGCCCACATGGCTTGATTGCCGCTCTCGAGCTTGCGCAGCTTGGACACAGCGTCACGGTGTTTGAAAAGGAGACGGTTGTATTGCCGATCATTCAATCTCTGGAGTTGAATTCCGTAGTGTACGAGTACTTGGGCCAAGCCCTCTTGCCCGCTGCAAATTCACACGGCAGCGGGCCACCGGCAGCACTGCTCAGTTTTGCCGAGAAGTATGGGCAGCCACTCGAGCCACTACCCGCAGCCATCACAACTCTGTCTTTCGATTCAGTGGTCGGGGTGAATCCGGTGCCGTCTTCCTGGCTGCCGTTTCTTGCTGATGCCGCTGATCAGCTAGAACTGCTGCAAGAACTCGCAGCAGGTTACGCTGTCTTGCTTGAGCTTGAGAGCTTCCCGCCGAACCCGTCTGGAGTGCTGGATTCTGGAGTTGCTGCTTCCAATCAAACGTTTGCAGACTGGGCCAAAGAAATCTCCCTGCCAGCCTTTACAGATTTTATTGAGTTGGTCTTCAACTCAGCTTTGTCTGGTCCAGTGGCAGACACCATTGCTGCAAACATTCTCAGTCCCTCGCGACTTTACATTCCTGGAGGTCTTCGGCAGGCTTTCCTTCTGCAAGGTCTGACACATGTCTGCACTGCACACTTGCATGCAGTACACATCACTTGTCATGACGCGCTGCACTCATTGCCAGGAGCAGCATATGAGCTGCAGCTCTGCATGCATCGCAGTTGTGCTGACATCTTGCCAGAGTGCTCCCGCCCAGACGGATGCTATGTCACCAGCTGAGTATCAATCCACGCTGCATGCTCCCAGCTGCATATATGTCACCCATTCATGGATGCTGATACTATGTTGTCAAGTCCCATCCTGCTGTTGCATTTCAGCTCACATTGCAGCAGATTTTGTATGCTCTCAATCAGGCTTAAGACAGGCAACTGCATATGCAGACATGCATGCAACACTATGATGAGTATCATGATGTGCATCATAATCTGTACGTGGTTGCACATCATGCAGGGATCAACTCAACCAGTCCAGAGGCCCAAGCAGCAAATGTAAGCATGTTGCTCCAAGGGGACCCCACTCCAGCGGCCTTTTATCATCTACCAAATGGAGTGCGAGCTCTGTTTCAAGCTGCAGTGCAGAGCGAAGGTATTGACATTCAGCTGGGGACGCCTGTGACATCTGTAGCAAATGATGGCACAGTGACATATGAGGGGGGCCAGCAAAAGTTTGACAGTGTCATTGTCTCTGCACGTCCAGCTGCAGCAGCTGCAATGCTGGCACCTCCATTGGCAGCTGTGTATGAGGGCGCACATACTGGCTTGATTGACCTCTGGATTTTCAACGCAACAAGCCTCCCTAATGCAACCAGTCTTGCAAATCATTTGCAAACGCCGTTTCTGGGATTTGTGACGGATGCTAGTGGCATAACACCTGCAGATGGTACTCCTGCATACATCATCAGGTTGGATGATCAAGCACCCATTGTGTGTGTCGGCAGCTATGTCACGCCTAATGTGAGTCAAGTAGCAAGTACTGCTCTGGCCACAAGCACGCTGCAGCATTATGGGCTGAATGTATCCTCTACTGTGCAGTATAGCAGAGTACTATTTTCATCTTCGCTTGCTGACTCACCCCAGCTTGACCATTATGGCAATGTTTACCTTTTAGGCGAGGCTTTCAGTGGCATTGGCATTGTCACTGCTATTGAATATGTCCCCAGCAAGATCAGTGAGTGGTTTGATGTCATCAGTCCAGGATAATCTTTTTCTGATGTGTTCAAACCTGAACCTTTGTGCCAAGCATCAAGCCTGATGAAGCAATCAGCCGTATCCCAACAAGATAACCTGATCAGATACATGCACACACAAGTTCATTGTGGATAGGTCACAGTGAGGTCTTAAATAGTAATCCAGGAATCACAACTGGCCCCTTGACATACACGTCAGACAGTCCCTACTCATTACATTCCAGCGGTGCTGACATATGTTGTCTCATACAGGTGTAACTATACACGTCGTGACCGGCGGTGTGGCGTAAACAGGATGTGACCACGCCAGGTCCTGGTCTGTTCTTTGAATGCAAGATTTATTTTCATGCATTACAAACGATAACATGACACTCCATGAACAAACAGACATATCTATCGTTTGCATATGATTGAAGCTTCTTGAGTTAAGCTACTTAAGTTCCCAGACAGTCTAACTGTTACAGCAACCTCCATGATGCACTGCTCACTGTGTCAGCCTGACATGGTGCTCGTGAAGGATATGATGTCAATTTGCATACCTAGGCGTGGTTCAAGGTATGTACCGTCTTTTTCGTTCCATATCAACATTGTATGCATGGATATGGATACTGTGGCTGATTGCCCAGGCGTTTTGCTGGCCCATGGGCACCAGACATTTGCAAATCCTTGAGAACAGGTTTTGGGATTAGATGTCATCAAGACACGTTGACTGCAACCGTGCCCTACAAATCCAATACTTGTGCTGGTAAGCCTTGTAGAGCCTATGCTATTCTATTATAACTATACTTGCAAAGCAATCACTGGACACATGTCAGTGACTGTAACAGCACTACCCTGATGCATCACAAACAAGAAACAAATGCAGACATTCATCTGCAGCCATTACCGTAGCTTTTCTATAAGTCGTTGCCATTCTGAGTCATATGCATGCACATCAATCAGCACTGGATGGTCAAACGTGTGCATGCTCGATTGTGAGTATTTTCTAAGCATTTGTTACAGCACTGGTGCTCTCACGACACTGGTGGAGCATCTGCCCTGCTACCTGATCAGCTACCATCGGTCTGCTTGTTGATAATCGTGGCAGAACAGCACTTTGACCTGCATGCTGTGAACATGAAGCAAAGAGTCCGGGCCTGTGCAATGCGCTCACTGTACTGGTTTGGACGTGCTCATGACAGCAAAGCTGCGCTCTGACAAAATGCACTTGTGGTCTACAGCATGTTGTGCCAAGGAACTTTACACCTGTCATTGCCGACTTCCATGTGCCTCACTGATAGCTTCGTATGTGCACAATAGCAAATACAGCCTCTCAAGGCATGCTTGCAAGCAGCCAAATTGCTTCCCAGCAGCTTGTGGAGGTTGGTCACATGGCAGGGCTGCAATCTGGTCTAGCACATCCCATTCATTTGAAATTCACAAGCTCGACATCGAAGATAAGGGTTGAGTTGGGGGGAATCAGCTGCAGCAACACAAACTGTGATCACTTTTCTGTGTTGCAAGCACGTTCGTACAGGCATTTCGTCTCGCATGGAATTAACTCACCCCATTGCCAACGCCTTTGCTCCCGTAGGCATAGTCGGGTGAGCAGATGAGCTTAGCTCGTTCACCCTTGCTCAATTGGATGATCCCCTCGTCCCACGCTTTGATAACTTGTCCCTGACCTAGCTTGAAGTCGAGAGGCTGACCGCGCTTTCTGCTGCTGTCAAACTCTTTGCCGTTTTGCAAAGTTCCAACGTAGTGAACTGAGACTGTCTGACCTTGCTTTGGGTACTCCCCATTGCCAGGACTGATCTTCTGCACCTCTACACCCATGCTTGCAAATGTGGTCACAGCAAACTAGTCACGGAGTGGCCGACGTAGATCTCAACTGGATTGTGCTTGCACAGGCTGGGGGAGTTGTATCTTACGATGATGGCAGAAGCTTCATGGAAAGGCTTCAAGCTGTGACGGCCAAATCCATTGATCTTCTTCTGCTGTTGGCTGACCTAACTCCAACCAAACACCCTGTTGCGATCTCGCCACAAGAGAAGTACTGTTGGCTTTCATTCCCTGCAAAAGTACAAGAAAACCATTTCGTTTGGGATGACGCGATTTGCTGTACGACAGCACGACCCCTTGAGGACTGCAACAGGACGCAGGCATCACCTGAATTTACTTTTGCACGACCACGATCAAGTATGGCTGTCGGTCCTGTGTCCAAACAACAAGATCAAGGACACTCATGCAACGAGCGACGTTGTGTAGGAGAATGCTAGGACTTACGGGGACCGAGCTCCCGGTTTGTTATCAGTAACTAAACTTCGCTATCAGGCCTCGCGGGTAAGTGGGTTTTGCACGGACTTGCGTTTCAAATCTTATTTGGCAACCGCTAGTGTGAATTCTCAGGTGGACAGTCCGGCATCTTCTCCTAAGGAATCCTCAACCAGCAAGAGTCTCAGGTAACTTGCCCGCCTGTCTAGCTGTGTTTAGCATGCAGTTTGCATGTATAAATCAGGCTTGCATCTGGTTGCAATGGTGCAGTACTGGCGCGAACACCTAATTGCACAAATGCCAAGCACCGCAGGCTGATTCCCAAGTGGTGTGCAGATATGCACAGCAGCTGCCTAGCCTAACTGAGCAAGCCCTGGCTTTGTCAGGGTCTGTTTGGGCCCAGGACTCCCTGTTGAGCAGCACAGCCCTTGACCAAGCTCCTTGTGTTTCTACACAAACATTTGCAGCAGAGGCATCGCTCCTGGACAGTAGCAAGTCTGCAACCCAACCCTCATGGCTGACACCACAGCAGCTGCAGAACAGGCAGTTGGGTATGTCTTGCATTCTTACCCGTCACTGGCAGCTTGACACAGCTTCACTAGCTTTTAGCTGTGCACGCTCCCAGTCTCACTGAACTGATGGGAACTGCAGGGATGAAGGTGGCCAAGATGATGAATTCCCACAGGACCCCAATTGGGGCATTTGCGAATTTTGACATGCCTGTCGCACCATAGCTGTGTATGGTGTCACGATTTGCAGCCATGGTTAGCCTCAGCACGTCAGGATGCAAATGTTCACTGATTCCAAGTTTCACGTTTTGCCAACTGTGTGCAAAGCACTGCCTAACATAAGCACATCTCTCATCTTCTCATCCAACTTGTTCAAACTTGTTGGAAATCCTGGCTGGGGTGTCAAAGCCATGACCAATGCACAGCAGTGGTAAATGCTGAGCCATAACTCTGTCTGCAGACAGAGCCGTCAAGACACACCTGCCAATGCCACTTTGTCCACACAAAATCAAACCTGCAAAGACCTAAGAAGGGCCACCCCTGAAGAGCTATAAGGATTCTGCCAAACCAAAAATCATCAATTGGCTGCTGCCAATGGCACTTTCATATGAGTTATCATAACAAGTCAACATACTGCAAACCGCCAATCTACTAACAATGTCAACAAGCTTGAGTCACACAGTGCATAGCTTGAGAAGCATCACAAGCAAATAAATAAGTATGTTTATATAGAAAGAAGTATGGCAAAATTGCTATCTATGTGCAGGGATCACACATGATTGTTCACATCTACACATGCTTCCAGCACAGCAGCTTAAACTCATGCAGCTAGGAAGACCACAACAACTAGCAGAACAAAAGCAACAAATGAGTACCTAAAAGCTGCTGCAAATAAGGCGTATGAGACTACTGCCAACTTCCACAGAATGCTACCAAATCCCCAAATCAGCAGGGCAGACAATGCCACTGCCAAAGCATTCTGTGCTAAAGCCTCTGGCGATGCATCATCCTACATGTAACATCAAAAAGCTTGCTAGCTATATTGCCTTGTTGTCGTCAATGGCATGAGGTGCATTGCCAGGTGCAACAAATGCTGCACTCTGAGACATGCAGGTGGCTTACTCACAAGCCTGCCGAATCCCCTTGGCAAGAACCTCTGTTGCTGTGTCTAAAAAGCTAAGACCTCACCTCGTACCAAATTTCGTCTAGCAGGTCCAGTTGATCTGGTGCATCAGTCCAATCTGGAGACTCTTCTCCCCACGGCGGAGACACTACCTCTTCTTTATCGTGCTGCCCTTTGCCACCTCCTCTGCCTCTAC
>JAABUK010011910.1_pt1 | contig 11189 bp, 13 predicted proteins | sample 5559141 | NCBI WGS metagenome assembly JAABUK01 (sample SAMN10711869, study PRJNA513367) | rock metagenome | isolation source: Antarctica rocks | place: Antarctica: Victoria Land, Pudding Butte nord | collected 2016-01-03
CAAGCTTGAGCGGCCGAGCTGCAAGCAGATGGGTGGCATGCCCAGCCATCAAACACAGTACAGCTGTTGTTTTACGGATATCAACAGATTTGCATCAGCAGAGAGAACTGAATGTGATCTGGCCGTTTGCTACAGTTCGCCAGACGGCGTGACAGGCATGAAGGCACGGCAGGTTGCAACATGCCAAGCTGGCGTTACGCGTTTGTACGCCTCCTGCTGTAGCCTCCTGCTGAGGCTAAGGCCCTACCCCGTGAGGGGGCATCGGCTCCTGTGTTTGCGTCAGCGTTTGCGTTAGCGTAGCGTAGTGTGGCGTGCATGCACAGCTCCAGCCACTCAAGAGAAGTTTCATGAGCAAGACTGCACTCTTCCAGCTCAAATCTTGGGCCAGATTCATCCTCCCGTCTCGATATGTTGCACCATACCATGCCACACCCGAACCAGTTGTGCGTAGGATGCTGCAGCTTGCAAGAGTGTCAGCTACAGACACAGTGTACGACATAGGCTGTGGTGATGCTAGACTTCTTATAGCAGCAGCTGCAAGAGGTGCAAGGGGGGTGGGCTTTGAGTTGCATGGCAGCTTGGTGCAGGAAGCAAGACAAGAAGTTGAAAAAGCTGGGGTGGGTCATCTAGTCAAGGTGTTTCAAGAGGATGCCACCAAAGCTTCAGTCAAAGAAGCCACTGTGATCACACTTTACCTGAGCGATTCTGGCAATACACATATGATAAACACTCTTAAACAGCAGATACAGCAACAAACTCGTGTGGTGTCATTTGCCTTTCCCATTCAGGGCTATTGCCTGATAAGACAGACAAAATTCATGGGATTGGCATATATCTATACAACAATATCGGGTTGTTGCCGCCTGTGATTTCATCTTTGACACCGCATATTATAGCTTCTCCTTGACTTTTTGCTCTTTTACACAAAAGCGGCAATCTAGTTCCATAGTAGTGCTGGTTGACCAATGTTTGCCTAGGGAAGCTTGCACAATTGTGTATCAACATTTACCCATACTTTGGGCCATAGATCCTCATCTTCTTGAAGGAGCAGCCAACAAGTGGTCTTCCAGGTACTCTACCAAGCTCTGTGAACTTGCATATCAGTTCTTCGTAGAAACGATCCAATCTATCAAGGAGAGGTGTATCTGAGATCAAATCTGTCATGGGAACATGGGGTTTTTGTTGCTTGGATGCCCACCCCAACCCAACCCCAAGAGAGAAAACTGAAACGCTCGACAGAGTGTTAAGAGACAAATTGCTTCCAGTCGCAGGAAGACCGCAAGGGACTTCTCAGCGCGCCTGCTAGCCCTGCAGTATGTCCGTAAATCCTGTGCGCCAATGCTGGCATGCGTACGAGCGCAGCCTCCAGCGTCGGCCAATCAGGACAGAAGCCCTGATGACGGGAATTTTGTGGTAACTCTGGGCAATGCAAGCTTTTGTTTCTGCTATGCATTCGCTCTTGTCTTGCTTGTTGCTAACCCATCCAATTGCAGGGCTGCAGGAGACTGCCTTGCCCAGAAGGCTGAGTGCATAGCAAGGAAGCGCAAACTTAGATACAACTATAGAAGGACTGCTTTTACAGCAGCTTACGGAGGAACCCTCATAGGTACACTGTCCAGCCTTGCTGTCAAAAGCCTATCGTGAGAGTGCTGCTTGCGGCGACGTCAGTTTCATTATGCCATGTGGCAGGACCATTTGGCCATTTCTGGTACCAGAAGCTGGACAAGGTGGTGTCAAGCTGTCTGCAGCCCTCAACTGTAGCATTTGTTGCTGCAAAGGTACAACAGCATTGCACCCTGCCCCTGGCTTTGGTTCTGCATGCCAAGGGCACAAAAATCATTTCTGTGCAGGTGGCAGCGGACACATTCATCTACACCCCCTTGAATGTGGGCTTGTTCTTTGCTCTGATGACTGTTGTAGAGGGTGGGCGGTGGACGGTAAGTCTCTCTGCCCATGCTGGATTGCTATACCAAGGTTACATGCACAAAGTCCCATGCAAATGCACTGACATCAGTGCAGATCTGCCTGTCGCAATTCAACAGTCCTGTTGCTGTGAGCTTGTGCATTGCATGTGCATGTTTTGTCGAGCAGCCTGCCCCAAGCAGTCTGTCACCAATGCATTCTCAAGACAGTCCTGACAAGGTGCTGGACTCTTGAGTTCATGCAGTAGAAGGCATCAGGCCACCATTGGTTTTGTCACAGTGCTGACAAGCTCTTGCTCTGATGCTGCATGGCACTTGCATACAGGAGGTGCGTCACAAGCTTCAGCAAGACTTCCTGCCCACTATGGGAGCTGAAATGGCCATCTGGCCTGCCTACCAGGCTGTCAATTTCGCTCGTGTCCCTGTTCAGCACCAGTTGCTCATGTGCAGTGTTGGAACACTCTTTGATAGCACCTTCCTGTGCTGGTGAGTCGTAAGGTCTCGCAGTATCTTTTGTAGCATGCAAGGCATGCAAACACACTTTCATGCAAGGCATGCAAATACACCTTCGCAATCGTGTGACCATAGGTCTCATCAGCTCAACACCAGCAACCTCTCTGTGTCTATATCTACTACATCACCTCAATAGCAAGCAGCATTCTGGCATTGTAGCCCTGCAAATGCAGGCCCTGCACCAGCATTCAGCACTGTGACACTTATAAACATCCTGTGTCAATCCAGCGTACAGGTATCAGTGCTCCTCGAAAGAGTCAAGAATAAAGCAATTTGCTGTTCTGCAGGGTCCATGACCACAATGATTGGCTGAGCATGGTTGTCCCTGGTTTGAGGGCACCTACAGCTTTGTCACCAGTTACTGATGCAGCAGACAGCATAGGCTCGCTCTTGAATGCCAGCAAATAGGGTCAACTTGTACACTACGCTGTGCTCATGATCAAAAGTACATCAGGCAAAAAAAATTGCGATTGGGAGACCACGACTGTAGTCATGAGTACTGTAACAACCTACACTGTCAAGACCAATCCCTGGTGTATTCTGCACGATGTGAAGTTGCTTGCCCGACTGAGGCACGTTGTGCGTCTGTGGCAACAGTTTCTATAGCTAACATTGGTCTTCAGAAGTTGTTTCTGTCCATCATTGATTATGGTGCTGCATCTGATTCTGCCTCTCTGGCAACTTCTCAGTAGGAGGAGATGGTCGTCGACGCCGTTTGGTGTTTGTTATGATGTGATTTAAGTCCTCCTGCAGCATTGGCAGTCACTGTGAGCCGACAGACCCTGCCCCGCTGTGTGTGGCAGGGTGGGACAAGAAGCCTGACCTCGATCTCTACAGTGGATAAGGTTACTTGGAAAAAGGGACGCTTGTAGGGAATTTGTGTGACCGGCATTCTTCAGGTGTGACAGGCTCACAAAGTCATTCGGACGTCTGAAGAGTGATGTGTGAGTTTGTCAGCCAGACAAGGCACGACGATGTGATGTCCTGTTTGATCTATAAAGACGTGTGCGGCTGACTGTGATACGACGCAGGCCAGTTGAGGTGCAGGCGCGCGCCTTGGTATGGCACACCCTTTGCCTCTGTGCTGATGGTTTCGGAGCGTGTCCAATTTTGAGTTCGTATCTGCCCTGCTGCTCTTGTTACGCAAAACAGCGTACGTTGCTTTTGTTCAGGCCTTTGTTTAGCCTAAACAGCTCAGGCATATGGTGTTGACAGGGCATCTCTATCTGGAGGTCGCTGACATTTAGTTTGACACAAATGAATGACGTTTGGCAGGGTTGCTGAGGCCCTGCCACGAGCGATCAGACTTGTTGGCTGGCCAAAGCTTGTTCTTCTTCTTCTACATGAGTTTGACAGTCATCAACACTGCTGGACCAGCACTTGCACACAACAGATGTCCTGATGCAACACAGCAGCATGTCACTCACTCGCTGCCACTGTATGGATACACATGAGTGTCTAGAGGCCATCTCAAGCCCGGCCCCTTTTGGCTCTCTGCTCATATGCGACAAGCGTGATTAAAGGCTGTTGGGCTTCTCAGACTCTGCGTGGTTTCCTGCACAAATGAAAGACATCGATGTCAATGCTGTAAGATGGCCAGGGTGTTGATGTGCATCTGCAGCCAAATGCTATCCAGCACAATCCAGCATAAAAGCAGCACTGCAGATATAAAGCAGCTGCCCTTCGGGCAACCGGGACCAGCCCTTCGTAGGCACCTGCCAGCTGAGTTAATATGCATGTAGCTCAAGGGTCCATTACTTGTTGACACCCACTCACCAAGAACGACTCCAAGCTGCACAAGCCCTGGGTGTGATGACAACCAGGCAGCTCCACCCGCTTTCCATTGTACAGCACCTCAACGCAATGACCTCCACCTTGTTTCTTTGTTGCCTGCAGCATCACCACTGAGTCAGTGTGATGCAAAGGGATGAACAATGGCTGCCTATCATGCACCTTCTTGGGCAGCAAGCCCCTGCGCTGTGTCTTGCAACACAGCTTTCCAGTGCACAGTGAGTTGACACAAACACGCAGGAGGCCTTTGAGCTGGCAGACAAGCAGGTGACAGAAGCAGATGGCTACTCACAAGTGTCTGTGCCTCTTGGCATTGATGTAAATTGACCTGTATGTTAGCACCATATGGGGCAATCATGCTGCCATGCCATTTTCTGGGTTTGGGCGGCTTAGGTAATGGCGGCGCCCAGCTCTGCATTGCTTCACCTGGGTTCCCAAAAGTTCTGCACTCCGTTGAAATGTCTTCACGCTGTATGTAACTGCTGTTGCTGTCCCTCAGGCAGCTGTTCATCAGCTGGACATCAGCATCTGTGTTTTGCTGATGCACACCACTGCTCTGTTCAGGTAGGTCATCTGTTGCGGCGTTGCACTGCTGATCTGAAGGAAAGGGCTGCTTGCTGTCGGTGCCAAAAAGGCCAAGTAAACAGGCCAAGGGGACAATGGTTTCTGCATGTGCAAAGGACAGCTTGGCATGCAGTCCTGATCTGCCTGTTCCAGCTGCTGCTTCCTGCAGGGACACATTGTCATCTCACATGCACAAGCCAAAATAAAAGGTGTGACTTGACTTGACCATGCTGAGGCTCATCCCTGAATCATCAGGGTCGGACAAACAGCTGCATGACTGCTTCAACCAATACTGGCAGACATGACAACGGAGGGAGCAAGTTACATCTTGAGACACGACAGGACTCATGACATGCCACTATGCTTTTAGTGAAGCACAGTTTGGTCGCCCATACTGTTGTTCCCCATTATTACAAGAGTGAAGCTTTTTCCCAAGCACTCTGCTTCTTCTGATGGTATGCCCCATGTGATGCTGCACCTGGAATTGCCAAGGCTGCATGCAACCATGCATATAGGTCGGGAGCTGACCTACACCTGACACTTGGCAAGCAACAATAGTCAATGGCGTTTGAGGCTTTTATGGCCTGATGTGGGAGAAAGTCAAAGCCTGCATACCTGAAGGGAAGTGGCGATGTCTGCCAACAAAGGAGCTGCCATATTGTAGGCCACTGGGCTGGCAGCCCCCTTGCGCATGAACAGCTGTACGTCATCCACCCACTCCATGTGCTGTGCCTCCTGCACTGCAATCCCCCTTGTGAATGCTGCTGTCGTCATGCCTGCACTTGATCACGTCTGTGTACAGTAATACACTCTCCTTGTACATAATCATGCATGCGTGCGAATATGTGCAACAACAATGCATGGCACATGTGTGTATACCATGTCTGTGTTGACAAGTTCTTATCGAAGCAAGACATATACACGCCTGAGCGAATCTTACTTGCTGCCTTTTGCCATCCCAGCTATCTGACCTGTGAAGGAAACAAGGAGCAGGCTCGGTGTGTGATGTTCCAAAGACCTGCTTCTTGCTGGCACAGGTGCCACAGGGCATCCACATGGCGCCCTGTCAGCATGCCTGGGTCCAACCCCAAGCCCTCTGCTAGGCGCGGTATGTGGGCACACCACTCTTGCTGCTTCCAAGCATCCTGCAATTAATGATGCCAGCCAACATAGACATGGTAATCCTGACTGATTGGAGGGTGCAGGTGCCATGGCCCATGCATCCAATGACATCACTTGTTTGGTCACGCTGCTGAGTCACAAGCGACGGCAATGTACCTGAGCAGTTGCGAAGCAGCTGTGCCTGCAAATGCTGAACAGTCAAAATGCAAGCAGCCATCAAATTGTGCTTTGGTCTTGCCATGAGAACAGGGAGGCTACGTTGCCGCATGAAACAAATTCTCACCAGAAAGTCAGCATCAGTCTGGGCCACATACTCATCATAAGCTGGACACATGTCAAAGAAACGCAACACTGGGTCTTGGTGCTTGGGCCTGGCGTGGATTGTGTATGTAGTGTTGCAGCCATGCTTGGTGACATTCACCACCCTGTCATGCCCTGTAATGCCGCCCTTCCCTTGGCAATCTGTGTAAGTGTGCGTGCCGCCATACAGGCCTTGCATGAAAGCTTTTGCACTGTCTTGCGTTCTGGCTTTCTGCACAAAGAAATACTGGTGCTGCAACCTAGTCCCTTTAATGTGAAAGTATGCAGCAAGCAAACAGCAGCCGTGCTCGAGCCAGAAGTGCACAACAAGCTTGCAAGCACCACAGTCATGGAAAGGTCACTGCTCATGGAAGAACATGCCATCTAATCCAAATTTTTGACTACAAGTTTGTGACTGTGCAGGGCATGGGCACAAGTTGCAGTTCTGCATGTTCACAAAGCATCATAACAGGTCAGGAAGTACCACTGGCATTGCATTGAACCCAGTCCTGAGCTTAAAAAAGCAGCTTGATCTTACCGCAGTGGCATGGACCTCCACAGACGCCAGCAGCTCTTGGTCTTTGACTGCCAACAGATACTTCTTGAAGTCCTGGCCCATGTGCTGCATTTCCTTGACACCTGTGTTCCATAAGTCATGCTGCACCTGTCTTTTGATTGTAGATCTGAGCCACTTTTATGACAGCAGTGATCAGGGATCAATGGTCATATAGTTTTGATCACTACCTTTTGGATGCAGGTGGCCTGCCAGGTGAATGCTGTCTTTGAAGGGATTGGTCCATTTATTCACCCAGGGATGAGCCTGCTCTGCTTCTTGTCCTGCAAGCTGAGCCAAGACAGCCATGTTTAGGAAATACGCAGCACAAAACATCAGGCCGATGATTTTCATAGGGCTCAAAGGAGCGACCATATACCAGACAGACCTTGAAGACATTTTGGAGCTCTTGTATTTGCTGCATGCGTTTTTGTGTTGGCCATCTGGTGCCATGCCTTGCCAGCCAGTAAGTGAACAGCGGCTGACTGGACCCATGCTTGGGTGAATATGCCGGGCTATTTCCTCTGGACAAGCTTTGCCTTTGCTCATAGGGAGTCTGCAATGTTGCAGGCTATCAATGCCTTACTTGCGCAAGACATGACATGTGTAGCCTATGCGTACCTTGGTGGATAGGTGTCGTTCAACTACATAATTCTGTGCAAAAATGCTGGGAGCAAGCACCATATGCGCGAATGTCAGCAAACTTGTGGAGTGCCGGAACAAACCCAAAAATGGAATCATAGCACTGAGAGCTGATTCGTCGCATTACAAAAAGGGCATCTGTTGCAACTCCGGTTATCAAGCTGCAGAGGGTGATCAACTTTGCACGGCATGTCTGGACTTGGTGATCCACCGAAGCGAGTGAGGCCACACAAATGTGCTGTTACAACATGTGCTGTAAATCTCCACGTGGCCATGAATATTGCTGCTGTCAAGATGCTGCAGGCCAGCGACTCAATTTCTTGTGAAGATAAACGGGTCAACGGAGTCCCGTATCCTCTCCTTCTCCTCAACATTGTCGTCTGCCAGCAGCGCATATTGTAGTGCTGATGCTTGTGCCGGTGACTGTAAGCGATGCTGATGTTTACGTGCTTGTCCAGTCATTCCCCGGCCCCCCGAGTATAGTGTCCTCAACAAGCAAGTGGCCATGCGCGTTCAAACACTCTTTACAAAGCCATCTCGCTATTGCACACGTTACAGTAGATCCTGCGGGCAAGGCTTTTTTGATTTTCACACCGGAAGCTGATTGACGTACAGCAATGCTGCATTTCCCCAAGTAGAGCCTGACACTCAGGCTAGTGGTAATTGATCGACCACAAGTGGTACATACAGTAGCTGTGCCTTCTTGTGCTAAGCTCCTCGTTCATGTGCTGAGTGCACCCTGAACAGCCCTGATAGACACAAGAAGCGACATTTGATCACCGACATGTGGCCCTAGCTCTGTACAGCAGCCTTGCACGCTGCCATCGTCTACAGACCATGGTCTAACAAATTGCTAGCTGTATGCAATCACCGGAGCCAGGTTGTGCCTCTGTTTGCCGGCGTGTTTTGCCAGCTACAGCGCTGCTCATGCTGTTCAGGTAGCTGCGAGCTTGTGTGTTCAGCCAGTGGACACAAACTGCTGATACCGCACATATCTTACTTGGCTATTTTCCTTGCCAACTGTCACACTCCTTGTATCTTGCAAGCAATCGTTATTACAGTCTGACATTGGTAGCATGCATGGCTTGAGCACCAGCAGCTCCATTATTTGATGATCATTTTTGGCCTAATTGTCATCAGCTTTTCAGCACAAAGGTGCTTCATCAAAGTTTGCATCATGCTCATGTCAAGCACTGCATAGCACACATCTATATGCTGTCAGCCAATTCACTCATGAATACGCTGAGCAGATAGACATAATTTGACATCACCTGCAGGTTGTCTTGCAAGAGCAAGACTTGCTTTCAAGTCTGTCCATAAGTTTCAAAGTTTGGCAGTCATCAATGTCCAGAATGACATGACCAGGGCTCATCAGCCTGCCCCTTGCAGGCTGGCCGCCAGGCCCCTGCTAGGCTGAAGGCTGAACTAATCTGATAGTCATACCCTGCCCTATCGGCTATGTTGCAAGACAGTTAGCCACAGGTAGAGTGTGTCTGCAGTATGAATTCCTGTTGCTTGCTGATCCCAAAATCACAATCCCGGGGATGACCTCTCCTGCTCAGCATACAGCTTGGCTTGGCTACAAGACCTGGCATACCTTGCAAACGGATCTGCAGCAGCAATACGTTGTTCGTTGCATTGTGGCAACTGCACAAGGTTCTCGGCGTGCTATGAGTGTCGTCAACATGATCGTAGAGTTGCAGCCTGGCCGGATTGCGCAGGTTCTCGTGTGCTGAAGTCAAACTAGACTTGCGTGAGCTGTGCAATCGACGTACAATCGCCAGCTTGAGACGCTTAGAAAGCTTTTTGATCAGACCAAAGTGTACTGAGGCATCTCAGGGTGTCACGGACGCCTGAGCGCCGAAAATGAACCCAGTGGCAAAGCTTAAATGCGTACGAGGGTGCGTGACCAAGTTGCCGGCAGGGCGGCAGTTCCACGCAGCAAACTGCTGTTCACCATTTGGTTGTCCTGCTCGTGCCCCTGTCCTTGCAATTCCACGCCAGCGAAGCCCAGCCTGTACTCGTTCAACACGATTGCAGCAACTCCAGCAGGCCACGCCCAGAAGTCAGGCACTGCATGCCATACAGCAGCAGGAGGCGCCAGCATCACATTCAACACCCGTTGATGCTTCAAGCGATGCTGACTTCTTGATTGATCAGGCCCAGCTACAAAAAGTGGCGCAAAGCAGGGGGACTCACCTGTTTGATGGCTCCACTGTTGCCAACGTCTTCCAGCTGGCAACTGCACTCAGGACATCTCTGGAGTTTGGCCTCGTCACTGATGCCTCAGACTTGGAAAAGAGAGCTGCCTCCTTTGGGTCCAATACATTGCCAGTAAAGCAGGAGGTAAGCTAAACCACATATTAACTTTTAGCATAAAGTGCAGTTTTGCCAGCACCTGATCATGCAGTCTCCCTGCAGACATCCTTTTTGGAGCTGGTGAAGGATGCTCTTTCAGACTTTACAGTGCTGATCCTGCTTGCTTCTGGAGTAGTTTCCTTTGCTTTGGGATTGACAGTGGACACCAGTGATGCCGGGTGGATTGAGGGTGCTGCTATCTTGATGGCTGTGGCCGTGGTGGTGCTGGTAACAGCCACCAATGATTACCAGAAGGAGAAGCAGTTCAAGGAGCTGAACAAGGCCTCAGAAGGCGGCCAGGTAAATATGTTTTCATACTGACAAAACACTATGGGCAGCAACTGCATATCAGGTGCACCACAGCGTCAAGCGCTTTTGTGGTTGGCAAAAGAAGGCCTCGCTAGGTCACTGCATGGGTATCTGCTTTGCATTGGGTTACATACTTTCCAGATTTCCATCACAGAAGTTCTCGTGTAGGTTTTTGTTGGCCTGTACGTGTGCACTTTGTGCCAAAGAGTTTAAAGCAATGATTGCTGCAATCTCTGTCCTGTTGGGTGCAAGGTGTTTTGCTTATACTGCATCTTTGCAAGCTTGCATGCAGATCTTGTGCATGCAGGCTTTTCCTTCCACAAATCATTTGTTTGAAGGAGTATGCGTACTTGTCGCAGGTCACTGTGTTACGGGACGCTGAGGTGCAAGACATCAGCATCTTTGACCTCTTAGTAGGAGATGTGATGCTGTTTGAGACTGGAGACATCATGCCAGCAGATGCAGTCATCATCACAGGCAACACTATCAGGTATACCGCAATGTAGCACCCTAGTGCTTGTCTTCTAATCTCACCATTTGGCGGTCATGCCATATGGTGACAATCAGCACTATCTTCAGTGACTGTGCTTGGGGCCTATGCATGTCACCGCAAGTGTTCAAAGCTGGTGTGCATCTGGATGCAGCAACAAGTTTGACTCATGGTTGTGAAGATGAGGATCATGATGGATGTCAACCAGTGCATCAATGACAGTGTGCTTGTCTGTGACAGCAGCAGCGATGTTGTGGGCTCACTAGGTTGCTGATGTTGAGTATGTTTGGCTGCAGGGTGGACGAGAGCCAGCTCACTGGTGAGGCTGATGATGTTCTGAAGGATGCAAATGAGGATCCTTTGCTGCTGAGTGGGAGTAAGGTGCTGGAGGGTAATGGGCGAGCTTTGGTCATTGCTGTGGGCTCTAACTCCCAGGCAGGCATCATTGCCAACCTAGCAAGGGGACCTGACGACAATCCAGGACTCAGGTGTGCCTAATGTCCCTCTATATCACATGTGAATCCGTGCATAGCACATATGTTCTCCCTAAGGGTCTCTGCTTGCAGTTGCCTGCACTGGCATGACATCAGCTGGCATGATGCAACCTGTTTGGATGCTCAAGCCT
>JAABUK010011913.1_pt1 | contig 11187 bp, 7 predicted proteins | sample 5559141 | NCBI WGS metagenome assembly JAABUK01 (sample SAMN10711869, study PRJNA513367) | rock metagenome | isolation source: Antarctica rocks | place: Antarctica: Victoria Land, Pudding Butte nord | collected 2016-01-03
TTTGGGAAGCCCATGTGCACAACAGGACCCGAGGGACTGGCTGTCCTTTCTGCTCAGGCACGGCTGTTTGTCAGCACAATACGCTTGCCAGACAGGCACCTGAAGTTGCGCTGTTTTGGGATGCCAAAAACAACCATCCATTGTCGCCAGACCAGTTGACTGTCTCCAGCGGCATGAAAGCCCATTGGAAGTGCAGCGTCTGCTTGCATGAGTGGCAGGCTCCAGTGATGATGAAGACGCGTGCTAAAACTGGGTGCCCCAAGTGTGCACAGGCAAGTGGCAACATGCCAACTGAGGGCAAGAAGCAGGAGCACCCTACGTTTGCAAGGGCAAAGCATGCCTTGCTGCAGCAATGGAATCATGACAGGAACAGAGAAAATGGAAATTTTCCTGATAATACGACGCTACGAAGCAAAAAGCTCATCTGGTGGCAATGCCAGGAATGCCCAAAGGCCATGGTGCACAGCTGGCAGGCTCGCCCAGGTAGTCGAACCTCACCCAAGACGTCAACTGGGTGCCCTTGTTGTGCTGGGAAGAAGCTTTGTGAATGCAACTCTTTGGAAACTGTCTGTCCCGACATTGCTGCTGATTTTGACGCTGAAAAGAATGGTGTCACTGCTGCTGAAGTGACAAGTTCGGCAACTACTGAGTACAGCTGGCTGTCAGATGAGCCTGGAGCCAAGAAGCGTTCTGTGGCACAGCGCACGCTCTACTCAAGGAAACAGCTTAACACTAATGCTAGACGCTCTTGACAATGCAGCAAAACAAAGTTCCCCACTATCTGTTTGAACTTCTGGGTGTAGTGATAGACTTGCAAATGGCTTGTTGATCTTTGGTCATGACTCTGTTCAAGATGCTATCTCAGAAGGCATAAGGGAGGCAAGTTCCATCTCCTGTAGTATCATCCCTGCTGTGCATCAACCTAGCTTCTACTAAGCTCTGCAGGCCTGCTTTTGCAGCCATGTTGAGTCACGTTGCATCTTTGATGTCTCACCTGTCATTAGATGAGTCGAGTTGAGTAATCTCAATCCAAACACTTGACCGTCCCCATGTCTTTGCATTGACATGCAGACAAAATCTCAGCAACATGGCATGACTGCAATGATGTTATGGCAACAATGTGTTCTACAAAGCTTAGCATGAAGCCATAATAATAATAATAATAATTATTATTACGCTTTCCAGCTCATGATGAGCTAGGTACGTGCAGGACAAGTCTTGTCTTTCCAAAGCAGTCTGTCTTGCGCATCTCTATACGGGCTATGAAGCCATGATGCATGCTTTCTGCAGAGAGGCAGCCTGGTTGATGCAAGTCGGTGCGTACCACAGTGGGTAACCTGGGACTTGGTTGTGACTCAAGGTGACTCAATGCCAAACCACATGTGGTGCACTGTTATGTGTTCGGCAGTATGCGTTGTGTTGTTCTGCTGTCCAGCTTGGGCAGTGTATTAAGTGGCTAAAGACTCATACTGCACAAGCTATGCTGCTTACTGGCATCATGCACTGCAGCAAATGGCAAGTGCAAATGACTCACTGTCTGCCTTGTGAGCTTCATGCAGCCTGTGTAACTGAAACACCAGTCAAGTAAACAGTGCATTGAGACCATTTGCACTCACTGCAACAGCATTGCAGCGTCTGCAGGATGCAAGACCACTTGACACCTGATGCATATTGCCATGCGAAGCCACAAGCTCATCTGGTGGCAGTGCCATGAATGCCCAAAGGGCAAGGTGCACAGCTGGCAGGCTCGCCCAGCTAACCGAACCTCACCCAAAAGGTCAACAGGGTGCCCTTCTGGTGATGGGAAGAAGCCTTGTGACTGCAACTCTTTGGAAACTGTTTGTCCTGATATCGCTGCTGATTTTGACGTAGAAAAAAATGGTGTCACTGCTGCTGAAGTGACAAGTTCGGCAAGCACTAAGTATAGCTGGCTGTCAGATGAGCCTGGGGCTAAGAAGCGGTCTGTGGATCAGCGCACAAGCAATGTCAAGAAGCAAGTCAACACAGCTGCCAGACACTCCTGAAATTGCAGCAGACAATTATGCTTCTTGTGTGTCCAGACTTTGGGGTGACCAGACAGGCCTGCAAATGGTTTGCTGTTAAAATTTTATTTTTACTGTGCTGCCGAGGATGCTATCCTTTCAGAGTAAGGCTCCCAGTGTCCATTCTTTGTGATGTCAGCCCTTCCGTGGCTGGGCTCATCACTAAGATTTGCAAGCCAGCTTTGTGTTGCCACGTCAAGGTACACTACATGTTTGATTTGTCGTCTATCATTGTGTGAGTCTCAGCTTGGCCTTTTCAGACACCATGTATTGTGCATTGACATACAGAAAATATGTCAACGGCACAGCATGCCTGCCATCATATTGTTCTTACTGGTTGCATTCTTAGCCTGTCCTATTGTATTTCAAGGATTGTTAACGGAAGCCTTGCTGCATGCATTGTCAGGGTTGGCCTGGATGACTCAAGCGTGTCTGTACAGGAGTGTGTGACTTGACAGCTTGTGACTCACGGTGGCTAAAGGCTGATGCACATGTGGTCACTGTTCAGACAGGGTTTGCATGGAGTGAAGCTCAGCCAAGAGTCCTGAAGATGTGTCTCAACATGGTCATGTGGTTTACAGGTATGTGTACAGCAACATGCATTGTGTGACGCTGATTCTGCTGGGCAGTCTTTGAGTGACTTCAGCATCATAATGCACAGACTGTCCTGCTGCCAATATTCAGGAATTACACACACCAAACAGCTAATGACTCAGCCTAGGCATCTGTGAGCTTATGCATCCTGTGCAAGTAATGCAGACTGCTGTACAAACCATGTACAGTCTTTACCCAACAGCATGACAGCATCTGCAGGAAGTAATGGCTTGCAAGCCATCATAATTGTGATGTCTTGTGTAGATCCAGCAGACCTTCAAATCAATTTCCATGTGTGATGCAGGTGACCCACAAAAGCAGCAACAGCCAATGCAGGTGAAAGCAGCAAACAAGGGGGAGGGTGTTTGGCTGGTGCCTCCACTTCTTCACTGAAAGAAGTACTTGGGGACAAGCTCAGCCGGTGGTTCAGAGATGGTCAGCCACCATCAATATCTTCTGAAGCACAAGACAAACAGGTGATGCCTGTCAGCTCTCATGTTGCTATGGCTTGCAACAATAGTGTGTGTGCTGAAAATGCTATACAGCTTGTGAGATGTATGCTTCATCAGCATGTGGTGCATGTGGGGTCTGCCGGATTCCTCTACTGTGCTTTGAGAAGGGCTGAGACCAGTCCAATCTTGTAGATACTGCACATGTATGCATCTCGTAATTTGAGAGTATACCTGCAAGTCATCCTTGGACATGCTCCAGTCCGAACTTGAACTAGGAACCAAGTCGGTGACGCTGCATTATCACAACAGGTCTCACATGCATGCTGGTCTCTTTTCATTATCTATGCCCAGATGACTTGAAAACAAAATTTGCCATGCCTCATGACAGGCAATTTTATGTACATGCTGATTTAGGTCATGATCTTTGTTGCACTGTTTCACCCTGTAAGCTGACATTCGGGCAATGATCTGCACCCTTCAGTTTTGTGTCGCCTACGTTATTGAGTCCTCTGGACTTGTGCCTGCTTGCCTGGCATTTCAAACCTGTCATTATAAAGATAGCATTTGTGCAGGTGCGCTAGAGGCTCTTCAAATATACGGCCTTCAGCAGGCTGAATCCGGTAATTTTCTGGACTTGCTGTCCTCGAGGCATAACTCCAGCACACCCAACCGATCTAGAGCTGGCACTGGTGTCAGCACAAAGTATAGATCCAGCATCTACTCTCACTTCTGTGGAAGCAGTTGGGACGATGTGATGCCATCCCTGTTCTTGTCTGTAGGCTTTAGGGCCCACATGTGTGTTGACTTGTATCCCTTTATGCATCAGTAATGCATCTCTGTTCCCACCTTCAGCAGAATTGTATGATCATGGCGCAAAGCACTAGTGCCTTACGCATGTCCAGTTCTCTGTTCATATGCCATAAACAGACATTGACTTGTCCACAAGCTGTCTGCTATGCTTTTCTCCTGTACTACCATTTTCACAGACTTTTTCAAGGTAATGGTACACTAGTAAAAGGGAATTAAGTACAGTTCAAGTACTAAATTAGCTATTTGGGATGTGATTTGGGATTCAAGTATCTAGGAAGCATGTTCACCTCTGATGGCATGCTGGACACAGAGATTCCTCACAGGGTTGCTTGTGCAAGTAGTGCCTTTGCCAGGCTCCATCAAGCTAAATTCTGGTCATCAAAAGCCTGGTCCTTGTCCACCAAGCTTCAAAACCACAAGACCATTGTCATGACAATGTTCTTGTATGGTGGTGAAACCTGGTCCTTACTTGACAAGCATCTCCAGCAGCTGTCTGTTTTTCACATGTGTTGTTCAAGGCGGATTTGTGGCATCTCATTGTTGGATGACATCACAAACTCTGTCATGTTGAAGCGGTGTGAAACATTCCCTGTTGGATCTCAGCTTAGAAGCAAGAGGCTTAGGTGGTTTGGTCGTATCTGCAGGATGGCTGACAGCAGATTGCCCAAATTGCTCATGCATGGAAAGTTAGTAGGCCAAAACTGTCGTGGCAGACCTAGGACTGTTTGGAACGATGTTGTTTTGTTTGGCATTCACAAGTTGAAGTTAAACCGCTGCACCCGTGATGCTCTGAACAACCCTGTCTGGAGGGAACTGACTTGCGTCGCACGTACCTGATGCCGTACACGTTTTTATTATTATTATTTAACATGGTATACTAAATTGAGCCTGCTAATTAGGAGGTGTTTTAGTGACAGACTGGCACTCTAGTTTCAAACTTTAACACATTGCTTACTAATACAGGCCCTATGTCAGCATTACTCACACATTTACCTACCTGTTTGCCTTGTATACATGACATAACACTGGACACCTAAGGAATCTGGATGAGGTCATGACCACTGATCAGTTGCCAGTCAGGCAAACATATATATATATATATATATATATATATATATATATATATATGTATGTATGTATGTATGTAGCTGCTTGTCTGAGACAAGTTGTCTCCAACTCACATGCATGGCACTTACTCTGCCCATGTGTGCCCACATGCATGTTGCCCCAAATGGCATGCACGCCATTCTGTAGGCGCTCCAACGAACAGCCAGGGTAGCAGACTTTGCAGCTAGCCCCACGAACGATACTTACTGAAATTGTTCCACATACTGAGACGTCACCGGCCAGCACTGCAGTCGCGTGCGTTTTACCTGCAGAACAGCACAGATCACATCAAAGTCCTGGTCCGCTTTCGTCGCAGCGAAATGGGAGCAGCTTTGTCGCACAGCCTCCACCACAGCAGGTGTGCCCCGATGGTCACGCTTGAGCGCAAACATCTGCCTGTCAGCACGTTTACATAGCAGCTTTCAGACCTGGGTGTAGTGCTTTCAGGCGACCCGCGCAGGTGCAAAAGTGCGCCAGGCTGATGAGCATCTGTAGCCAACAGCCACAAGAGTCAAGCAATTGTATGCTTGCAAGTATGCATGCAAGCACCTACTTTCAGCACCCCTTCTGCACAGGTGTGTTGTCTTGTTTGCTGCTATAAAAGCTTCTAGAGCTAGTCCTGCAGCTAGTCCTGGATGCTTGTCAACTTGTGACGTATGTGGACTGGCGTGCAGAGATAGCCTGTGGCATCAGCAGCAGCAATGACAGCGTACACAAGCATCAGCTGCAGAAGGAGCAACATGGTGAGGTTGGGCCCAACATCAGCCTGCTTGCTGACGAGCTGCAGAAACAGTGGCATGACAGGCACAACAAGCCCCTTGGCAATATTCTCATCAGGCCTGGCAGCAATCGCAAGGTCTGGTGGTTGTGTGACCAATGTCCAGATGGCCTTCCTCATATCTGGCAGGCTACCGTTCTCGACAGGACATATGGGAGGGGCTGTCCCTTCTGCTCAGGCCGGGCTGTTTGTCAGCACAACACGCTTGCCAAAAAGGCACCTCAAGTTGCGCTGCTTTGGGATGCCAAGAAGAACCATCCATTGTCACCAGACCAGTTGACTGTCTCTAGCAACATGAGAGCCCATTGGAAGTGCAGCGCTTGCTTGCACGAATGGCAGGCTCCAGTGATGATGAAGGCGCGTGGCAAGACTGGGTGCCCTAAGTGTGCAAAAGCAAACGCTGGCAGGAAAGCAGACGGCACAAGGCAGAAGCATCCTACTTTTGCAGAGGCAAAGCATGCCTTGCTGCAGCAATGGGATCATGACAGAAATAGAGAGAGTGAAAACTTCCCCGACAACACGACATTACGCAGCGGCAAGGTCATTTGGTGGCAGTGCCAGGAATGTCCAAAGGGCAAGGTGCACAGCTGGCAGACTCGGGCAGCCCATCGAACCTCACAGAAAAACCCATCAGGATGCCCATGTTGCGCTGGGCACCAGCTTTGTGAGTGCAACACTTTAGAAACTATGTGTCCTGATATTGCTGCTGATTTTGACACTGAACAGAATGGTGTCACTGCTGCTGAAGTGACATTTTCAACAAGCACCAAGTATAGTTGGCTGTCAGATGAGCCTGGAGTCAAGAAGCGATCTGTGGCTCAGCGCACTGACCACACAAGGAGGAAGTTCAACACTGGTGTTAGGCGCTCGTGATCATGCAGCAAACAGCAATGCAATCTGTGTGTTTGCACTTTTGGCCGGTTGACACGTTGACAAATGGCTTGTAGCTTATTTATTATGACTGTGCTGTCCCTTGAGAGTTACAAAGCAGGGGAGAGGAACTTTCCACCTCCTGTAGTGCCAGCCCTCCTTTGTGCGCAGGCCTACCTATCAGTAAGCTTTTCTTTGCCCCCTTCTTGTAGCCACAAGGTGGCATACTGCATCTCTGATTTGTTGTTAGTTGTCACACAGCTCACTCTGTCCTGTCCAGACTGATGACAGTTGACATGTCTTTTTCATAATTTGGGACACAACATGACTGCAATGATGTTTGTCGTTGCTTTTTTACTCTGTGTTGATGTGTGTTTTGTGTAGAATGTTAGTTGCAGCCTTGCTGAATGCTTTGTGAGGGACAGCCTGGGCGACATGAGCCTGTCTGTCCAGGAGTGTGTGGTCTGTCATGGCTGCTAGCAAAAGCAAATCCTGGTCAGCTGCCATGTAGGGTCTTGGTTGTAGGGTTGTAGGACCAGATGCACAGCAATGTGTCCTGGCTACTGGCAGAAGCAAATCCTGGTCAGCTGCCATGTAGGGTCTAGGTTGTAGGGTTTGTCGGATCAGATGCACAGCAATGTGTCATGGCTCCTAGCAAAAGCAAACCCTGGTCAACTGCCATGTAGGGTCTAGGTCGTAGGGTTTGTAGGATCAGATGCACAGCAATGTGTCATGGCTGCTAGCACAAGTAGAGCCTCATCATCAGGTATATAGCTCCTTGGCTCCCGAAAATCATGCAGGCCAGATGCACAGCAGAGTGCTCTGACACCTGTTATATCAACCACAGCAAAGTAGCAAAGCAGACATTACAGTTGTCTGCTCATTTGCAAATCATCATTGCAAAAACACGTCAGACTGTGAAGCAGACAGCAGTGAGTACAGGTACTGCAAAGAGCAGTTTTTGAGAGTTTCTCCAGATAATGCTGAGCATGACATGACAGAAGTGATCACAATAAATAATCATGGCAGCAATTGTAGATTCGCTCCCCTTTCCATCATCACAGATGGTGTTTGAACAGAACATTGCCGCAGCATACACCACATGTTGTACGTATGCATGTTTGTGCGTATGATGTATGCACATATGGTGTATCTACGTCATGTACGTCAATACAGTAGATGCCAGTTAGGTGCAGGCTGAGCTGCATGTACCTAGCTTACCATTAGCTGGAAAGTGTAAAGATGATTGTTATTATTATTACCTGGGCAGCCCGGTATAATACTTGGCTTCTCGTTGAATTGATGCCGAAAGGCGCAGTCTTTTCTTTTCTTTCTTATCTTTTCTTATTATTAGTTGTGTTGTGTGCAGGCTGAGCTGCATGGCATCATCCCAGTGACTAATGGCAGCTTTGAGCCCTTGCAGCAGAGCGCCATCAGGTGGAGCAATGCTGTCATGAGCCAGCAAGCATGAAAACGACGAATATTATTGCTATGTGCAGGCTGAGCTGCATGGCGTCATCCCAGTGACTGATGGCAGGTTTGAGCCTCTGCAGCAGAGCGCTGTCAGGTGGAGCAATGCTCTGAGGCAGGCTGCTGCAGTGTGCAATGGGCTCACGCTCGTCAACAAGACCATGGTGATTGGCGAAGAGGTGGAGCAGAAGCTGTTCAAGCTGGTGGAGGCACGCTTCAAGGCAAGGCTGCCCTCTGAACCTGCCTGGCTGCCCTCTGAACCTGCCTGGCTGCCCTCTCAATCTGCCTGGGTGCCCTCTGAGTCTGCCTTTTGCCTTTGTGTCAGCTGTCTTTGGGTGTTGAGTGTGTGTGTCTAAAGGGGAAATCATGATTGGCAGACGATTCCAGTACCGTGTTCATTGGCTCTACAGGGCAAAGCTTTAGTGACAGTGGCACAAACCCTTTGAACTTACAAAATTCGATCTATTTTGCTTAGGGTTTTTTTAACTTCCATCATACAGTGTACAGTCTTGACGTGCTCAAGATTACGGCTTTTTGCACCGCCACATGGCGCTGTGACAGATGGCAAAAGTTTCAATTTTCCTTTGTACAGTATTTGACTGTCTCGGTTGTGGAGCCGGTTGCACTTCATTAGGCCCAGACGCCCTGGTTAGAAAGCACAAGTGAAATTTAAAACACTGCCTGAGTTGCAAATGCTGACACAGGACCGGGAAACCGTGGTGTTACCGCGTAAGGCAGACGGTAACTCCCACGCAAGGTTGGTGACTCTGGACATTCTCAAGGTCTTGGAGTTCAACACTCAGACTCTGAAATCTGGAGCGCTCATTCGGGCTCGTGATGCTGACCCAGACTCTGCATTACTCTTCCTCCGAGGAGCCCCAGGGATGATAAAAAGGATGGTGGGGAACCAGTCAGTGCCCATGGATTTTGATCAGGTACACAATAATTTAGAGACCTGAACTTTGAAACCCTGCCTGAAATCACAAAGGAAAATCTGGCAAATTAAACAGCTTGTTCATGCAGCAACTTTGGAAGTTCTTGCAAGCTTGACATTGGTTTATGCAGCAGTGTTGGACAAAAACCTGGCAAGCTCAAACAAAACCTGGCAAGCTCAACATCGTTTTATGCAATGATGAGCAAGCTCTTTGTGATCCCGCAACGTATATTTTGACTCAGAAACGTCATCTGCACACTGAAAGTTTGTAGTCAAAAACGCCTGGGGACAGTAAAAACGTGTTTCTACATTGAGGAGATGTTTCAGGTACACAAGTGTTTGAAGGGTCCTTGCCAGTGACTTGCAAGTCACAATTTGTGTAAGGTCAGGCAAAAATTGAGCTAAGATGCAGCACAACATTGTCAACCATCTCTATCAAAGGGAGTATGCAGCTGTCAGCTTAGCTCTGGTCCGTTGAGCTACTTCATGGTGGTCGTCAATTTAAGGCTGCAGTATTGGGTTAGACTTCAATTACTAATATAGCCAACACTTGTTTGCCTACACAGGTGGTCAACAAAGTATGACCAAACTGTTTGCCTACACAGGTGGTGGATGATTTCAGCAGCAAGAGCTTCAGACTGTTGGCAGTGGCGGTGGGCACCATTCCAGATGTGGGGAATCTGGATGTGCATCACATGTCTCAGCAGCAGATTGAGGCTCGGGCTGTGGACCTGAAGCTGCTAGGCCTGGTGGCGTTGACTAATTTCGTGCGGCATGACTCTAAATCGACCATCTCAGAGCTGCAAGACGGGTGAGTCCTAAGTGCGAGTCACCTTGTGTGCAGTCCCTGAACCATAATGCTTTGGTTCTTGCCTATTTTTTCTTTCCAAGGAACCAAATGTATTCTCACCGGTGTTGGCAACCTGTGCAATGCAGTTGCAAACAATTTTTGGTTTTGTCCATTCTCAAAGTCTCATGCCTGAACCTGCTGCCTTGTGACATTGCTTTCATCCTTAGCAAAATGGGTGCATCAGCCTCGTTGGTGTCCCTGCTACAAGAAACTTTGCGTCCCTTACAAAAGCTGTCAAGAACCTCACATGCCAGCAACCATTGCACCTGCTGCATCCAAACTCTGCATTCTCAGACTTCCCCCAGCCATTGTCTGTTGACTCCTCTGGTGAGTCCTCAAGACTGGGAACTGTAAACTGACCGACTGACTGGTTGACTGACTGACTGACTGGTTCACTCACTCACTCACTCACTCACTCACTCACTCACTCACTCACTCACTCACTCACTCACTCGCTCCTCGATTGCAAGTGTTGGTGTGACCATTGGAAGCTGGTGTTACTGCAGGGGCGGCTTGAGGACCATCATGATCACCGGAGACTATCACCACACAGCCATCGCAGTTGCAAAGAGTGTGGGCATGCTTCGAGCCGACCGTGAAATTGTTGTGATCGACGCTGTCCAGCAGTGCCAACCAAGCCCACCTTCATCGCCTCGCCGTGTCGCTTTTGTCAGTCCTTCACCTGATCAGTCGCCCGCTCCTCTTCATCACTCGCCGAGTAGCAGATTGCGAAGCACCTTTCTGCGATCTGCTCTTATGTCCCCTGATCGCGCAGCTGCACCCTCAGTGATGTCTTCTTCTTTCTACAAGCCCCATGGTGCTACTCAGGCGGTGCCTGCTGATGCATCAGAGCATGCATCTTCTTCTGGCCCCCGCCCTCTGCTCCAAACAGCCCTTCCTTCCCCCGCTGTCACCAACGTCCATGCATCTTCTTCTGCTTTCCCTAGCAAACCACATGGAGCGCAACATGGATCCTCAAACGGATCTCCGCAAGGGCAGCTCAGGTTTGTCAGGGGCTTGGCAGGTGAAGAAGTAGAAGTAGGATCCAATGAAGCAATCACTGCAATGGTCTCAGGCCAGGTGCAGTGTGCAGTCACAGGCAGTGCCTTTGATCACATTCTGCACATCTCAGATGTGTCTGTCCTGGAGACCATGATGCGCAGCGTGCTGGTGTTTGCGCGCATGAAGCCCCATCAGAAGGGGGAGGTGATGGACCTGTTGAGTGTGAGGGGGCTGCACCAAATGCACCAGGGTCACCCCCGCCACCTCCAGGTCAGGGG
>JAABUK010011914.1_pt1 | contig 11187 bp, 10 predicted proteins | sample 5559141 | NCBI WGS metagenome assembly JAABUK01 (sample SAMN10711869, study PRJNA513367) | rock metagenome | isolation source: Antarctica rocks | place: Antarctica: Victoria Land, Pudding Butte nord | collected 2016-01-03
CCCGGCGAAACGCTCGTCCGGCTGGAGGACCAGCGCCAGATCGTCGCCGAACTCGCCGCCCGGCTGGAGGGTCACGCCGTAGGACGCATAGCGCGGGGCGAGCGCCGCCCACTCCGCCGGGGTGTACTGCGCGCGGTGGACGATCACGTAGCGGACGCCGAGCGCCTGGAGGATGCCGAGACCACGCGCATCGGGGAACGCGCCGAGATCATCCCGCAGGGCGGTGTAGGCGCGCGGCGCGATGTCGCTGCTGCCATTGATCCGCGTCTGCCAATGGAAAGTGGACCAATACTGGCGCAGTTGTTCCCGGTTCAACTCGTTCGCCGGGATGGTCAGCGGCAATTCGAGGACCGGGCCGGGCGGCTGCGCGGCCAGCCAGGCATACACCGGCGGCGGTGGCGGGACCGTCGCCAGGCGCAGGGGCGCGTGCCAGTATTCCGCGCCCACCGCTAGCAGCAGCGCCACCACGAGGAGCGCTCGCCCGGCACGATATAGCGCCTCCCCCCGCCCCGCCGCCTCGCCCTTGCCGACCCGCTCCAGGATCGCGGCGACCCCGAAGCTCACCAGTCCACCGAGGCCGAGGAGGAAGAGGTTGCCGAAACGCTCCGGGGCGCGCATCGCATCGAAGCCAGGGACGAGGTTGAAGATCGCGCGATAGGGCATCCAGCGGGTGACGCCGCTCCCCGGCGCGATGACCTGCGGATAGAGGACCGGGCCGAGGCTCATCGCGGCACCGAAAAGGGACAGGAGCACGAAGAAGCCGACCAGTGACCGCGTCTGCGCGCCATCGTGCGGCGTCGTATGGCGACGCGCGAGCAGCACCCCGACCAGGGCCAGCGCCAGCGCCCCGAGCCCCGGATAGAGCCAGATGTCCCCCGGCGCGACCCGCAACGCCCCGCGCGCCACCCCCGCCACGAGGCCACCGAGCGGGGTGTCCGGCGCGGGGGTGAGGAAGGCGGTGGCGGTGGCGGAGTGGAGTTCGTTCTCTTCCAGCCCGCGCGAATAGGCCCAGGTGCCCTTGACTCCCAGGTACGGCAGGAGGACCGGCACGAGCAGCACCTCCGCCAGCACCACGGCGAACGCGAGGTGCGCGAGCGTGCCCCACTGCATGAGCCAGCGCCGCCGCCGGACGAGCGCCCAGCCGAGATAGAGGCCGACCAGCAACACCGTCTGGAAGCCGTAATACTGCGCCGAGAGGGCCTGCATGGTGGCGCAGAGGCCGAAGCAGAGGGCGCCCCACCAGGTGGGACGCAGCAGCAGCCGATCGAGGAAGATCAGGGCGAGCGGCAGCCAGAACGCGGTGCTGAGGCCGACATGGCCCAGATGCAGGAAGCGGAAAGGGGCGAAGGCGAACGGGAGCGCCCCGGCGAGCGCCGCGACCCGATTGCCGGTGAGCCGTCGCCCCAGGGCGTACATGGCGAGGCCATTCCCGACGAAGGCCAGGAGCAGGGCAACGTTCACCGCCAGGACGCCATTGTGGGTGAGCGCCGTCACCGGCGCGACGACGAGCGCGACCCCCAGGATCAGTTCATCGAAGAGATACGTTGTCTCGAAGGGGTAATAGGTGTTCGCATCCAGCAGGGCGCGCGGATCGTGCTGCAACTGCTGGATCGGCCAGCTCAGTCGCCAGGCGCTATCGAGCGGATCACCGAGATCGGGCAGGGTGGAGCCGGGATGGCGCGCGAGTGGCCAGGTCAGCACGACCGCCAGCAGACCGATGGCGAGGAGCGGCCACAGTTCGCCGAGCCAGCGCAGCCGTCCCGAGACGCGCCGCACAGGCGGGCGCGGCGATTCGCGCGGCACCGGCTGCACCGAGAGCAATGAGGGGTGAATCGGCTCCGCCGTGGTGAACACGCCGGATCGGGCACTTCTTTGCTGAGGATCGAAGACTCGCCGCATCATCGCCCCGCCACCGCCTCGCCCTATCGCGCCACGCGCAGGGCAATTACACCAGTGTGGGGTGCTGCGAACGCCCCCCCAAAGGGGTACCAGGACGCGGCAGATCGGGCCAGTACGCAAGTCCTGGCCGGTGAAAGGCGACGAAAAAGGGTGAAGACCACGCGCAGAGGGTCCGATGAGGTGCCGATAGTTACCGCAGCGACGGGCATGCAGCGGCCGACGGGGCGGTGCTGGGGCGCGCGGTCAGGCCGCCAGTTCGAGTTCGCGCAGGCGGGCGGGGGTCAGGAAGATCAGCAGCGCCCCTTCTTCGATCAGGATCAGTTCGTCCTCGACGACCAGGCTCACCAGGGACACGAGGGCTTCGTCCTCGCTGATCCCCAGGCGCGCGGCGATCCCGGACGCCGTCTCGGCGCGGATGCCGGTCGCGAAGAGCTGCTCGATTCGTTCGGTCACACCTAGCTGTTCCATGACGCCCCCCGTGGTGTCCTGCATAGTCAACGTGTGGCGAGCCAGCCGCCGCGCCGCCGTTTACTCCTTAACTGTAGTCCCTATGCAAGGGTCGGGCCATCGGCGGGAAGTCCAGAATCGACCAGGCACGGTCGGGCTATACGGACTCAGACAAATGGGGGATACGCCGGTCAACGCGCCGCACCGACGGGGGCGATCATCTGCTGCTATCATCCCCACAGTGCGACGAGCGGGGAGAGCGAGGGATGAACGAGACGATACCGACCGGCGGCACCGTCGCCACGGAGTTGCGGGTCCGCTACGCCGAGACGGATGCGATGGGCGTGGTCTATTACGCCAACTATCTCGCCTGGTTCGAGTTGGGGCGCACCGGCTGGATCCGCGCGCACGGCTTCACCTACCGCGAGGTGGAGGAGCAGGGGCTGCTGCTGCCGGTCACCCACGCCTCGTGCGATTACCGACAGAGCGCGCGCTACGACGATCTCGTGCGCGTCGAGACGACGATCACGAAGTTGAGCCGGGCGAGCGTCGCCTTCGGTTACCGCGTCATGCGCGCCGAGCCCGCGCCGGATACGTTATTGGCCGAGGGGCGCACGGAGCATGTCTTCCTGACGCGCGAGGGGCGGATCGCCCGCCTCGCCCGCAACTCGCCCTTCTGGATCGCCCTCTCGCACGGGGTGGCGGGCACCGGTGCGGCGTGAGCGCGGCGATCGCGCGGCTCGCCAATGCCGCCTTCGAGGTGCTCTACGGCCCGGCGGTGTCGATCTACGATTGGGTCAGCCGGGTCGGGTTCGCGGGCGAGTGGGCGCGCTGGCAGCGGGTCGCCCTGCGCTACGCCACGAGCGGCCCGACCCTGGAGATCGGCTTCGGCACCGGCGAACTGCTGCCGCTCTTGCTCGCGCACAGTCTCGCCCCGGTCGGGCTCGAACGCTCGGCACAGATGATCGCTCGCGCCCGGCAGAAGCTGCGCCGAGCGGGTGTGTCCGCGCCGCCGCTCGTGCGCGGCGAAGCGGGCGCGCTCCCCTTCCCCGCCGAGACCTTCGGGTCGGTCGTCGCCACCTTCCCCAGCGGCTGGGTCTTCGCGCCGGGGCCGTTGGCCGAGGTCGCGCGGGTGCTACGGCCCGGCGGGGCGGTGGTCTTCGTGCTCGGCGGCGCGCTGGCACCACATGGTCTGGGGCGGCGCCTGCGCGGTCTCCTCTACCGGCCCCTCTATGGTACGAATGCTGGCACCTTCCCCGCGCCGCCCGCCTCGGCGTTGGCGTTGCGATGGGAGACGATCGCGACCGCGCACGGTCGGGCGATCCTGCTGGTCGGCGCGAAAGCAGCAGCATAACCGGGACAGCGCCCGCCGGATCGAGTATCCTCCCGCTGATAGGTGCGCCGTCGCGAGTCGCGATGGCGCGCGCCTGCGTCACCTGAGGATTCGCGCGGCGAGCAGACACGGAGGGGCGAGATTCATGGACATCCGGGTAATCCCGACCGCACTCGATGGTGTGGTGATCGTCGAGACGGCATTCGTCAGGGATGCGCGCGGCTTTTTCATGGAGAGCTACCATCGCGATACGTATGTCCAACACGGCCTCGATGCCGGACTGGTGCAGGACAATCACTCGCGCTCGGCGCGCGGCGTCCTGCGCGGCCTGCACTATCAGGACATGACCGCGCCGATGGTCAAGTTCATCCGCTGCACCGCCGGGTCACTCCTCGATGTGGCGGTCGATCTCCGGGTCGGCGCACCGACCTTCGGCCAGTCGGTCATGGTCGAGCTGACCGCCGAGAACAAGCGTCAGCTCTGGGTGCCCGCCGGTTTCGCGCACGGCTTCCTGGCGCTCGAAGAGGGGACAGAGATCCAGTACAAGTGTTCCACCTATTACGCTCCGGCCAGCGAGGGGGCGATCGCCTGGAACGATCCCGATCTGGCGATCGCCTGGCCGATCGCGGAGCCGACCCTCTCCGCGCGCGACAGCGCCGCGATGAGCCTGAAAGAATACCTGACCAGACCTGCGTTCCACTATGCTTGAGCGCGCGCTGCGGGTGGCGGCGGGGGAGCGACGGCGGGATAGGCGAGCGGGATGGCGGGCGCGATGAAGGCGACGGAACTTCGTATCGAGCGCCGCACCTTCGAGGGGGAACTCTCGGCCTACTGGGATGCCCATCTGCTACGCCGCCGCAGCAAGCTACTGATCTGGCACGCCGCGCCGCTGACCTCGATCGTCTACCCGCGACGCGGCTTCAGCACACCCCTCCAGCGGCACCAGCTCGGGTGGATCTGGCTCGATCGGCGCTTCACCACCGAGGTCGAACTCTCGCCCGGTGGCAATCTGGAGCGCGCAGTCTCCCGGATCTGCCTGCCGCCGAACGCGCGCGGCGAGATCATCTCGATCGTCGAACTGGGGCTGACGGTGGCGGTCGAACCCGGCCCCGTCGTCACCGTCGATGACGACGAGTTCCAGGAAGCGGCAAATGACTTCAGCTACGACCCGCAACTGCGCGCCAGCGCCTGGTCGGCGGTGGAGGCGGTGCGTGGGATGCTGACGAGCGGTGAGGGGCCGTTCGGGCCGGATCTCGCCAAGATGTACACCCTGGCGCTGAAACAGTACGCGGCGCGGCGCGATTAACCGCGCGCCAGAACGACGCGCGACCCGTCTCCGACCGATCGTCAGGAACGAAAGCGGGGCGGGGCCATTGCTGGCCCCGCCCCGCTACTTGTCTGTGTGTTGATCGCGGTGTCCGCGCGCCTAGAGGCGGCGTGCGCCGTAATACTTCGGCCCCCAGTAGGAGTCCCAGATATTGCTGATGACGACGCCGGTGCGCTCGCTCCCGGCGTGGATCATCTGTCCACCGCCGATGTAGATGCCGACGTGCGAGAGGCCCGGCTCGTAGGTATTGACGAAGAAGACCAGATCGCCCGGCTGCAGATCCTTGGAGCCGACCGCCGTACCCGCGCCGATCTGGCCGGTGACGACGTGGCTGAGCTTCGCGCCGAAGGCGAGGTTCGCGACGTAGGCGGTGAAGCCGGAGCAGTCGAAGCCGCTCGGGGAAGAACCGCCCCAGGCATAGGGGTAGCCGAGGTAGCGCATCGCGATGCTCACCATCGCCTGTCCATGACTGCTCGACGCCGGGGCCGCCGCAGGCGCAGCGGGGGCGGGCGTCGCGGCTACCGGTGCCGGGGCGGCCGGGGCCGGGGCGGCCACGCTCACCTGCTGCACCGCCGCCGCCGCCGGGGCGGCGGGAACGGTGGCGGCGACGAGCGACTGTCGCGCGCTCAACCCGGAGTTCGTCCAGGAGAGATAGCTCGCGGAGGCATAACCGGAGGCACCATCGTAATCGACCGCATACCAGCTATTGCCGGCCCCGTCATGGAAGGGGCCATCCTGGACGGCGAGGACAGTATCCGGGGCGGCGTGACCGACGATGTCGCTATCGAGGTCGTAGCTGGCCCGCAGGCGCAGATCCCAGCCACCGGTATTGCTGACGGCGACGTGCGCCCCCGTTTCCAGTGCGGCGATCGCGCGCGGGGCGGTCTGGGTGACGTTGCTGGCGGTGACGCTGCCGGAGCCGAGGAAGTCGCCCGCGACGTAGCCGCTATAGCCGCTATAGGTGATCGGGTACCAGGCGAAGCCGTCGCTGTTGTGCGGCGAGCCGACCACCTGCACCGGGGTGTTCTCCGGGATCAGGGTGACGATCGCGGCGCTGATGCCGGCGCTATCGCGCATCCGCGCGCCGACACCATCGTTGGTCGTGATGACCGAGCCGTAGTTGCCACCGCCGCCACTCGCGCCGCCGCCGCTCACGCCGCTGGTCGTCGCCGCCACGATGAAGGGGGCATTCTCAGTGGTGGTGAGGAAGTCGGCGGCGATGTAGCCGATGGTGCCGTTGTAGCTCAGGCCGTACCACAGGCTGCCGTCCAGGCTGGTGAACGGCCCGGCGACGATCGTGACCGTCGCCCCCTCCGGCGCGCTGGTCAGCACCCCGAAGTCCGTCCCGGTGCCCGCGCGGACCTTCACCAGCTCCCCGCCGGTATACGCGACCACGGCGTCAGCACCCGGTTCGAGATCGGTATCCGCAAATGCCGGTGGCGCACTCCCCGCGAGGATCGCGGTAATAAGCAGCGCGGCCGCCAATTTTCTGGCGAGCGTTTTCATCAATCCATCCTCCTCATATCACTGGCCGGGCACCCGGTCCACCCGCGGGTTGTCGGGAGATAATGCAGACCTGTCCCCTCCTCGATACACCCATGCACCTCGTAGCCAGACGAGGCCGACATTCGTACCCGGGAAACGCGCGCTGATCGGTGCCGATCACGATCGCGGAGAGTAGGCGCGGAGCAGCTCCACCGCACCTGGCGGACAGATCGATCCACACCCCGTTTCCGGGCTGACGCTGACAGCTATTCGATTGCAATAAACCGACACGATCCGGCGGGCTGGCAGGCCGAGAGCGCGACACCGTTCGGTGAGTGGCCGAAAAGGCGCGCATAACGAGGGAACCGGGACAAATCCACGACAGTGGTTGGCGGCCATCGTGGACAGGCTCGAATTCCGTATCGGGAAGCGATCAGCGCCGCCCGATCCTTGCTCAAGGCACGCGCAGGATAGCATAGGTGTCCGAACATGTCAATCGCTTACGGTGTGACAATCTGTCAAGTGGCAACTCTAATATCGATCATTGTCAGATACGCGATCGGGTGGGATGTACGTATGCCCAACTTCCGCGCCAGCGAATGACCGACGTGACGCGCATGCTGCGGTACAATAGCGGCCACAGCGATGCGCGGTCGGTGCGACTGTCCGCAAGGGCGAACTGGCACGAGAGGGTAGCGGGGATGGGACGACAGACACCCTGGCGGATCGTGGCGACGAGTCCGGGGGCCGCGTGGGAGATCGAGGCGGCGGGCGGCTTCGTGACCTTCGCGGCCGTCCCTTGCCAGACCGCCGAGGAGTTCATCGCGGCGGGCGCGATCGCCGATGGGATCATCGCCGGGAATGCGCCGTACACCGGTTGTATCCTCGCCGCGAGCACGCGCGTTAAGGTGATCAGTCGCCCGGCGGTCGGCTACGATCAGATCGACGTCGCCGCCGCGACCGCCGCCGGGATCGCCGTCGCCCACGTCCCGGATTATTGCACCGACGAAGTCTCCGACCATGCCCTCGCCCTCCTGCTGGCTCTCCATCGGCGGGTGCCGTGGCTCAACGCGGCGATCATGGGGGGCGGCTGGACGCAGGGACCGGCCCACGGGGGCGGGCGTCCGGCGGCGTTCCACGCCGGGGAGACGCCGGGGCCGACCCGCCCGCTGCGGGATCAGACCCTCGGCATCGTCGGCTTCGGGCGGATCGGGCGGCGTGTCGCCGAGAAGGCGCGCGGCTTCGGGCTGCGGCTCCTGGCGACCGATCCGGCCCTCGGGGCGGCGGCGGGGGAACCATACGGGGTGACGATGACCGATCTCGACACCCTGTTGGCGACCGCAGACATCGTGACGATCCATTGCCCGTTGAATGCCGGGACAATGGGGCTGATCGGCGCGGCGCAACTCGCGCGGATGAAGCCAACGGCCTTCCTGATCAACACCGCGCGCGGCCCGATCGTCGAAGAGGCCCCGTTGGTGGCGGCACTGCGGGGCGAACGCCTCGCCGGGGCGGCGCTCGATGTGACCATGCCGGAGCCGCCCCCGCCGGACAGCCCCCTGCTCGGGCTGCCGAATCTCCTCCTGACGCCGCATAGCGCATACTATTCGGAGCAGGCGCGCGCGGAGGTACGGCGGCGGGCGGTCGAGCAGATCCTGGCGGTGCTATGCGGCGAGCAGCCGCAGGGGATCGCCAACCCGACCGTGTTCGAGCAGGATCGACTCCGAACGCTGCGCGACCGGTAGCATGATGCGGTCACGGGCCGCGATGAATGTGCAGGGGCGATGTTCAGGCGCGAGTGGTTAACCATGACCGACCATTCCGCACGCGAGGCGGTCACCACGGTGGAGACTGATCGATCCGCCTCCGTCGAGGAAGAACAATTGATCGCCGAGGCGCAACGCGGCACGGTCGATGCGTTCAATCGACTCGTCCGCCTCTACGAGCGCCAGGTCTACAACGTCGCCCTGCGGATGGTCGGCCAGGCCGACGCCGCCGAGGATGTGACGCAGGATACCTTCCTGCTCGCCTACCGCTCGTTGCACCAGTTCCGAGGCGGCATCTTCCGAGCCTGGCTCCTGCGGATCGCCACCAACCGCTGCTACGACGAGCTGCGTCGCCGCCAGCGCCGCCCCGCCGACTCCTTCGAGGAGCTTTCGTTCGAGCCGCGCCCGCAATGGAGCAGCATGGCGACGGGCGAGGAGCCGCACGAGCGCGCGGAGCGCCTGGAACTGGCCGGGGCGCTGCAACGAACCCTCGCGCAGTTGCAGGAGGATCAGCGGATCGTCGTCATCCTCAGCGATGTACAGGGCTACAGCTACGACGAGATCGCGGCGATCACCAACGTCTCCCTCGGTACGGTGAAATCCCGCCTCAGCCGTGGACGCGCCCGTTTGCGCGATCTCCTGCGCGATGGCCCGGACAGTGGGGAACTTTTCGCGCGCTATCGGCGTCGTTACGATAGCGAGAGCGAGGGATCACTTCGCTGAGGTCGTGAGTCCCCCCACCGGTTGCTCGTGGAGCCGCCGTGCTGGGGTTTCTTAACGGCTTTGCGCGCCGCGTGGCCTGTGCCCGGCGCACAAGTGATCGAGCAAGACGCATAATCACGGGTGGGCGTGTCACGCGCCAGAGGCCACCCGCTAGAGTGAGCGAGAAATGGCAGAGCAGGCTGGAGCACCGCAGGGGGGCGACGAAGCCCGCCGCATCCATCTCGACGAAGACATGTTGAGCGCCTACCTGGAGCACAGCCCGGATGGCCTCGACAGCGCGGGGCGCGCCCGCGCCGACGCGCACCTCGCCACTTGCGCGGGGTGCCGCGAAGAACTCCGCGAACTCGCGGCGATGCGCGCCCTGTTACGCGCCTTGCCCCAGGCGGAACTACGGCGCAGCTTTATCCTCACGCCGGAACTCGCGGCGGCGGCGGGCGGCCCACGGCACGGCTGGCAGGCACCGCGCTGGCTCTGGCCGACCCGCTGGGCGACTGCGGTGGCGGCGGTGATCTTCGCGCTGACGATCGGGCTTGGCACGCGGCCAGCACCGATGACCGCAGCGGTAACACCGGCCAGCACCGCAACGGCGCTCGCCACCGCCGCCTTCGTCGCGCCGAGCAGCACGCTGTGCAGCAGCGATCCGTTGACCCAGGATTGCCTGCGGATCGCTGGACTGACGCCGACGATCTTCCCGACGCCGACCGCCATCCTGGCCCCGGCACAGTCGGGGCCACCCATCGTCGCCGCCACAACCGACTGGCGTCCGCTTCAGGCTCTCTCCGGGGGGTTGACGCTGCTCGGTGCTCTCTGTGGCTTCGTCCTCCCGGCGTTCCGACGACGGGGCACGCCCCTCGCCCACTAAAACTATCCCGCCCGCGCTTTCACACCCGAGGCTCCGCCGCTATACTGCGGCGGAGCCTCGGGCGTTCAGGCACCGATGCGCGTGATGGGGTGCGGGAAGAAAGGGGCGCGATGCGACACTACCGGATTGCGGTCATCCCCGGCGATGGGATCGGCCAGGATGTCATCGCCGAGGGCTTGCAAGCGCTCACGGCGCTGGCGGAGGTACATGGCGACTTCCGCCTGGAGACCCACACGTTCGACTGGAGCTGTGCGCGCTACCTCCGCGAGGGCAACATGATGCCCCCGGATGGCCTGCGCCAGTTAACCGAGTTCGACGCGATCTATCTGGGGGCGATCGGCTTCCCCGGCGTGCCGGACCATATCTCCCTCTGGGAGATGCTGCTGCCGATCCGCCAGGATTTCGATCTCTGGGTCAACCAACGCCCGATCAGGCTCTTGCCGGGGCTGGTCAGCCCCCTGCGCGGGCGCGGCCCGGCGGACATCGACTTCATCTGCGTGCGCGAGAATAGCGAGGGCGAGTACGCCGGTGTGGGCGGGCGGATGCGGCGCGGCACGCCGGATGAGGTCGCCCTGCAAACGAGCGTGTACACCCGGCGCGGCGTGGAGCGCATCATCCGTTACGCTTTCGCGTTGGCCGAGCGGGAGAAGCGCCCGAAGGTGACAAGCGCGACGAAGTCGAACGCGCAGCAGTACGGCCCGGTCCTCTGGGACGAGGTCCATGCCGCCGTCGCCGCCGAATATCCGGCGATCGCGACCGAGAAGTGGCACATCGATGCGCTGGCGGCGCGCTTCGTCACCCACCCGCAGACCTTCCAGGTCGTCGTCGCCTCCAACCTCTTCGGCGACATCCTGACCGACATCGGCGGCGCGTTGCAGGGGAGCCTCGGCATCCCGCCGAGCGCCAACTTCAACCCTGATCCCGCCGCGCGACGCGGCCCGGCCCTCTTCGAGCCGGTCCACGGCTCCGCGCCGGACATCGCGGGCAAGGGGATCGCCAACCCGATCGGGGCGATCTGGTCGGCCAGCCTGATGCTCGAGTATCTCGGCGAGCGCGAGGCCGGTGATCACCTCCTCGCGGCGATCGAGCGCACAACGGCGGCGGGTCAGGTACGGACCCCCGATCTCGGCGGCAGCGCTACCACGCAGGCGCTCGGCGCGGCGATCCGCGCGGCCCTCCGCGAGGCGTAACACGGAATCCTCTGTGCTGTCCCTGATCGGCCGTGCTTCGCGCATGACGGTGGGCACAAGGCGCTTGGGCACACAGGATTAGCACGCAGGATTCCGTATAACACGCCGTTGGCCCGGCGACGCGAGCGCGCCGCCGGGCCAACAGGAGCAAGAGA
>JAABUK010011915.1_pt1 | contig 11186 bp, 11 predicted proteins | sample 5559141 | NCBI WGS metagenome assembly JAABUK01 (sample SAMN10711869, study PRJNA513367) | rock metagenome | isolation source: Antarctica rocks | place: Antarctica: Victoria Land, Pudding Butte nord | collected 2016-01-03
TTCTTCCTTCTGTATTCTTAGTTTCCTAGTTAGAGCTACCTCTATTGATCAAACATTCTATTCAGCTACGCACTACCTCGCTGCAGTGTGGTTAGATTCTAGGCACGGTCCCAACAATATGCATTATTTATATGCATTATCTTTCAGTTGTAGAAACTAATATCAATTTTAGAAGACAACAGATAAGCTGAACGTAAGCGAAGAAATATTAAAATTTATGATTTTTATAGTTCACTTAATTCAACAAAGAATTCTTCATCATGATGATCTGAAAAAGTTAAAGCAGACTGATGATACTAATTCTATGACAGCTTTTCAGAATTTTGCAACAGAATTCATCACTTTCTCAACTGTCAAAGAATGAGAAATTCAGAATTCAATACATGCAATAAATTCTAATTCAAATAATCTCATCATAGTAGAAAACAATGACACAAAGATGTGCTATGAAGCAAAGAAGAATGAGAAGAAACTACAACATGATGAATATGAGATTATCAGTAGTGAGAAGAAAGAGAATAATAAAAGTGAAAAGAAAATAATAGAGCTGTTCAACTAGCGAACAGCGCTTATCTTACTTTCTAAGTTTTAATCATAATTCATAATCTTATAAATTCATAGTGCATTATTTTTTTACATTATCATGAAGAGTGTTCAATAGAAAGTCATGATGAAAATCATAAAGTCTTCATGATGAAGACTGTTTAATCAAGCTATTTACATTTATTTAATATTTTGTCAAATCAAGTTGAATTGTTGAGTTGAATTGTTGAGTCAAGCTTCTCAACTTGATTCAAGTTCTTAAGTTCAACTTCTCAACTCAAGTTAACACTTTTTCAAAAAAATTTCAACTTGACTCAACACTTTTCAAGTTAAGTACTCAACTTGAACTTAAGTACTTGACTTGACGCAATTAGTCTAAATTGAGTAGCAAAGCAGCAAGCAAAGTATTATAACACTTATCATAAAGTTGCAAGTTTTCAAATGAAAGATAAAATGCTTCTGCAAAGTATAAACATTTGTACGCTTTGATCAAAGAAGAAGATTGATCACAAATAACTGAGATCATTCAGAATATTGAAAAAGATCAACATGCAAGTGTATAAGCTTGAACTATCTGAAAGATATGATGTGATTTACTCAATTTTTCATGTCTTGTTATTAAAACTCTGATACTCATGTGACGAAAATTCAAAGTTGCAGATCATTCTCATAAAAGAGAAAGAGAAATGAAAGATAGAAAAAATACTTGATCAGTGAATCAAGAAAGAAAAGATTGAGTATTTAGTTCAATAAGCTGATTTGTCTTTCTATGAAAACTTCTGAAAATCAATGAAAAATCTTAGCAATGTGAAAAAGATCATTGAGAACTACAAGACAGAAAGACAAGTACATCAGTTAACTGCAAAGAAGTCAAAAAAGAAAAAGAGAGACAGATCATGTAAAAATCATGATTGAGAAAATATTAAAAGCGCAAAGACGCAAGTTTAAAAAGTTAATACTAAACTACAATTATAAAATCTTATGCAATATATATCTTTTAAAAAAAAGACAACGAACGTTGTGAAAGAATGAAGAAAAGAAGCAATTAATGATTGCAAGTGAGAATGTTGAAGTGAAGAAAAGAGCTATTTATTCATCAGTGAATCTCATCACGCATTGCTTGCTTCAATTGATACTTACAAGACAAAGATGAAGTGACGTGATGATAACAAAAAGTGACGAAGATGAGAAAAGCAAAAGTTTCTACTCAACTGTGAAATACAATCTCACATGCTGAGAAAAAAAACTACTCACTTTTTCATTGTCAAAGATAAAGAGTAAGATGATTTTGAATGTAAGTAATGAAATGTTGAATCATTATTTATGCAGCGCGATGCATCATCAGCTAAAGAAGACATGAAACTAAATTCATCATGTAATCATGCTTTTCTTTGAAGCAGTGTTTGCATTTACGAGCATGCTTAATGAGAGCACAACATGTGTGAGTCATCACTATGCTCAGATGATGAACGCAGCAACAGCATCAGATCTTTTGATCATGATGATTTAACATACATCAACATTTATTAAAATACACAAAAATAAATATGTTTATCAGAAATCATGAATTCAGTTATCAACGCAGCAGACGTGAAAAAAGCAAAAGAAGCAAATGTGATAAACATTGCAGTAATGATGACGTGAAGAAGAATGTACATCTCAAGAAAATGAGCAGACTTCGCAAGCATGTTAACATGATCTTAATGAGTGTGAATGCTGCTACTTATCATGATAGTAATGATGATGATGATGATGATGTTGATACTGCTATGTCATTCATGTTAGCTCATAAGCTGACTTGCATCACAACAATGCTGCAACGAAAGAAGCTCATATTATGAGTTGCAAGCTATGCAAAATATGCATAGCAGATCTCATGTTTCATCAGTTTGAAAGAGCAGTACTTACGAAAAAATATGTTGAGACAAGACAAGAAGAAAAGAAAGAAAGAAAGAAAGCAAAGCTGAAGAGTTGATATTAACAATCTTGCACTAGCTCTGTTTACATTTGTTAGCATGATTGATTCACAACATTGCTACACAGATGCTAAAGTGCTGAAGATGTTGTTGCTATGCTATCAGTTATCAAAAGACATAATGATGCTATAAAGACTCAAGAATGATTGATATTAATTATCTTGCACTAACTTTGTTTATGCTCATTAGCATGATCAATTCACGACACTTTTACACAGATGTTAAAGCGCTGAAGAAGTCATTGCTACGCTGTCAGCTGCAAGAAGACAATACGATGTTATGAAAACTCAAAGATCAAGTCTTTAAGAAGAAATGCAGTTGTAAAAATGCATCTCATTAACTATAAATGATGCATGTCTGCAAGACTAGCTTGCGAGATTAAATTAAAGAAACTAATGAGTGAATAAAGATAGCGACTTGACAGAAGATGAAAACTTTGCAAGTTCTTGCTTTTGTTTCTTAGTAATTAGTTCTATCATTAATAAAATGCTATCTTATTATTTTCTACTACGCAGTTTTACATAAAGAGATCTTATCATCTCATATAAATTAACGTCACTTGCAATCGTCTTTGAATCAACATTGATGCAACTCATGCAATTCATCATCATTCAATTATTTTCTAGATTCACTCTGTCTTGTTTATAATGCTTCTTTTCAAAATTTGTGATGCATGAGTTGTGATTGTTTTTAAAGCAATGATGATAGTAACAGAATTTGCAGAAAGTTGAATAATGAAGAAAGATTAATTGTTATCATGATGAATTAACATATAAAGACTAAAGTCAAAGACTAGATTGAAAATTAAATCTGAGTTAACTTTGTGACTTTGTTAAGTTATTATTTAAATCACGTCACATTTTTGACTTAATATGTCATAAGTTGTATCATGTTTAACTTAACAATTGTTACGATTCTCGACCTATTCTCAACTTTATTCTCGATCTATTCTCGATCTATTCTTGATTTATTCTTGATTCTATTCTTGATTCTATTCTCGATCTCGACTATCTCTAATCAAGTTTAGTGAGCATTCAAGCTAAAGATGATGTCATCAAGTTTCTGCATCATCTGTGTAAGATGTCAATTCTTTCGAGCCTAGCGCAAAGATCAGAAACACATATAAGCTGCAAGTTCTTCTCTGTAAATACTTTTCTTTCTTAGCATTTATCTACTAGTTAAATGACACTCATATGACTCGCTCTATGCTGATCTCTAACATTAGATAAATGCTAATCAACTACTCTGCTATTGACATGTAAATGATATGAAATAATCTACTTCTATTCAGAAAATTCGCAAGAAATTCTTCAAATTACTTTCATCAAAACACACATTCAAATTTACTCAAATTTATCAAATCAATCACTCAATCTTATCACAATCAAATTTATTTATCTATCTTTATCTTTCTCACAATGACACATGACTCTGAATCAGTCGAGTCATGAACAACTCGTCTGCTTAGAAGCATTGCAAATAGATGAGTTTTTCTTCTTTCTTTCAATGCTTCAGCTGAATCTCAGAATGTCATGATTTCATAAAATATCAAGATCAAAGAACAACTACGTCAATGAGTTCTTGATCAGTTGAACAAGATCATCAAGATGCTAAATGAGCTAAAAGATCAACGAAACATGATTCTAAAATGCAACAAACATTGAATCGTTCTACAGATTGAACATACTTAAAGATTGAAACAGCTAAAGATTAATCGCGCGTTAATGAACATTCTAGAAGAGACTAACACTCAATTATGAGAGAAAATGTTGAAACTTAAAGAGAAACAGTCTCGATCTCAACAGTTTACTGAGTCTCGATCTACTACGAATCATTTATTTCAACAAGATATTGAGTTGCATGCTTTTATTGAGAATCATACTTGACGAGAGACGTTTACTAAGTTCATCTCATTCAAAAATGAACATCATTGATTCTACAAATTTTCGAATTCTTCTATATTCACTGATGAAGATGAATCAAGTTGAAAAGATTGAAGAAACAAGATGAACAACAAACTGATTATCAATGTTGATTAATTCAATGATGAGATCATCTGTATTGTTTACATGATGTCTAGATTAGAAGATGATGTTGCAAAATACATCTTTGCTCAACGTTGTTTTGATTCTTTGAATTTATTCACTTCAATCTACAAGCTATTCAATCATTTGAAAGAAATATATGATAAACTGAATAAAAATCAAAAGTCTTGACGCAAATACAATGCTCTGAGACAAGCAGACAAGTCTTTCAATATCTTCTACTTTAACTTTATGAAGCTATTCAACTATCTCAATTATGATGATTGCACTTTGATGAATGATCTTCAGAATAAAATCAACAATCGCTTGCAAAATGCTTTATCAGTCTGTTCAAAGAACTTTACTTTTCGCTCTCATTTAAAGAAATTTCTTCAAGATGTGAATAATAAACAGCGAGTCAACTATCAGCTACGCAGCGAACGTTGCACTGTCATCATCAAAGTCACTGTCGTATCTGACAAATGCACTACTTCATTGTCAGTGATGACTTTGATAATTAATTATGTTAGATTAATCATCTTTTCTATCTTTGAGTCTGATCGAGCAAAATCATCTATCATCTGCTACATTTGCAAAACTTCAAGTCACTTGTTCAAGAATTGCTCTCAGAACAAGATTAATACTTCAACTTCTTGAGCTTTCATTTCTCGTCTGCATGAGATAGTCATTTTTAAGAATAAAAAGAATGAGAAAATGTCTTTCAAGAATAACAAGGCAAAAAACTAGTGACTTTCATCAAAGACACGATGAAAGATGTGTTAATTTCTTCAACAATAAGCATGTCAGATGATTCTTTTACTTCTGAATCTTTGACTACTGAATGTGTACTTTCTAGCAATGAAATTAGTTACTCATTGAAGTCATTGATTGACATTGAAGCTGCTGACTATTCATTCATTGATGAAGTGATTGCGCAAATTGTTTGTGATCAGTTGCAAATCAAGTCTTTAACTTTGATCAAAGCAAAGTCAATATGAGAATTCAATGATCATTATGCAAAAAAACTCATTACTCATGTCATTTATTCAAATCTAACGATTCAGAATCATACAGTAAACATTGCTTCTATGTTAATCACTTGATTAGAACAACATCAAATGATTTTAGAAAAAACATGAATGAACAAAACAAATCTAGTCATAAATATGTGAATCAACTTTCTTCAATTTTCGAATTTCAATTCTCGCTCAACTGTTTTTTTCTTGAGCAAAAGAACAATATTGAAACAGAAAAGCTTAACTTTTACTCATATACTAAAGAGATATTTCACTTCTGTTACATCTCAATCTAGTCAGAAATCATTCTCTTTTAGTCAGTTCAATGAGAAGTCAGTTAAATAAATTGAACAGTTAAAATCGTGTGACGCGACTTTAACTAGCGTCAAAATCTCTAAACTGACTTCAGATTCAACAAACATTGAAATGATAAAGACTGTGACTTATAAAATGTTAGTCAAACGATCAGACGTGAAGATCTTTGCTGTTATCATCTTGAAAATTGATTGACTCATAACTACAGTTGAAAATAAGCTTGAAGAAGTGAATCTGCATGAGCTCTTTCACGCTGAAGCTCTTGAGCAGATCAAAGTCAAGCTTTTCTTTGAATATCATGACTATCTAAATGTCTTCGATCGAGCGATGATTAATCAGCTCTCTTCTCATTGTTTTTATGATCACAAGATTGAGCTGATTAACGAAGAAATATTCTTGCAAAGCAGACTTTATCAGATGTTTAACTACAAACTTCAGAAAATAAAGAAGTATCTGATTGATTATCTGAACAAAGAGTTCATTTTCTTCAGCTTTGCATCATATGTCTCACTCATCTTGTTCATTGAAAAGAAAGACGAAAGTCTGCGTTTTTGCGTAAATTATAAAAAGCTCAATGCTCTGATCAAACGAGATCACTATTCTTTGTTATTGATAGACGAAACTTTCGCTCATATACAAGAAAGCAAGTATTTGACTCAATTGAACATCATTGTGACATTCAACAAACTTCACATGCATCTCAACAGTGAAGATTTAACTATCTTTATTATCTTCTTCGACTTATACAAATATCATGTAATACTCTTTGATTTAATCAACGAATCTGCTTTCTATCAGCATTACATGAATAACATGTTGTTTGAATATCTACATCAGTTTTGTCAGATTTATTTAAATGACATTATCATTTACAGCAAGATCTTGAAGAAACACAAGCGACATGTACAATTAATCTTGCATAGACTACGAGAGATTAATCTACAGATAGACATAAACAAATGCAAGTTTCATGTGCAGAAAATCATCTTTCTAAAACTACTGATATTCATTGAGAGACTAAAAATAAATTCTCGAAAGATACAGATGATCGTTGAATGATTTACTTTCATTAATCTCACTCAGATACAGTTTTTCATTGACTTCTGCAACTTCTATCAACACTTTATCAAGAACTTTTCAAAGATTGTTCATCTCATGATTTAACTTACTCAAAAGAAGATCATATTTAAATGAAATAAGATGTGTCAAACAACATTCAATCATATGAAGAAATGTATGATTGAGACTTAAATACTTCGTCACTTTGATCAAACTTGTGAAACTATTCTTGAAATCAACTCATTTAACTACATCAATAATAAAGTTCTGTCTCAATATGATGACGAAGAAATTTTACATTCAATTGCTTTCTATAGCAAAAACCTGTCTTCTGCTGAATGCAACTACGAAATATATGATAAAGAACTACTGATCATCATTTGAGCATTTGAGCATTGATGATCTGAACTAAAGTTAATCAACATTTCTATCAAGATGTTCATTGATCATCAAGCACTTACATCATTGATGAAAGACAAAGAGCTTAGCAGATAACAGATGCATTGAGTACAGAAGTTCGCTAACTTCAACTTCAAGATAATGTATTGATCTGACAAGCAGAACATCAAGATTGATGCATTAACTTGTCAAGTCAATGCTGTGCTCAAAAGTTTCAAGAATGAGCGCATTTGCTATCAAAGAATCACTATTCTAACGTTGAATTGAATGAAAATTGCTGATTTAAAGAAGAACATCAGTGAATCAATCTATAAACAGATTCTTGAGACTAATGAAATCGACGAGAATTGTATGCTACTTTGCGAAGTAATAACAAGAGACGAGACACAATATGAAGATATCAAATTGAAGAATTGTTGAATTCAGAATGAAATTTTGTACTATGATAGTCAGCTATGAGTCTCGTTCAACGAGCTTCTACAAATGAATCTGATTCGTGAGATGCATGATCAATTCTCAGTAGATCATTCTGACATTCTTAAAACTGTGAAAATCATAAAACGAAACTACTATTAATCTTTCATGCAAAAGACAGTAAATCATTATATTTGAAACTGTTATATCTGTCAACACTCAAAGACATCTAAAGATAAATCAAATGAATTACTACATTCTTTACTCATACTTGAACAGCAATGACAAGACATAGTCATAAACTTTATTATCAATCTATTTGATTCAAGCGAGTACAACGTTATTCTGATGATCATCTGCAAATTATTAAAAGAAAGACATTATATTTCTTGCATCATTGATGATGAAGATATTATTGTTGAAAAGACAGCTGAAATGCTAATTCAATGAGTATATTGAACTTATGATTTATTAAGCTTCATAGTATCTGATCGAGATTTGCAATTCATCTCTATACTATGAAAGTTTCTTTGCAAATGACTGAGCATTTTTCTTTAATTATTCATCATTTATCATTCTCAGATCAACGATCAAAGCGAACAAGTCAATCAGAACATCAAGCGATATCTTTGATTCTTCTGTTCATATATGCAGAACGACTGATTCAAGTAACTACTCATAATTGAGTTTGTCAACAATAACATTTTGTTCTCAGTCATTTTCTTGATTTTCTTCTTCATGAACAAGAGTTTTCATTCTCATATGAGCTTTGACTTTGACATCATCAAGTATGAAAGCACTCATGAACGCTTGCAGATTGATTGAGTCAAAAATATATTTGAACAAATGAACAAGACATTAATCTTCGCTTGTGAAGCTCTGATCAAAACATGAAAACAAATGATGAATCAAGTTAATAAGCATAGAAAAAAGATCAATTATAAGATTGAATCAAAGATGTTTCTGAATGAACGAAACATTGTTACAGCGAGACTTTTCAAAAAATTGAATGACAAGATGCTTGACTCTTTTCAGATCATTGATCTCATTGACTCATTCTATAAATTGAAACTACTTAAGACTATGCATATACATGATGTATTTCATTCAGAGCTTCTTCATCTCATCATTAATGACTTTCTGTTTAATCAGAAGAATGAACTCTTGAGATCAATAATGATAAATGATGAAGACGAATGAGAAAACAATGATATATTGAACTTTCGATAATATTGAAGATGACTTCAATATCAAGTTAAATGAAAGAACTATGACAATGATTTCAACTGATATAACGCTGACAACGATGAATTCATGAATGCTCAAAATGTTGTTGATGACTTTCACACTTGATATTTTAATTGAGCGCACTAAGAAAATACATTCATGCGAACATGAATAGTTGAAGAAGAAGAATAATGTTACGATTCTCAATCTATTCTTGACTCTATTCTCAATCTATTCTCGATTTATTCTCAATCTATTCTTGACTTTATTCTCAACTTTATTCTTGATCTTGACTATCTCTAATCAAGTCTAGTGAGCATTCAAGCTAAAGATGATATCATTGAGTTTCTGCATCATCTGTGTAAGATGTCAACTCTTTCGAGTCTAGCGCAGAGATCAGAAACACATATAAGTTGCAAGTTCTTCTCTGTAGATACTTTTCTTTCTTAGCATTTATCTACTAGTTAAATGACATTTATATGACTCGCTTTATGCTGATTTCTAACAACAATGCTTAATAAACTCTTTATAATCAATTAATTTTCTTGAGTTATTGAAAGTTTCTTAATAATTAGCTCTATCATAATATATATTTATACTGAGTCTGTTTAAAACATCACATTATCATATCACTTTTATAAATTTTATTTATTCATTTAGTAAATTAAGTTTTAACAGTTTTAATTATTTTAAACTCTTTTTAAAAATGATGATTCAATATTCAAGCATGATAATAAAAATATAATCATAACAAAGTTGAAGTGATGATGCTTCAACTTTGTAAAACATCATGATTGAAAATGAATGTTGTATAACAAAATTCAAAAATAAAAATGCAGAAGATGAACTTTTTCTTAATATTAATAAACAGCTGACTTAAGTGAATCTTTAATATAATGAACTGCAAAAGAAACAAAAGTTAACAGCTTTTCATTCAAAGATAGAAACTTTTCAAATCATTGAAATGATAAAGAAAAATTGTATAACTATTTTTCAAGACTTCTTTATAAACTTAAGTGATTCATGCTTCATCATCTTTATAATGTTAATGATGATGAGATGAAATTTTCACGAAGTTGTTTTTCAAAAGTGAAGACTTTCAATGTTTCTGAAGAAGTATCATGATAAAATCATAAAAGAATATAAAGAATGAATTTGCAATATTGAAATCTCATTTCTAAATATTTCATGATACTTTAAAAATAATGAGAAAAAGATTTTATATTGCATGATGTATGATCAGCAATGAAACTTATCTGTACATGATGCTGACTATGAATCTACTGTTTAGCTACAGTAAAGTCTAAAGATTATCAAAAGTTTGAATGACATTGAAATGTTATGTGATGATGAAGTGCTGTGCATTGATTGTATGCAGAGTTTTTGCAATTGCGCAGACTTTGATAATCTTAATGCGCATGTTACAAGCAATCTGCATGCAGATAAGAAAGTCAAATAGAACGCAGAACTACAAGAAAAATCGCTTATGAAAATTATTCAATTCAGTATCTTGTCATCGTGATGATGAAAACTGAGACAGAACATTCTTGCATTTGATCTGTTGAGAATAATTAGCAGAAAGAACTTAAATCATGAACATTCTTTAAATTTACATGCTAACTATGTATAAATCTTGTTAAGACTGCATGTCTGTTACTACAACATAAGCAACTTATGAGACTTGTTAAGTTCAACATGAGCAAACTTAAAAGTCTCATTAATATCATTTAACAAACATTCAGACACAGACATTTTATACATAAGCAATACATTGATGAAAAGACTTCATTAAAAGAAGAGAGACATAAGCAAGTTAGTAAAGAATGATTGAATTATGCTGTCTGATTAAAAGTGTAACATATGAACATCTCTGCAAAACATGATTAATCTGCATGAGAAAAATTTTTACAGATGAGTTGCATGCTTTCAAGCGAAGTGAGTGTTTGCAAGACATAATATACAATGATGACAATTGTTGATCTTAAGAATCTCATCTTTTTACTGAATTCTGATTCTTGAATGTCTTGATGATAAAATCAACTTCTAGTTAAAAACATCATTTATATAACTCAAAAGAACAATAGTGTGTATTGTTAAAAGTCTGTCTAGAGTGAGTCAGATAGAAGTGTCATTTAACTAGAAGATAAATGCTAAGAAAGAAAGATAGCTACAGAAAAGAAGCTGACTACATATGTGTGTTTCTCAGTCGACGC
>JAABUK010011916.1_pt1 | contig 11185 bp, 15 predicted proteins | sample 5559141 | NCBI WGS metagenome assembly JAABUK01 (sample SAMN10711869, study PRJNA513367) | rock metagenome | isolation source: Antarctica rocks | place: Antarctica: Victoria Land, Pudding Butte nord | collected 2016-01-03
TCGTCGCGTGGTTCCGACAAGGCTTTTTGCATGACGCCAAGACCATCCAGGAAATTCCTGGGTCTGGTAGAGAACCGGCGCGAATCGGCGCAATAGCTCGGGGAAGAAAAATGAGGGGAGTCCTGAGATCGAAGCCCTCTCATTGGTGCTGACAGCGATGCGTGAGTCGGCGACGACATGAAAAAGTTCAGTAACACTCTGTCGTGAAGCAATACGCGGATTGAACTTCTTCAGGCGGTGAGCACACGGTATCGAGGTGCGACGCGGACGGAGCGGCTGCGGATCCTGGATGAGTTCGCGGCGGTGACGGGTTATCATCGCAAACATGCGATCCGGTTGCTGTCGGGCTGGGGCGACCGCGAGAATGTCATGGATTCTACCCAAAATCAGTTGAGCAGGGTACCCCAATCAGACAGACCGCTAGAGCTCCCGCAGGAGCGGGGCGTAGTTTGCCATGTACACTTTGTGGGCCAAGCGTTTGGTGAGTCGGTCGCGGAGGAAGGAGAGCTATGCTGGAAGTTGGGTGACGCCGTGATCAGGCGGCGCTCTGTGTTGGCGTGTTGATGACCTCGACGCCGTTGTTGAAGGTGACGCCCTGGACGACCTTCGGCAACTGGTTTTCGCCCTTCAGCCGCCGCCAGGATTTGGCTGCTGCCATGACCAGCTTGAAGGCTGCGCTCATGGTGAAGATGCTATCGCACGGCTGCCGATTGTGTCGGGACGGACAAAAGCATGGAAGGCGTTCTCCCAGGATATCACGCGATATCGCGTACGCGGGTGGCAAGCGACACTGGTTCACACACCGTTCGATAGCCGCGCGAGCAGTTCATCCATCATCAGCCGTTCTCCTGGCGTCAGGATCGCCGTTTCACCGAGCCGCGTCCGCAAGGCGCAGGCAAGCTGCGCCCCGTCGGATGAAGCCTCCAACGGGCTGACGGCCAGGATCGCGACCATGATTGCTTCGCGGGCTGTCCGTGACAAGGTGGCGTCGCGACGATCAGGATGGGTTTCGAGCAGTACTGTCACGGTGCCGGTGCCGGCGGCATGGATCAGCGATACCGCTCGCTCTTCCGAAACCCGCAGAAGTCCCGCCCGCGCCACGCGCTGAACTCGGTTACGCAATGCCTCCATGCCAATCTTCGCGGCCGGCGAGGGACGGCCCGATCGGCTCGCAGCGGTCATCAGGCGATAAACCGCCGGATGAGCGAGCCCGAAAGCGATGTGCTCGTCCCAGGCACATCGCAAGTCTTCCAAGACGTCGTCAAGCGGCGGCTTGTGCAAGGTCTGCGCTGCGTAGGCCGCGAGCACCCGCTCGGCGAGCGCGTCCAGCAGGCCCTGCTTGTCACCAAATAACCGATAGAGCGTCGGAGCCTGGCAGCCAGCCGCCGCGGCGACAGCACGGGTGGTCAGTGCGTCCACGCCCGCGTCCGCAACCATCCCGGCCGCTGCAGTCAGGATGCGCTCCCGTGTATCCGATGATCGCGCGGCGCCGGTGTAGAGCATGGCCTTCGGTAACATCGCCAACATCGCTTTGCCATCACCGGTTGCTCCTCGCGAATATCGGCGATATGAGATTAACAATAACACCGATATCGGAAGGTTAGACAATGCTCATCGTCACGGGTGCAAGCGGTCAGCTTGGTCAGGCCATTGTCCAGAGGCTGCTGGACCTTGTGCCGGCCGAACGTGTGGGAGTCAGTGTGCGCGATCCGGGCAAGGCGGCCGATCTTGTAGCTCGTGGTGTTCGTGTGCGTGCGGGCGATTTCGGGGATCAGGCGAGCCTCACCCAAGCATTCGAGGGGGCGACACGCGTGCTGATCGTGTCATCCAATGCCGCCGCTAGCGGGGGCGATCCGCTGGCACAGCATCGTAACGCGATCGACGCGGCGCGCCGTGCAGGCGCCCGACGGATATTCTACACCAGCCATGCCGCCGCCGACCGGGGGTCGGCATTCCCACCGACACGCGATCATGCAGCCACCGAAGCCATGCTAGCCGAGGCGGGCGTGCCATGGACCGCGCTTCGCCACGGCTTCTATGCCGAGAGCGCGACGATGCTCATGGGCGAGTGGCAGAAAACGGGCAAGGTGGTGGCACCCGCCGACGGCAAGGTCGCGTGGACTACCCATGCGGACCTCGCCGAAGCCGACGCAAGGCTTCTGGCCGGTGACGACGCGCCGGATGGCCCGACCGCGCCGCTGACCGGTGCCGAAGCGCTGGATCTCGCCGATCTGGCGCTCCTGGCCGGCGACCTCACTGGTGCCGACGTATCCCGCGAAGTAATAGCCGATGAGGCGATCGCCGAACGCATGAGAGCGCGGGGCGCACCTTCTTCAGCGGCGGCGGTAGCACTTGGTCTCTATATCGCGAGCCGCCAGGGCGAGTTCGCAATAGTCGATCCGAGCCTGGAACGAGTGCTTGGACGGCGTCCCCAATCGATGCGCGAGGTGCTTGCCAACAGCATTTTGCAGCTGAAGAACTAGAAGCGGGCGCGCAACCGTAGTTATCTGAGGCCGCTTCAAACGACGTCGCATTTTACACCAGCTTGACGGACATGATGGTGCGCTGCAGTGAAAAAGCAGAAGACAGAAGCCGATCTATCCTACCCAATGCGATCGTCAGGCCGGCAATACGTCCTCGAGTGTTCGCCCGGCGAGTGCTGCGGTTAGGTGCTGCATGAAGGCTGCCACCTTCGGATCGACCAGCCGCCTCGACGTGTGCAGCGCCCAAAGCTCGGACGGCGCTCCACTGCCCACGCCCCAACGGACCAGCCGCCCAGCCGAAACGTCCTGGCCAACCAGCGAGCGAGGCAGCAGCGCCGCTCCGCCCCCGACCAGAACAGCCGCACGCTGCATCGGAAGCGATGACAGCCGAAGCACGACCCGTGGAGAGAACCTCAGAGTCTGATCGCCCTCGAACACAGTCCATACGGCGCCCGCCTCCGTTGGTACGCTCACGATCACCGGCAGCGGTCGCGGGTTACCGGCCCCCTCGGCCGGGCACGGGACGTCGGGAGCGGCGACTAGCCACCGCTCGTCCCGCAACACACAACGGCCAACCAGGCGTTCCTGCGGCCCCGGGTCGACGCGGATAACAAGGTCATAGCCGTCGGCCGGCAGCTCGGCCATGCGGTTCTCCGCCGTGATCTCCAGCGAGACCTCCGGGTAGGCCCGCGCGAATGAGACCGCGATCGGCCCGAGGGTATTGTCGGATAGCAGAGTCGGCGCGCTGACACGCAGTCGGCCGCGGGGTGGGCCCTCGGTGCCGACACCCTCTCCCGCCTGCGCCAATTCGGCCAGCAGGGGCCCGACTCGCGCTTGCAGCCTCACCCCCGCCCCGGTGAGCTGCAGGCCGCGCGAACTGCGCTCGAGCAAACGGACACCGAGCGTTGTCTCCAATGCGCCAACCCGTCGCGCCAGGGTCGCCTTGGGCCGGCCGGCGATGCGGCTGGCTTGGCTGAAGCCGCCATGGGTCGCGACAAGGTCGAAATCGGCAAGCGCGTGCAAATCCATCGCCGGTCCATCAATGAGACGCAGTATCCCATATCGATATCTTCGATCCGCTGCCAGGCCGCCCGATATATGGCAAAGAACAGCAAACGGAACGATCGCATGACAATTCTGGCAATCGGCGGAACGGGACAGATCGGCTCGCTCGTCGTCGAGGAACTGGCCCGGCGCGGCGCCCATGTGCGCGCGCTGGGCACGAAGCTTCGGCCGGGTGGCATGCCCTCCGGTGTCGAGCTAGTGACCGGCGACGTGCTCGATATCGACTTCATGCGCGGCCAATTGCGCTCGGTCAGCACCGTCTTCGTATTGCATCCTGCCGTGGCGGACGAACTCACGAGAGCGCTGCTGACCCTCGCCCTGATCGAGGAAGCTGGAATTAAGGGCATCGTCTATCTCTCGATGATCGGCGCCGATCGCTTTGCCGATTCGCCGCGTGCGGCCGCCAAGTTGGCAGCCGAGGAAACGATTACGCGTCGGGGCCTCTCGGCCACGATCCTCCGGCCGAACGCTCTATTCCAGAACGACATCATGCAGAAGGACGCTCTCAAATCCCACCTAACCTACGCGACGCCGGTCGGTGAGGTTGGCCTCACAATGATCGATGGTCGCGACGTCGCCGAAGTCGCGGCCCTCGAAGTGCTAAGGCGTGAGCGGTCCGGCAACCCGCTGCCAACGGAGACGATCGAGCTCGTCGGACCGGAAGCGTTTACCGGAGAGAGCATCGTCCGCCTGTGGTCGGACGTCCTCGGCAAGCAGGTCACATACGCCGGCGACAATTTGGAAGCGGTGCAGAAGGCGTTCCGCATGGTGATGCCGTCGTCGGACGCATACAGTTTGGCGATGATCTTCCGTGGCATTGTGCAGGACGGTGTACTCGGCAAGCCGGGCGTTGCCGAGCGGCTGGTGGGAATGCTCGGACACCCGTTGCGGACCTATCGCGCTTTCGCCAAGGAGATCGTCGCTGCCGAGGACTGGTAATGGCCACTGAACGAACAAGACGTCATTTCGGGAGCCATGGCCACGACCGGCGTGTGGCGCTGTTTAGGCATCCGGCCGGCTGACCTGCACCGCCAACCTGACTACGCCTTTTGAAATGACAGATCCGCGCAAACTCCAGCCATCCTGGCCGCGAGGCCTCACGGCAGACGGGGCGTCCGCAGGCCCGCAGATTCTCCGCCGTCCACTCCAAAGACTGCACCGTTGACGTAGCTCGACCGCTCCGAGAGTAGCCAGCTCACCGCATCCGCTACTTCCTCAGGCCGGCCGAAGCGTCCCGCGGGAATGCGCTGCTCGAGCTGCCGGCGCCGAAGCTCGTCTTCCTTGATGCGGGCCATCATTCGCGTGTCGATCTGGCCTGGGCAGATGGCGTTGAACCGGACCTCCTCGCCGAGCTCGAGCGCGAGCGCCTTCGTCATGGCGATGACGGCGCCCTTGGAGGCGCAATAGACAGCCAACCCTTCCTCGCCAGTCCAGCCCGCGATCGAGGCGACGTTGACGACTGAGCCTTTGCCGGCGCGCAGGCCCGCAAGCGCCCTCCGCGTAAACAGGAAGGCGCTGCGGGCGTTGACGTCCATCACGGCGTCCCAGTCCTCGCAGGTCGCCTCCGCGAAGGAGATGCGCCGGCTCATGCCGGCGTTGTTGACGAGCCCGGACAGGCGCCCGCTGCCGCGCTCCAAGGCCGCCTCGACAACACGCCGTATGTCTAGCTCCTTCGTAACGTCGCCAGGCACGAAATGGGCGCCGTCAAACTGCGCGGCCAGAGCCTCGCCAGCCGCTACGTCGCGACCGGTAAACACGACCCCGCTTGGGGCCAGAAGCTCGACGCATGCACGGCCGATTCCGTGCGTGCCGCCCGTGATGATGATCATGGTGTGCTTTCCGATTTCCGTGGGGCCGAGTAGCGAGGCTTTTAGAAGAAATCGCGATCAAGGCCGACAAAGTGGAGGAGAGAGCATGAGCGATTTCGAGCTGACAGGATAAAGGTTTCCAATTCACCAGGAGCGCTTGTCCAGTCCTTCAACACGTAACCGAGGCAGTGGATCCCGGGCGGGACCGGTCAGGCCGGTGGCACCTGGGCTCGTAGCGCAAACTCCGCACGGAGACGCCTGCAGATTTGTTTGTATTCCACGGGTCAACCATCACCCACCCCAAATCAGTTGCGCGATTATGCACACTCATGCATGTTTCCACATGTTTGATGTAGAGCAGTTATGAAACCGGCAGACCTCACTTCCCTTCGAGACGAGCGGCAGCAGTTAATTCTCGATCAGCTGGCGCGTGATGGCCGTGTGCTCGCTGTCGATCTTTCCCGGAGGTTTGGCATCTCCGAGGACACAATCAGGCGAGATCTGCGCGAACTGAGGTCGGCCGGCCTGTGCCGCCGTGTCTATGGAGGGGCCTTGCCGCTGTCGCAGTCAGGAGGCACGCTGGCGCAGCGGCAGGGCGAGGAGCCAGCCCGCAAAGCCGCTCTCGGGGAGGCTGCAGCAGCCCTTATAAGGGCTGTGCTGCCATCAGGGGGCGTGCTGTTCCTTGACGCTGGCTCCACTAACCTCGCAGTCGCACACGCCCTGCCGGCGGACCTCGACATAACGGTCGTGACGAATGCGCCGGGGATTGCAGCCGCGCTCATCGCAATGTCGGGCATCGAACTAGTGATGATCGGCGGGCGCATTGATGTCAGGTCTGGTGCTGCCCTGGGCGTGCGGGCGCTGCGCGACTTGAACCATATGCGTGTTGACCTGGCCTTGCTGGGCACCTGCGCCATCGATGCAGGTGCAGGCCTGGCCGCTTTCAGCCTGGAGGAGGCGGAACTCAAACGCGCGGTGGCCGAGGTCGCCGCGAGCACCGCCACCGCCGTGACAAGCGACAAGCTGGGCACCGTGGCGCCGTTCGGGGTCATGGCGGCGTCGCTGCTGACGCACCTGGTCGCGGAGGCGGAGGCGCCGGAGCTGGCGTTGGCGTCCCTACGTACGCTGGGCGTGCAAGTGCATCGGGCTGCGTCCGCGGAGGTCCGATCATGAGTACCCACGTTCTGCGATATGCCCAAGATGACGGCCGGCTCGCGACAACGGGCATCTTTTTCGCGAACGGGTTTGGGATTGGTGCCTGGGCGGTGTGCATCCCCTGGCTCAAGGATGACATGGAGTTGTCGGCTGGCCTGCTGAGTCTTGTGCTGCTCGCGTTCGCAGCGGGCGCGGTAGTATCGATGCCGCTGGCGGGCCTGCTCGCGCCGCGGTTCGGCACCAGCCGCGCCACCCGGCTTGCCGCCCTGGCATTCGCCTTGACGCTTCTGCTGCCGATGTTGGCATCCGGCATCATCTCGCTTGCAGCGGCAGCCTTCGCGCTAGGTGCGGCGAATGGTGCCCTGGACGTGTCCATGAACGCCCATGCCAGCAGCATCGAGCGGCGGCGCGGCACCCCCACAATGTCCTCCTTCCACGCCGCCTTCAGCGCAGGCGGCTTATTCGGGGCCGGGCTTGGGGCGCTCTTCGCAGCCGGAGACTGGGGCGGGACCGCTGTGCTCGGGGGGGCCGCCGGGACGGTCGCCATTTTGGCAGCCCTTGCCTGGGCGAAGCTGGGCGAAGGCGAGGTGTCAGCGGGCGCATCGGGCTTACTTGCGCCCTCGGGTGCCGTCTTGCCGCTCTGTGCCGCGGCGCTTCTCTGCATGCTGTGCGAAGGAGCCATGACTGACTGGAGTTCGGTTTATCTTGCTGCGGCCACCGATGCCCGCCCGGCGGTAGCCGCCGCCGGCTACGCCGCCTTCTCAGCTGCCATGCTGCTAGGCCGGCTGGCAGGCGACCGGGTTGTCGGCGCGCTCAGCCGGGCCGGCGTGGTGCGGATCGGTGGCGGTCTGGCGGCGGCCGGTCTAGTTCTGGCTGCTCTGGCACCGGGACCTTGGCTCGGCATCTTCGGCTTCGGGCTTGTGGGGCTGGGCTTGTCGAACGTTGTGCCCGCAATCTTCAGTGCCGCCGGGGCGGCAGGCCGTCCACCGGCAGCCGGCATCGCCATGGCAGCAACCGCGGGCTATGCCGGGTTTCTCGTCGGCCCGCCGATCGTCGGGTCAATCGCAACGATCACTGGCTTCAGAGGTAGCATGCTGGTGCTGTCCGCTGCCGCTGTGCTGATCTCCCTGCAGGGAGGGGCGTTGCAGACGCAGGCGCAAAAAGTCAGCGTTTGATGCGACCGACGGGCCGCTCTTCATAAATCCGGCACCGTTCTCTTATGGCGGGTTCATAGGTCAAGCCCATTGTTGAGGTTTCTAGCTGGTGATGGGTGGCCCTGGTCGGATCATGGTTCTCTCCGCGGTCGGCGTATGCCGCCGCATGATGGCGTCGGAAGCGTTGGCCTCAATGCTGCCTGCACGTCCTTGGCTGACCAGCAGAACTCGCTGCCGTCCTTTCACATGCGATGCAGGATCCCGGCGAGCTTGCGGGCTACTGCGACGGTTGCCTTCTTGGCGCCGATCCGCTTTGCCAGCCGGGTGCCCCAGGCTTTCAGGGTGGACCATTTTGCAGCCCGATGCAGGATGACCCCGGCTGCCTCGAACAGGTAGGTGCGCAGCAGCGCGTCACCGTGCTTCGAGATGTGGCCGGTGTAATCGTCCTCGCCGGACTGGAAGCGCCGCGGTGTCAGGCCGACGTAGGCGCCCACGCTCGACGACTTCGCAAAACGCGGGGGATCGTCGTTGACGCTGACGTAGGTCAACGCGACCAGGACGCCCGGTCATACGTCATAATACCCATCTGCCTACGTCATTGAAAAAGGGAGGTCTGCTGAGCTGCATCTGATGATGGCGGACCTTCACGACCCGTTTTGGCGCGCTCGACCCGTTGAAGATCTTCGACGTTCCGTTGCTCGATGACCCACGGCGCGCCTTTGCAGTATTGCTCGCCGGGGATGGTGCCGGCGCGGAGCTTGCGCAGCACCGTCATGGGGCTCAGATCCAGTATTCTGGCCGCCTCGGTAAGCGTGACCTCGCCACGCTCAGCCCATTCGCCGTCCCTGTAGACCGCGATGCCGTGCGTGTTACGGAAGCTCCGGACCCGCGACTGCGTCCATCCGTTCAGCCAGCCTGTTCGCTGTCCCGTCGGTTGAGCATGCCGGCGACTGCCTTGTCGGGCATCAATCGCGCGCATACCTGGATCAGCTCCGTCGTCCGGGGCTCGACGCACCAGCGCGTCTCACCTTTTCCGGTTCTTCTTCACTGTGAGACGGGTGTGGTCGCCGCCCTGCCAGTGTAGCAGCAACTGGATCTGGTCATCCTCAACGCGGGCCGCGACCTCGCGCGCCACGGCACGGATGATGCGCTTGCGCGTGATGGCGGTTGCCGCCGGATGATGCCATGCCGCATCGAGGTCGTGGCCCATGCGCAGCAGGAGCTCGCGCTCCCCGGCGCTCAAGGCGGTCGGCCGCTGTCGGACCAGCGCTTGCAGGTCCTCTTCCAGCGCGCATACGGCCACGAGAGCGGAGTTTCACCGCCGCTCGAGCTCAGCCTCGACGAGACGGTTGGCGGTATCGTCGTATTGCCGCCGCGCCCGGCCTGCCTCGTATCGAGCGCTTTCGAGTGCAAGCTCGACCTGGCTGCTTCTCGCCGGCCTGGTGCTCGCGGTCCGTGACGGCCCGTATCGCCGCTTCAACGCCGATGGCTGCAGCAGCCGCAGGATCTCGGCGCCCACCGCCTCGTCGACCCGCAGAGCGCCAAACGAGATGCAGGGATCGGCGCTGGGGTTGTTCCGGACCGCGTTGCAATTGTAGCGGCCGATGTCGCGCTTGGTGCCGTTGTAGCTGACAAGCAGCCTGCGCCCGCAATGGCCGCAGCGCAGTAGACCAGCGAGCAGGGCCTCGCCCTTGCGCACTGCGCCGCGCACCATCATGCCCTTGCTATTGGCATTGTCGGCGATCAGCCGCTGGTTCCTTTCATAATCCACTCATGACAGATATCCCTCGTGGTGGTCGACGAGCGACACGGCCCACTCGGTGCGGTTCTTGCGATGGCCGCGCAAAACTCGCTTGCGGCCCTTCTCGATCGTGGTCCGGCTGCCGGTCCGCCCAAAAGCGTAAGCACCGGCGTAAACGGGATTGGTGAGGAGGTTGTTTACCGTGGAATAGACAGGGCGCTTCCACATCAGTCGGGCCTGCTCGGCGTCCTCGCGGTCGATGTAAGGCAGCTCGATTCGGTCGGCTCAGCCAGCGCCGCTTCCAGCGCAAGCGGCGTGTGCGCCAAGCCCGCGGCCATCAGCGCCAATCCGGTCCCGAAAGAATACGCCGCGATCATCGCCCGTCGGCCGAATCGTGCCGCCAGCCAGCTCTGCGGCAACGATAGCAGGCCGTAGAGCACGAACATCGCCGTGGCTAATTCCAGAAGAGGTGCGTACTCCGTGCCGAACGCATACTGCCTTCTGATCCTGCCAACGGCAGTCTTGGCGATGGCAGTTCGGGATGGTACCAGTCCTGGAATCACGAATGCGGCTGGCCAACCGAAGCGGCTCGCCAGCGCCGCCGTCACCACCGGCGCCAGCGCCAAGCCCAAGATTGCCGCACACGCCATTCGTGCCCAGCGCACGGCCTGGCCGGTCCCTGGCCGCTTCTACCAGCATGGCGGTGCCGACCGAGTGATAGATCGCCGCGAACGCTCCGGGGGCAAGTGGCATAGCAGATGAGCGTATTGATGAAAGCGACGAGCCGCATGGTAACGTTTCCTTGGACCAGCGCCCGTTATAGCGTGGCTTCTTAAGACGGCATTCGGCCATATCCTGTCACCAACCGGACAGAATGCGATACACTTGGTCGAGACGGCGCAGCGGCCGCTGGTGGGCTTCGCGGCCGACTATCCTGCCGGGCTGCTGACCCAGCAGCATAGCCATCCCCGTACCCAGCTGCTCTACGCCGTCTCCGGCGTGATGCGGATCGACACGCCCACCATCGCCTACACCGTGCCGCCCGCTCTGGCACTCGTGCTACCCGCCAACGCGCTGCACACCGTTCGCATGGACGGCCAGGTCGCGATGCGCGCCCTATTCCTGCGTGAGGACGCCGCCACCCGCGCCAGCCGTACCGGAGTGATCGCGGTATCGCCGCTGCTGCGCGAGCTGATCCTGGTTGCCTGCGCCGAGCCAGTGGACTGGATTGGCGGCCGTGGCCACCATCTGACGGAGCTTGCCGTGGACGGGATCGCCCGCGCCACGGCTGTCCCGCTGGGTTTGCCGATGCCGCGCGACCCGAGCCTGTGCCGCGTGGTGGCCGTCCTGGTGCAGCGCTCAGACGACTGGCGCGGCCTGGACGAGTTGGCGATGATGGCTGGCGCCTCGCCTCGCACCCTCGCCCGGATGTTCAGGGCCGAAACCGGGCTGAGCTTCCGGCAGTGGCGCCAGCAGGCCCGCATGACCAGGCGCTGCGGGCGCTAATTACCGGCGCACCCCAGCCCAGGCCGCCGCCGTTGCGGGCTAACGCCAGCCAGCCAGCTTGTGGTGCCGCGTTTCGAATGCTGTACGGTAGCACGCCTGCTGCCACCCGGAGGCGGCTGGGTCAGATTGTCACTGGCTCGCCTGACCTAAGGGCTCATCCGAAGATAACTGCTTTGACCTGGGATGCGTTCGTTTCGGTTGGGTGGATCGTATAGTTCCATTCGCCGTGGAACGCGTCTCGGGAAATATGAAGACGATCCATCTCACAGTCAG
>JAABUK010011918.1_pt1 | contig 11183 bp, 17 predicted proteins | sample 5559141 | NCBI WGS metagenome assembly JAABUK01 (sample SAMN10711869, study PRJNA513367) | rock metagenome | isolation source: Antarctica rocks | place: Antarctica: Victoria Land, Pudding Butte nord | collected 2016-01-03
GATCAGCAGCTGTCAGATCGCATCTACATCAGGCAGTATGGAGCTGCTACGCCGTCAGGCCAAGCTCTCGTGTCAAGGTGTCCAGCGCCGCTTCCGCCTTGGCCTTCGCCGCAGGCAAGTCGTCCGCAAGCCCATACCGCTGCTGGCCGCGGCCTAGCTGCTCCCATACATGCCAATCCCACCCGCTCTCCCCAAGGCTTGTCACCTGCAAGTGCAATGCACCCTGACCGCCAAGCATCCGACCCGCGTAATGCACCTCACCCTCGTCCGTCATCCAGTGAACCAGCATCGTGCGCCTCCTTGCCACTCTCAAATACGCCGCCTTTGCTGCCTCTCGTGTGGCGGACAGGGCAGCACGGAAGGTGTTCGAGGCCGGCAACCTGCAAACCGTCGAGGCCGCCGGCAGCAGGGTTGTCGGCATCCCAAAAGGCGGGGACGGCCACCACGTCACCCGTCATCGCGCAATCTCACTTAGGCATGAGCGCAAGGCCGCCAGCGCCCGCTGGATGCTAGACTTCACGGTGCCCAACGGCTGGGCGATGCGGGCTGCAATCTCTGGGTGGGTCAGGCCATCAAGAAACGCCATCAGCACCAGGCGGCGGCGGTCAGGTTCCAAGGTGGTAAGGCAGTGCTGCAAAGCAGACCCGGCCTCCGTCAACAGCAGGCGGTCCAGTGGGCCAAGGTCCGGGTCCGCCCGCTCCGGAACCGCGTCACCCGCCACTTCGCGTCCGATGCGCCTGATGCTGTCCAGGGCACGGTAGCGGACCAGGCTGACCAGCCAGGCGCGGGCATTGCCGCGGGCTGGGTCGTAGCGCGCGGCATTGCGCCAAACTTGCAGCATGGCATCGTGGACTGCATCCGATGCGAGGGCGGGCTGCCGTGTGATTCGTAGCGCAATGCCATACAGGTGCGAGGATTGTTGTTCGTAAAGGCCGCGAAAGGCAACTGCATCGGCCTGGGCGCAGCGCACGAGCAGCTCGGCAACCTCGTCATTGGAAGGTGGGACGGCTGCGTTCATGTAGGAATGATCCTTTGCCTGCCACGATTGAACAAGCAGGGAACTCGAACATGCGTCAGACGACAAAAGCATGTGCGCCTGGCGGCATCGAGATGAACATGTGATAGCGCTCGTAGAAAGTGGCTGTCCGCCCTCCCGAGCATGGGCACCAATGGCACCAGTGCGACGTTGGGTGAGGGCGGGATTCACCCGCTATGCCCGTCATGTCAGGCCTTCCGTGGCCTTGTCCGCCCTGTCAAGGCGCCGCACCGTGTCGTCCGTCTGTGCCGCGGCCAGCAGCGCCGGCCAGTCGTCGGGCGGGTTGCCGCCTGCCAGCATCCCGGCGAACACGGCATACGGGTCCGAGCTGGCCCCCGCCTTGCGCAGCGTGTCCCGGTCGTTGACCCAGGCGTACACGATCACCCGCGCCCGGGAGTCGGCCCGGAAGAACAGACGGAACCGCTTGCCCCCGAACTTCGCCCGGAACCAGTGCCGGCGCTCCCGCCCCAGCGTGTTGCCCTGCCGGAACTCTGCCCCCAGGGGGTCATGCAGGATGCGGTCCAGGATTAAGGCTCTCAGGGCCGCCAGAAGGCGGGCGTCGGCTTTCCCCTGCCATCCCTGCGGGTCAGACCGCTTGGCCCGCTCCACGGCCGCCAGAAGCCGTTCTATCTGGTCCAGGAACAGGGGATGGGCATGCAGGCGCCAGCCGTGCCGCTCCGGCCCGGCTGGCGCCTTCTCGTCAGTCACCCGCTACAGGCTCACCTCCCCCTCGATGAGGGCATCCAGGTCCACCTCCCCCATCTCGGCCGCCAGCGCGTTCAGGCGGCCCGCCAGGGCCTTCGGGAGCGGGCGCACGGTCTGCAATGGCCGAGCAGCTAGATCGGCCTCCAGCAGCGCCAGGAATGGCGCCAGGGCCGGGTCTGCGTCGTCCTCCTCCGGCAGGGCATGGACGGTGACACGGCCCCGTGCCACCCGGAAGGCGATACGCCCGCCGTAGCCCACTCCTAGCGCCTGGCGCACGGCCTTGGGCACGGTGGTCTGTCCCTTGGCGGTGATGGTGCAGACTTCCTCGACCACGGGCATTGCGCAACTCCCAACACTTTCAAAGGCAACCATGCTGCTGATGTAAGCTGTGTTCCTTACCTTGTCAGCCGCTTTCTGTTCGATCCTGGTCGGAGGCCAAGGGTCGTATGGTTGGGACGCCTTCCGTCCCGACGCCTTCCGGCGCGGCACGGCGCGCAGGGGCGGTCAAGAATGCCGAAGGCACCGCGGAGCGGCGCACGCCTTGGCGTGCGTCCTTGACCGCCCCGAGCACCGTGGCACCCCACGTTATCCACACGATGGCACGCACAGCTATCGGAGAGTCTATAGGTTTAACTATCGGTTCTATATGTGCGCGACCAAGTGCTCGTGCCGGGCGCGACCAAGTGCTCGTGCCGGGCGCGACCAAGTGCTCGTGGATAAGTTCCGTGTTCCCTAGTTTACGGACGGTGAAGAGACACAGTGCGCGACGCGATTCGAGGAGCGACAGGAGGGCGGGAGTGGTGCAGCAACAGCCCTTCATCCGCCTCCTCCACCTTGGCGTCGGGATAGACCGTCAGGACCCCGCGCAAGGTCTCGCGGAACTGCCGCCGGAAGTCCCGCTCCCGCGCGAAGCCCTGCCCGAACTGGTCGCGTAAGGCTGCCCAAGAGACGGGCTGGGGCTTGCTCGCGGGCACCCGATGCAGCCGCTGCGCCAGCCAGCAATAGGCATCAAGCGCCAGCGCCGAATGCGTCAGGGCACGGATAGCCGGGCGGGCGAGGGGAACAGCGTGACCTTGGATGCTGGCAAAGTAGTCGTCCGAGAGCCTAACCGTACTGGGCCAGAGAACACGCTGCTTGGGGTCGCGAGGCGCCCAGAGATCTAGCCCCTTCACCAATGCCGCGTTCACCTGCGCTGCCCGCCCGTCAGCGAAGTAGGCAAGCCGCACCGTCGCTGCCGACAGACGTGCAAGCTGCTCCTTCACCGTTCCTATCGTTCGGCCGTCGGTGGGAAGTCCCAACTCGCGAACGTAAGCGGTCAGGCTGTCCTCTATCTCCACCACCGGCGAGCCCGTACGGAGCGCCTCGCCGGTTAAGTGGATCAGTACCAGCCGCGCTTTCTCGCCAAAGGGAACGCCGACGCTGCGGAAGCCACCCGTGCGCGGGTCGGCCACCGCTCCTGCCTCGATCCTGAGTGCGGCCCCCCCCTGCTGCCGCTCCCACGTCCGCACATTCCCGGGGTTACGGAACGGCAAGCCGGTCTGGGTGAGAACAGTGTGCAGGAAGTCCAGGCCGAACGGAACGCCTTGGCGGAGCACCTCGGCGGCATCCAACAGGCGCTGCGTCGTACGCGACAAGGAACCGCTAGTGGATGCTATCTCGTTCATCAGGACAGCCCGCGTGCCCGGTCCACCGGCGCCACCTCCGGCTTACCGTGCTTCGCAAACAGATCATTCAGCGCCTCGGCCATGAGGTTCTGCACAGTCGTCTTGCGCTCCACCGCCAGCGCCCGGAGCTGCCAAGCTACATCCTCGGGGAAGTGGGCCGCGATCTGCTTGGTCCCCACCCGCGTTTTGGGCGGCGCCGGCTGCTTGCGCACCTCGCGCTCAACAAGGACCGTCCCCGGCCCATCGTCCGTGCGGCGGGTGCTGCCTGCTGCCGCCGCGACGGCAGCTAAGTTCGGCCGCTTGCTCACTGCATCGCCTCTTTCATCTTAGACATGCCGACAATTCTACATATCGCAGTGTAGAGGTGTCGAATATCCGACGCTGCCCGCCCGTCTGGCTCGTACTCGGTCACGGTTAGCCCCGCCTGCGTGGCGTACTCGAACGCTACCCGCTGCCCAACTTGGGCGGGGCAGATGGCCAGTCCCATGCTGGTAATTGCCTCGGCTGCCTGCTCGTGCCGGGTCCCCTGAGCGGGAACCGCGTTCATGATCACTAGTGGAGGGCGCTTGGCCCGCCCCTGCACCAGCTCCGCCGTCGTACGAAGGGTCTCAAGGTCTAGAATGGACGGCTTGCAGGGGATTAAAACTAGGTCCGCGACCTTGGCGGCCTCGGCCGCGGCCTGCTCTACCCGCGCGGGCGTATCAACGATGACGAGGTCAACGCCTGCCTGGGCCGCTTTAGCGAGGGCCGCCGCGAGACGTGCAGGTTGGGCGTCCATAACGGTAGGGGCATCTAGGGTTCGCCGGTCGCCCCACCTGCACGCGCTCGCTTGGGGATCGAGGTCTATGACCAAGACGTTCTGCCCGGCTGCCTCAGCAGCGACCGCGAGCGACAGGGCCAGAGTCGTCTTACCCGTCCCACCCTTCTGGGCGATCATAGCTAGAGTCTGCATTCCGACGCCTCGCTTTGTCGACACATCGGCATAACGACAGTTCGCCATGTCGTCTAGTAGACGATCAACCTCCTATGTCAGTTCCTAGCTCTTCCAGCACACGGCCGATCTGGGCGGCAGACCTTTACCGACCTATCGACATGACATGAAAACGCCAGCATATTGCGGACCGGGCAAGGAGATAAGCCCCGGCCACATCGAGGGGAAAGCCCCGTTGAACGCCACCATTGCCGATCACCCCGAACGCCTGGACCTTGCGGAACAGGTTGCCCGTGTCGAGCGTTCGCAAGAGAAAACCCGCAAGTTTGTGGCCGAACAGCACAAGCTGATGGCCGAGCAAAGCAAGCTGCCGGCGGAAACCGTGACCCTTCGGGTCAGCCACTTCGTCACGCCGACCGCTGCGGTGGTGGCGACCATTGGTGCCTTGATTGCCGCCGCTCCGGTGCTGACCCGCTCATTCTGCGGGGGCGGATGAACCCCGACCGCCTGCGCGGATCGCGCCCGGTGGTGTCGGCCGGAAGCATCGAGGCGACCCGTGCCGAGCTGGCCGCTGGATGACCCGCCGGACGGCTTAGGCCGCGTCTGGAGGGGGGGGCGGGTCCGACGCCTGCCGCAACGACCCCGGCAAGTCCTCGTGGCCTGCTGGCGCCCTCCTGGCGGGCTTGGATACTGCTCCCGGCCAAGTCCCCGCGCCCCTCCGGCCCTGGACACCCCTTCAGGACTGCCCCGCTGCTTCCGCGTAACTTCCCCCCTCTTTCCATAATGGCGATTCGGCGATGGTGCGGTGCAGCATGATTGCTGGTCTGATGTGCGCGCATCCACGCCAGCATGCAGCACATCGGGCTCAACATAGTGCTAAGTTTATTATTACGCTTCTTCCATCAAATTTTACACATAACATTGTCAAAATCTATAAGCCATTGATGTTGTTATATGGCATCGAACTTGCGTAGTGGCCTGCAGATCACCAGTGATCCCCAACCCCGGAGCCTCCATGCGTCAGTTCCTCTTGGCCTCAGTCGTGGCTCTCGCTACTTCCCTCTCGATCACAAGCGCAGCACAGGCCGCGCCGATGCTCGGCCTTACCGTGCAATCAGACGGCGCTTCCTCCTTCCAATCGGTGGCACTCGGCTCCAACGGCGGGTCTTACAACTTCGCCCCCGTCAGCGTCGGCAACTTCACCGCCAACAACATCGGCACGCAGCTGTTCTCTCCGGACTACATCGACCTCGCGACCTTCGATCTTTCGAGCCAGGCCGGGGGAACCCTCGTCATTACCTTGACCGGAGCAGGCTTCACCTCGCCATTCGGGGCGTCGAACTGGCTTACGCAGTTCACGGGTAACGTGGCCAACGGCACCGCCACCGTGACCGCCCAATCGTATCTCGACAACTCCGACACTTTGAACAACCCAGGGTGCGCCGTCGGCTGCACGTTGCTGAGCAACGTCAGCCTGGGCAGCAGCGCCACCGCATCTGCCGTCACCGATGGTTCGTTCGCTCTGACTGAGGTGATCACCATCACGACGCAGGGCAACACGCGGCTGAGCCTGGATGCGTCGGTCAGCAACGTTCCCGAGCCCGTGTCGCTCGCCCTCCTCGGGACGGGCCTTGCCGGCACCGGCCTGATCCGACGTCGCGCCGGCCGCAAAACCGCTTGAGTGTCTGGGTATCCGCCCTCTCCGGAATCTGACAAGCTTAGACTCAGGGGCGAGTGCGGACCCGTGTTTGATGGCAGCGGTGCTCAACTGCCTGGCAGGCTTCGTTCAACGCAGTACGCCGCGGGGCTCGCATGAAAATGTCGCGATATTCCAGTATGGCAAAAGCCACGAAGTCCAAGTACGGGTAGAGGCCCAAGTGACGAGTGACGAGTGACGGCGCAGTATTTGCGCCGACTTACTGGCATTCAAGAACATTTAAGAAGATGTAACTATGAAAAGGCTACTCGCCTTCGGTGTCGGCATCGTTATGTTCGCCGTTGCGGACGCTCATGCTGCTGCCTTGTTCGTCGATCTTGGCACAGCAAATTCCTTCGCTGTCCTGGCAGGATCAACAGTGATCAATACAGGTCCCACCACCATCAATGGGAGCCTGGGAGTTGCGCCAAGTGCCGCGATCACTGGCTTTTTTTCGGTAGTCGCGGCCGGAGGTATGATACACACCTCAGATGCTGTCGCATTTCGAGCCCAGAGCGACTTGGCCACGGCCTATGATTTCGCCGCTGGCGAGGCGAGCAACTTCAACCTGACAGGGACAGACCTCGGCGGGTTGACCCTCACGCCAGGCGTTTATACGTTCGCCTCATCGGCCCAGCTGACCGGCAAACTCACCCTCGACGGCCAGGGCGACCCGAATGCAGTCTTTCTCTTCCAGATCGGGAGCACGCTGACAACGGCAGAAGGTTCCTCCGTTGTCTCGGTCAACGGTGGCACGGGCGACAGTGTCTTCTTCCAGGTCGGCAGTTCGGCAACCCTCGGAGCCAACACGGCTTTCGAGGGGGATATCCTTGCACTCACCAGTATCACCCTGAACACAGGCTCGACCATCGGGTGCGGCAGGGCGTTGGCGCGCAACGGTGCGGTGACGTTGGATACGAACACCGTGTCCATTGACATGGCAAACTGCGAAACCACGGCCATGAATGGCGTAGGTGGAACGACCGGTGGAGGAGGTGGCACCGCTGTTCCCGAGCCAGCGAGCCTGGCTGGCCTTGCGGTCGGCCTGTTCGGCTTCGGTCTTTCCCGGCGTCCCAAGAAGTAGGACAGATTGCCTGTGAAACAACGCATTCTTTGAACCCCTCTCTCCCGTGTAGGATCAGAGACTTGCCACGCCGATCGGCTTCGGGACCCCGCGCCGATTCACAGCCGTAGCTGCACTTTCAGCTCCGCTGCGCGCTGCTACCCCTGGCATCAGGCCGTCCAGCGCTGCAATGCGTCCTCAAGATCGGCGCTGGTCAGCAGATAACAGCCACGCTGCCCGTCCCCTCTCATCAGTTGGGCGGATACTGTTGGCGAAGTCGATGTTGGCTGTTTGTTCACAGGGTATGGCCCCGGGCAAACCCGACCTCACCCATAGTTCGCAGGCCCCTTGCGCCCTCTTTCGGTGGGTGACGGGGCGGGTCGGCCGACTTCGCCAACAGTGTCTGGGCGTTTGATGAAAAGGGATCGAACATTGGTTTTCCATAACTGAACACTCTGCGACTCTAAGACACGCAACCTGGGGTTACCACGCCCACACGGGAAAGTTGTGGAGGTCGCCTTTCATGGTTGATAAATGCTATGGTGCGGTGCAGGGTGGCGAGGTGTGGCTTCCGTGCCGCATGGACGTTTCCTCCCTGAACTTGGCGACGCTGCAAGGCGTCGTCACCTTTCGCTGCTAGGCGCGGCTCCTGGACGGTCCTGCGTCATGATTTTGCGACTGGATGTGTTTGGCACAACAAGAAGGCTGAGGCGTGGGCAGGCATCCAACCCATCGCCTGCGACGCGCTCCGCTCGGACGCGCGGTCCGGTGCTGACGCATCCGGCGCAGGTGCTCTCGGCCAGTTCGGCTGGCGGCGCATGACGGACGGCCAGGACAGGGCTGCACGCGTCATCCGTCGTGCCCTGGCGCTGTTCGCGGGTGAGGTGGACAGCGCCGGCCGGATCAAGGCCGGCAGATACAGCGCGGCTCGGGCCGGCTTGTCGGTGCAGCTGGCCATGAACGGCCAAAGTGCAGCGGTGCTGACCATCCTTGGCTTCAATGACGAGGAGCCGGACAGCATGACCTATCTCAAGCTGTTCGAAGCAGCCTGGCGCCCGGATGGACCGGTGCGGGTGGCAGCTTGGCAGGATGGCGCATGGGAACGCACGTTCGTTGCACATGATGCGTGACAGAGACGCACCCTCGTGTCCTGGCAGTGGAGGGGGCGAGGTTTTCTGAAGCCCACAGGCTGCGGGCCGCCGCAGCCCAACCAACCGCCGGGCCGGGGGAGGTTCCCGCGGCGTAGGACGGCCAGGCTAGATCAACGCCGCTGTGTCAGCCTGGCCGTCCGCACAAGGGGTCGCTCCAACCCCAGAGTGTTCCTTCGGTTGCCCTGAAATGCAGTCACAGGTCCGCCTATGCTGGCCGTGGTGCCCAGGCACCCGCGGCCACCACCCCGTTGCCTCCCGCGGACTGCACTGGGATTGCCATGACGGCACACTCTGCGTTGCTGCGGTGCAGCATGGGGAAGGGCAAGCAAGAAGCGTCCGGGCTGCCGCGACGCGGCTTGCTCTGGTCGTGGGCGCTGTACACCGCTCCCATCTTTAAGCCTAGCGCCAGCCGGTCACCAGCATGCCGGCGATCCTGGCTGTCGCCATCTCAATCGAGCTGACCGCCATCGTCCAGCCCGTGCGGCGGCGTCCCGCCCAGTCCCCGATCAGGGACAAGCAAAGGTGTCCGTTGGACCGGTGGATGGTCCACGACGCGATGCCGAAGCCCTGGCCGATGTAGGCGACCTCCTCGTCAAGGTCGCTGCCGGCCGCCTCGATGGCGACCTCAAGCCTGTTCGCGCGGCCCCACGACGCAAGGTAGCCGAGTTCGGTGGGGGTGAAGTCGGCGGCAGCGACGGCAGCACTGGTGGGCAAGGTGGGCCTGCTGGGTTGAAGCCGGCAGGGAAACACAATGGTGCCAGGGAAATCACGCCATGTTCGGTCAGGGTGCGTCAGCCACGGTAGAGCAGCCGACGCCCTGGCACGCAAGCCGCCACCGCTTGACCGCACTCGTTGCTGGGCCACCGGTCGCCTGCGCCGGAGATCATCCTGCTGGGCGTGCCAATGCCGCCCGGCAACCCTGGCCCAACCGGGTTACCCTCACCGTCAGCTATGCAGATTCCGGTCCCCAGCAGAGGTGGGCGGTTGGAGTTGTCCTCTCTGGCGCCTGAGCTATGACTTCCTTCGGTCGAACCCGGGTAGCGGTTGCGCGCTAGGCCATGACGTTCATGTCGGCGGCGTTCATGTCGGCGCGTTCCGGCGTACGAAGCCAGTAGCCCGAGCCGCGGACGCTCTGGATCAGCACGCCGCCGCTCTCGTCCACCGGCAGCTTCTGGCGCAGGTTGAAGACGAGCTGATCCACGCTGCGGTCCTCTGGTTGCCAGGGGCGTCGCAACGCGGCTTGGGACAGCGTGTCGCGTGACACTGCCATGCCGCCCGCTGCGGCCAGGGCTTCGAGTGCGTTGAACTCAGACGATGTGAGCGCCAACTTGCGGCCGTCCTCGGTGTGCACAGTGCGGTGCGGGAGGTTGATGCGGATGGGTCCGACCTTCAGCACGGGCACCACGACCGGGATGGTACGGGCCTCAGCCCTGGCGCTGACCCGGCGATGCACCGCACGGATGCGCGCCAGCAGTTCGCGCAGACCTGGCGGCTTGGCCATGTAGTCGTCCGCGCCCAGCTCAAGCGCGATGATCCGGTCAGCTTCCTCGCTCATGTCGGAGATGACGATGATCCCGCAATCGCGCTGGCCGGCAAGTCGGGTGAGCAAGGACATGCCGTTGATGTCGGGCAGCGTGAGGTCTGTCAGCACCACATGCGGCATGAACTGCGCCTTGAGGGTGAGGCCCTCCGCTCCGGTGCTGGCCCATACAGCCGTGAGCCCGGCCTGTTCCATGCTGCGGAGCAAGGCAAGGGCGGTTGCCTCATCGCTTTCGATCAGCAGCACACGCATAGGTTGTTCTCTTTGTAGAATAAGAACAAGTATCGCAACCGCAGCGTGCGAGGTCCAGAAACGATTATTATAGGACTGTTATGAAGTGTCAGGGGGGCAAACTGAGCCGGGCAGACTATGCCCTGAATGGAACAAGGTAGGACAACAGGCTGCTTGCTCCCGGCAAGCAGTCAGGTCCAAGCTCCTCCCATGTTCGCCGTAGATGAAGCAACCGCCCTTGCAATCCGCCAAGCCTGCCAGGACGGGGGCGAGCTGTCCGGCGTGGTTGAACTGCGCCGGCACTTCCCGCTCATCACCGACAACACTCGTGCGCGGCTGTGCTTGCAGATGATCATGAGTTGGGTGCTCCCTACGCCTGTGCCGGAACCGGTGCCGCAAGTCAGACCTGGCGCTCCTCTGGCACCTCGTCACCGGCGCGTGGTGGCTCGCCCCCGGCGCGGATCATAGCTGGTTGAATGCCGCCCAATCAGTCCGGCCCCGCCGCTCAGCTTGCAAACTGGCAACCAGCAGGTTGTCTTACCTGGCCAATCGGGCGTTTAATGAGGTGAAACAGCGCTCCAGCCATCCATAACGTCCGTTCGGCGATGGTGCGGTGCAGCATGGGAACTTGGCGGTGCAACTGAGTAGGCAGTGCAGCGGAGCCCGACTTTGCTGGGGGCGGGACGCGGCACTTTTGACAGATCGCGTGGACACTGTTGGCGAAGTCGCCTGTCACGTTGCCATGGCGGCGAAGCGTGAGGTGCGGGTAGGTGCGAGCGGGCGTTTGGCGAGCCACGCCGTCATCCGGTCGAGGTTGAGGGCCGCGGCGGTCGCGACATGCTGCAGCGCCGTTTTGGCCAGGCCGCGGTAGCGCGCCTGGCGCAGCCCGAACGCGCGCACGCCCTGCGATATCGTGCCCTCGATGCCTTGTCGTTGGGCGTAGAGGGTGCGGTACTCGTCAGTGCGTTCCCGTGCTCGCGCCGCCATGAGCACCTCGTGTTCGCGCCGGGGATAGAGCGTCAGGTTGCGGCCCCGGGTGGGCGCCCCACGGAACCTGTCAACGACTTTGAGACATGTTTTCGGTCAGTTTAGGCTTGCGGGTGTAGCTTGGCGGTGGGGTGGGTTGATCCAGGCGGCGACGGGTTTGTTGGGTGGCATGGGCGGCT
>JAABUK010011919.1_pt1 | contig 11182 bp, 8 predicted proteins | sample 5559141 | NCBI WGS metagenome assembly JAABUK01 (sample SAMN10711869, study PRJNA513367) | rock metagenome | isolation source: Antarctica rocks | place: Antarctica: Victoria Land, Pudding Butte nord | collected 2016-01-03
TTATACCAACGGCCATCCGCTCTGACCGTTTTTCCGTCATTGCGAGGCGCGCAGCGCCGCGGCGATCCAGGGCCGCCAGCACGGTGCTCCCGGCCCCTAGATTGCCGCGCCGCAAAGGCGGCTCGCAATGACGGTGCGGTTGCGTAAGGGTCAGGGCAGGTAGCCGTTGGTGTTACGCGGCCGGTCCGGCGGACCCGTCCCCACGCATGCCACGCCATCGTTAGGGCAGTGGCCGCCCTGGCAAACCGGACCGGCATGGTCCATACCGAACATATAAGGAACAGTCCCGCAGCCGCCGATGTCAGATCAGCTCGTCATCACCGAGAAGACCAGCCAGGCCCGCGACGTCCGTGCCGCCGTGGGCAGCCGCTACGGCCAGGTCCTGCCGGCGGAGGGCCACCTGTTCGACCTGGTTGAGCCAGAGGACGCCGTGCCGGCCTGGAAGCGGTGGTCGGCCGTGCTGCTGCGTCCCGAAGGGCTGTATGCCACCAGGCCCGCCCTGGGCGGCAACAAGCCCGCCAAGCTGCGCGCCATCCGCGACGCGTTGCGCGGGGCGAGGCAGGTTTGGCTCGCCACCGACTGCGACCGCGAGGGACAGTTGATCGGCCAGGAAATCCTGGAGCACCTGGGCTTCCGCGGCGACGTGCGCCGGGTGGTGTTCACCGCCCAGGACCCGCAGACCATCCGCGACGCCTTCGCCCGCGCCAAGCCCAATGCCGAATACGCCCGGCTCTACGCCGCCGCCGTCGCGCGACGCCAGGCCGACCAGATCTACAACCTGTCGCTGACCCGCACGGCCACGGTCACCCTGGCCCGGGGCGCGCGTATGGTGATCGGGGTCGGCCGGGTGAAGACGCCCACCCTGGCCATCGTCTGCAAGCGCGAGCTTGAGATCCGCAACTTCGTCCCGCAAGCCTACTTCGAGGTGGTCGCGACCGCGCAGGTGGCGGCGGGCGCGTTCCGCATGCGCTACGCCCCCAAGCAGCGCCTGCTCAAGCGGGAGGACGCCGCATCCGTCGCCGCCTTGGCGGAGGGTTTCAGCGGCCCGCTCGTGGTGGAGGTGGAGGACAAGCGCCAGGCGCCGCCGCGGCTGCATGACCTGCCATCCCTGCAAAAGCTGTGCGGCTCGCGGTTCGGCTGGTCCGCGGCCAAGACGCTCGAGGTGACGCAGGAGCTATATGACGGCGCGGGCAAGAAGGTGATCACCTATCCCCGCGCCGAAACCCGCTACTTGCCCGAAAGCCTCATCCCCGATGTGCCCCGGATCGTCGCCGGCCTGCGGGCGGGCCGGGCGTTCGGCGCCGTCCCGGTGCCCGAGCCGCCGCTGATCCGCCGGGGCGCAGGCGGCCCCTTCCACGACAAGGGCCTGGACGGGGCGAGCCACCACGCCGTCATCCCCAACGTCAACACGGTCGAGACGCTCGCCGGGATCTGGCCGCGCCTGTCGGCCGAGGAGCGCCGGCTGTTCGACGTGATCGCGCGGTCATACCTGGCGGCGATGATGCCGGACTTCCGCTACCGCCAGACCACGGCCGTGCTGGACGTGGCGGGCCACCCGTTCCGCGCCGTGGGGCGGCAGCCGGTCGAGCTTGGCTGGCGGGCGGCGTTCCCGGACTGGCAGCCGGCCGAGGAGCGGGGCGAGGACGCCCAGCTCCTGCCGGGCCTGCGCGATGGCGAGGCGGCGCTGCTGCGCGATGCCGCGGTGGAGGACAAGGAAACCCGGCCGCCGCCGCGCTACAACGAAGGCACGCTGATTGACGCGATGCAGAACGCCTGGCGCTTCGTCGAGGACGCGGCGCTGCGGGACCGGCTGCGCGAGGCCAAGGGCATCGGCACGCCAGCGACCCGGGGCGAGGTCATACGCGGCCTGAAGGCGCAGGAGTTCCTGGTCGCTGACGGCAAGCACATCGTGCCGACCGAACGGGGGCTGGTGCTGTTCGGCATCCTGGAGCGCGCCGATCCGGCACTGGTTGACCCCGGCGTGACCGCGCAGATGGAGTGCCTGCTGGACGAGGTGCTGGTGGGCCGGCAGGAGATGATGGGCGCGATTGACGCGGTATGCGCGCAGGCCCAGCGCATCATCGGCCGGCTGACCGAGGGGGCAGGGGACGGCGCCAGCCCGGGGCCGCTGCTGGGCGCGGCAGGCGGCGCAGGCGGCCATGGCGGCGCGCCCACCCCGGCGATGCGGCGCTACGTGGACAGCCTGGCCCGGCAGAAGGGCGTCAAGCCTCCGCCTGGCTATACCAGGTCGGGCGCGGTGTGCCGGGCCTTCCTCGACCAGCACGCACCCAAAGCCGGCCGCATAGGCGCCGAGGTGGCAGGTGGGCGCCCGCAACCGGCGGTGACGGCGCAGGCGGCTGCTGACGGGCGTCGGGCGCCGGCGGAGTGCATGGATGTTGGCGGTGCGGGAGACGCCGTGGCAGCCTCGACCGGACGCAAGGCGCCTCAAGGCAAGCCGCAACGGCGCGCACGACGGAAGGCAACGGACGGGATTGCCGAGCCTGGCGCCAAGCCGCGGGCAGCCGTGAAGCGGACGAAGGCCGTTGCCGTACCCCCGGCCAAGCCGGCAGCAAATCCTGGCGAGACACCCCTGCGCATCCCATTCGGCAACAAGGATGCCGCGCAGCAGTTGGGCGCACGCTACCGCGCCGGAGGCTGGTATGCGCCGTCCGGGACCGACCTCCAGCCGTTTCAGGAGCGTGGGTGGCTGGAATAGGCCGCTCGGCCAAAGTGCTGCATTGATAATTCGGCAGGATCAGGCGGCCCAAAATGCCGAGCTGGCGGCGTAGGTCACTTCCTAACAGTTCTTGGCTTCCCAGAGTTGGTTTTGCCGTTGATATGTCCTGCATAGCATGGTGGAACATTCCTCATGGGCGAGAACCTGGGCGAGCTGCAAAGAAGAATGCTGGACAGGCAGCGGCAGCACTACGTCCGGAGTAGGATCGTTAATAGCCTTGTTTTGGCTGTTACTACTTTCACGGCATGTATTGTTTGTGTGATGCTCTGGCATCAGATGAAATCTCCCGAGTACAGGGCAGACCGTACTGCAGCCTATGTCATCCCGGCAGCCGTTGACCCTGGCCCGTGCTCATCCGTCATTGCGAGCCGTACTTGCGGCGTGGCGGTTCCTGCGCCGTCTGCATTTTCATTGTCGCTCCTGGACTTTCAGCTTCCTGCTGTCCTCGCGATGACAGGTCAGAGTCTCAGGCCGTCGGCATCAGCGTGGAACGAGGGATTGAGGTCCCAGTGAAGACGTGGAGCAGCTCGCTGCCTGCCGGACCCGGCGTGGACACACATGAGCACGGATCACCTCGCCGGCTTCGGCCAGCCGAGCAGCTTGCCGCGTACCTGACAGGCGGCGGTTCCTTGCTCCTGACCGGTGCAAACGGCGCCGCTGCCGTGCTGGCCGGCATCGCGGACGTGCTCGCGAAACGGCGCACGCGCGTTCTGAGGGTGTCCCCCCCGCTCGACTTGCCGGGGTTCATGGAACAGGTCGGACGGACCGGCCAGGCAGCGGGGGATGACGACGTCGAACGCGGCTTCAATGCCCTCACGACCCTGGACCCTAGCTGCGACCGGATCGTCTTGCTGGTGGATGACGCTCACCTGCTGCCGCACACGACCCTCTTTTACTTGCAGTTCGTGCTCCGTGCAGACCCGCCGCTGCACCTGGCCTTCGCCGGCCGTCCGGAGATCGCCGGCACACTTGCGCTCGAGGGTTTTGCCGGGCTGCGCGGGCGCTTCACCCTCCAGCTCGCCATGCCGGAGCCGTTCCCGGCACCGGCAGGTTCCGCAGTGCAGGCGGGCCAGCATAGCCGGATCGGGCGGGTCATCGCGCGGGTCCTCGCAAGGTCTGCCGCATACACCGGCCGGTGGACCACCCCTTCACGCCCACGTCGTCCGGCGCCGGCCATCAAGGGCGTGCCGGGCCCCGGCGCCAGGTCAAATGATGCCGTGAACCCGATAAGGTAACCGCTGGAGGGACGGTCGCTCTGACTGCCTGCGCAGGGCGTGCGACCCGCCGATCTTTGCTCGTCCGCGGAAGGCGCGGGGGGAAGCCCTTCATTGCTCGCGTCCCGTATGCCGCACCTGACCGGGATCGTTATTGCAAACGGCCGGCGTCAGGCACTGTTCAGCGCTCCGGATGAGCGGGCGATTGCGATGGTTCTGGAGGGTGAAGCGATTGATGGCTTCGACGTCGCGGCCATCACCGCCGACCGCGTGGAGCTTCGTTGCCGCTTGGAAAGCTATTACGTCAGTCCCGTGCCGGACCCAAGCTACCGGGCTGTGATGCTGCGTTGCAGCCCCGTTCCCCACGCCTGTTTCCGTGCAGCAGTCCCAGGCGGACAACGACAAGTAGGCCGGCCCCGCGAGGCCGCCTGCACGCGATCCCGCACCCAGGCCGCCGGTCCTACCCGGCCCATGCCGCCCAGGCGCTGCGCGTGCCGGACGCTGTGACCGTCCGCACGGCATAGCGTGCGGGTCCGGACCCGGCCGTGTCCACCCATAACGCCGCCCGCATCGGCTCCGGCACGATGGCGGCGCCGTCCCGCGTGACTTCATAGCTGTAAAATGCCGGGTCCGTGCTGGGCGTCCAGCGCAGCAGGGTGCCGGCGGCATCCCGCCGCACCTCGATCCAGCGCGGCGCCGCCGGCGTCCCGGCCCGGGCGGGCGTGATCCACACCAGCACGGTGGCGTAGGGACCGAGCGTGATCCGCTCCGTCCCCGGCGCCACGCCGCGGCGGAGCGGTGCCGCCACGCCGATCTCCGCCGCCCGGCGCAGTGCCACGAGCGCCATGCCCGGCGCCGGGTTGGTGTGCCCGGCGTCCACCCGGAACTGCACGACGTTCACCTGCCGCCACGGCACCCCGGACGGCGCCCAATCGAACTCAGCCTCCCCCTCGCCATAGCGGGTGAACAGCGCCGCCATCCCGCCGGGACCGGTGGTCACGAGCGCCGACACGCCCGGCGGTGCCGGCGGCACGGGCAGCCGCTGCGGCCCCAGGAGGCGCAGCAGCTCGTAGAAGGCGAACACCGGCAGCTTCACCAGGTCGTCCACCGCGTCCGACACCGGAGTCATCAGCATACGCCGCCCGTCGAACGGCCCCTGTGCAAGCTGCTGGTTGGCGTTGTCGCTGAACGCGCGGAAGCGGATGCCGTGCGGCGCCCATGCCCGGTCCAGCGCGTCATGCGCCACCAGCAACGCCGCCAGCCACGCCGTGGACTGGTGCGTCATGCGCGGGGGATAGGGCCGGTCGAAGCCGACCATCATGTCGGCCTCGTCGTTCACCACCACCATGCCGCGGGCGCGGCCTGGCACGATGCGCAGGATGGCGCTGGCGATGTCATCGGCAGCCTTTACCAAGCGGCCCAAATCCGGCTCGCCCTCCCCGGTGATCCAACTTCCCTTGCGATGCAGGGAGATGAAGTCGCATTGCACCCCCGGCTCGTCAGCCAGGAAGCGCAGGAAGCGCCTGGTCAGCGCCGGACCTTCGCCGGGCACGTAGGCCAGCACCGGGCCGCCCAGCCGGATGCGCCACCCGGCCACAGCGGCTGACGTGGCGCGATACAGGTCCAGATACTGGTCGAAGCTGCCGGCCCAGAACGGCGGCATGTTCGGCTCGTTCCAGGCCTCGAACCACCAGCGCGCCACCTCCGCGGCGCCGAAGCGGGCGATGACGGCGTCCAGGAAGGCGCGGACCAGGGCGGTCCAGCGGCTCCAATCCGCGGGCGGCTGCGTCGGCGTGGGTGACACCGCGGGTGGGAAGAAGGTCAGCGGCAGGAACGGCGCCAGGCCACGCCGCACCAGCGCCTCCAGCGCCAGCAAGGTGCGGCTGAAATCCGGCGCCCCGGCCGGATCGTCCCACACCCCGGCGCTGGTTGTGGGAAATACCTTGTCCCGCCCCAGGCTGAGCGCCCCGAACACCCGAACTCCGCGCACTGCCCCAGGCGACGCGGCCAACGTGTCCAGCAGCCGGGTGAAGCGCGGGTCCAGCAGCCAGTCCAGCCCGAACACGCCGACGGTGCCGAACGCGCCGGCGTCGAATGGCGGCTCTGCCGTGGCAACCACCCGCGCCGCGCCGGTGCCCAGCAGGTCCCGCCGGGTCAGGCCGTGGACCACGGCAGTCTGAGTGCTCCCCATAGCCAGAGCGTGCCGCATCGGGAAAGATGCGCCAAGGCCGAACGGCCAGGCACCTGCACGGGGACAATTCTGGGATGAGGCGTTGGGTAGTTGGGTTGGGCGGCGTGTTGCTGCCCGCGGCGGCGTTGGCACAAGCACCGGCGCCGGCAGAAACGCCGGTGGAGATGGAGGTCGTCGTGACCGCCCCGCTTGCCGGGTCTGAGATCGAGCGCGGCAAGGTGCCCGTCAACACCGGCATCCTGCGGCAGGAGGACCTGCAGCGCACCGGCCCGGCCAGCGCCTTGCGCGCGCTCGATGAGCGGATCGGCAACATCACGATCAACCAGGCCCAGGGCAACGAGTTCCAGCCCAACCTGCTCTACCGCGGCTTCGAGGCGTCGCCGCTCGTGGGCAACGCGCAGGGGCTGGCGGTTTACCTGAACGGCACCCGGTTCAACCAACCCTTCGGCGACACGGTGAACTGGGACCTGATCCCCGACATCGCCATGGAACGGATCGAGGTCGCAGGCCCCAACCCGGCATTCGGCCTGAACGCGCTGGGCGGCGCGATCACGGTGAAACTGAAGGACGGCTTCACCTACCACGGCGCACAATTAGAACTGTCAGGCGGGTCGTTCGGGCGCATCCAGGGATCGGCGCAGTATGGCGTGCAGTCCGGCAACACCGCCGCCTACATCGCCGGGACCGCGCTGAACGATGACGGGTGGCGGGACCATTCGCCGTCCCAACTGCGCCAGATCTACGGCGATGTCGGCTACCGCGGCGACAAGGCGGAGGTCCACGTCAACCTGGTCGGCGCCACCAACATCCTGACCGGCAACGGCACGACGCCGGTGGAGCTGTTGGCAGCCAGCCGCAGCGCGGTGTTCACCTACCCCGACGAGACCCGCAACAGATACCTGCGCCTGACCACCACCGGCAGCTACGAGGTGTCGGACCGCATCAGCCTGCAGGCCACGGCCTATTACAGCAACCTGTCCCAGCGCACCCGCAACGGCAACGCCTCCGACGCGCAGCCCTGCCCGGATGACCAGACGGTGCTGTGCAACGGGGACGGCACGCCCTACACGACGCGCGGCGGCGGGCGGATCGCCAACGCGCTGAACCCCGGCCTCTACCCCGGCGTCACCGGCGGCGGCCCCTATTCGCAACTGGACGAAACGGCGACGGACAGCAACGGCTTCGGCGCGGCCTTGCAGGGGACGCACCGGTCGGAGGTGTTCGGGCGGACCAACCGCCTGCTGGTGGGCGCAAGCTATGACGGCGGCCGCACGACGTTCTCCGCCCGCTCGTCCCTGGGGGCGCTGACGCTGGATCGCGACTACTTCGGGCCGGGTGCGGTCATCAGCCAGGACAACGGCAGCATCACCCCCGTGCGGCTGGATGCGTCCAACGACTACTACGGCGTGTATGCGTCGGACACGCTGGACGTGACGGACCGGTTGTCGCTGACGGTCTCGGGCCGGATGAACGTGGCGGAGATCAACTTGCGGGACCGCAACGGCGCCGCGCTGAGCGGGGATCACAGCTTCACCAAGTTCAACCCGGCGGCCGGCGCCACCTACAAGCTGCTGTCCAACGTGTCGCTGTATGGCGGCTATTCGCAAAGCAACCGCGCGCCGACGCCCGCCGAGCTGTCCTGCGCGTCGCCGGCCAGCCCGTGCAGCCTGACCAACTTCTTCGTCGCCGACCCCTCGCTGAAGCAGGTGGTGGCGCAGAATTACGAGGCCGGGGTGCGCGGCAGCTTCGGCCTGGCCTCGATTGGCGGGCCGGCGGCGGGGCGGGTCAGTTGGAACTTCGGGCTGTTCCGCACGGATGCGGACGACGACATCCTGTTCACGACCAGCACCGGCGTGCTGGGCCGGGGCTACTTCCAGAACGTCGGCAGCACGCGGCGGCAGGGGGTGGAGGCCGGGGTCAGCATGCGGCAGGGGGGGCTGCTGGCCTACCTCGATTATGCCTATACCGAGGCGACGTTCCAGAGCGGCTTTACCGTGGGCAGCCGGAACAACCCCTTCGCGGACGCCAACGGGCTGACGCAGGTGCGGCCTGGCAACGTGATCCCGGGCGTGCCGACGCAGCGGCTGAAGTTCGGGGTGCAGTATCAGGTGACGCCGGAGTGGACGGTGGGCACGACGGGGATCGCCAGCAGCGGGCGTTACCTGCAGGGCGACGCGGCAAACCTGACCGCGAAAACGGGTGCGTATGTCGTGCTGAACCTGAACACGGCGTATCAGGTGACGCAGAACATCCAGGTGTTCGGGCTGGTGCAGAACGTGACGGACGCGAAGTATGCGACGTTCGGCGGGTTCTCGCCGGTGGGCCTGGTGCCGATCGTGCAGGCGCCGGGGGCGACGAACACGCGGAGCCTGGTGCCTGGGGCGCCAGTGGCGGGGTTCGGCGGGGTGCGGATGACGTTTTGAGTTTCGCCCTAATACTACTCCGCACAGGGTCACAGAATGCAAGGACCGTCCTGCCAGGAAACGCCCCGGTGGGCGAACCTAGTGCCGCTGCATCCGGTTCTCAGGCGCTAATCTTGAGGGCATTCATGGTGTAACTGATGAGGAACTCGAAGCCGCTCAGGGCAGGCTGGCTGAGCGCATCTGCTTACTCGCTGAGGGTGGGCGCATTGCTGAGCCTAAGATGGCCGCACTGTGTGGTCTCCTCAGTTGAGAGGGTGCGGCGCCGTTGACACCTTCTTTGCCTGCATCCGCCATCTGCCTTTGGGCAGGTTCAAGCGAACCGCTGGTCCCCAACCTTGTTCAGCCTCTTTAAGAGCTATATAACGCTTATTATATAGGAAGGTGTGCCGATGCTTAGCTTCAAAGTCACAACCGTAGGATCCTCAGCCGGCTTCATCCTGACTAAGGAGGCCATGGCCCACCTCAAGGTTCAGAAGGGCGATACGGTTTACTTGACCGAGGCGCCCGATGGCAGCTACCGCCTGACCCCCTACAACCCGGAGTTCGAACGCCAGATGTCCCTCGCCGAGGACATCATGCACGAGGACCGGGACATCCTGCGCGCCCTGGCGAAGTGACCGCCTGGCGTTGGGTGGACGCCACGGTGGTCCATGCCATCCACGACCGCCAGCTTGCCGAGCACCGTGGGCTGTCTGGCATCCGCGACCCCGGTATGGTCGGGTCCGCGTTGGCACGCCCGCAGAACCTTGCCGCCTATGGCCAACCGGACGTGGCCGACCTGGCTGCTGCCTACCTCTACGGTCTGGCGCGCAATCACGGCTTCTCCGATGGCAACAAGCGGACGGCCTGGGTTGTCGCCCGGCTATTCCTGGCTGACAACGGGTGCCGGCTGCGGTTCGACCCCCTGGATGCCGTGAGGACGGTCGAGGCCGTGGCTGGCGGCGTCCTGCCCGAGGGCGAGTTGGCTACCTGGTTCCGGGACCGTCTGACTGACCCGGCCTGAGCCACTTGTGCCGATCCAGCCGGTTCCAACGTGCAGGCGCCTGTCGCCGTGACATCCCGCACAGCCCGGCTATGCTGCCCGCAACGGCCCCCGATCCAACAACGGCCCGGCCCGGGAGAGAAACATGGCAAAGATACCAACCGCCGCTGCGGTCCTGTGCGGAGTGCTGATCCCAATGGCCGTCATCGCCGCCGTCCAGGACAAACGCTTCAAGCAGCTCACCGTCGAGGAGCTGACGCTCCCCCAGCACGAGGTCGCTGACGAGGTGCTGAAGGTGTCCAGCCTCGGCCTGCAAGGCCCCTACAACGTGATGCTCCGCAGCCCGGTGATGGCCAAGCGCATGGTGTCGCTGCTGGACTACCTGCGCTTCAACACCTCCGTGCCCCGGCGTCTGAACGAGTTCGCCATCCTGATCCAGTCGCGGCTGTGGACCTCGCAGGTCGAGTGGAAGGCGCACTACCCGCTGGCAATCAAGGCCGGGCTGTCCGAGGCGGTAGCGGCGGACCTGCTCGCCGGCCGGCGCCCGGCCAACATGCAGCCGGACGAGGCCGCGGTGTATGACCTGTGCGTGGAGCTTTCCACCACCCACGCCCTGTCGGACGCGACGTTCGTCAAGGCGAAGGCGGTCCTGACCGATCAGCAGGTCGTGGACCTGGTGACCGTGTCGGGCACCTACGTCACGGTTGCGATGATGCTCGCCGCCGGCAAGGAAGGCACGCCGGACGGTTCTACGCCGGTGCCGGAGCTGCAAGGGGCGCCGCTGTCGCAGTAGCTGCGGTCCTAGAGCAGGTTCGGCGCGGACAGCCGCGCCAAACCTGCTGTAGCTATTGTTTTTGCTGACATTTACCTCTTCAAATGGAGCCGTTCGATCCGAATGTGCTCCAGCCGGCCGGGCATCGCGGCGCCTGGCGCTTGGCCATGCCGTGCAGGGAAGGGTTGTGGCCGACCCTGCCTGCCGCTGCAAATAGCTGGGCCTGGCGGGGCTGCGGCGGGAAGGGCTGCCTACAAGGCCGCTGGTCGGCTGATGAACCCGGCCCAAACCGCATCCGGCTCCCACAAGCATGCCATGTCCGCCCGCGCCGCCGCCTCGTCCATGCCAAGCACGTCGCGGCGGTAGCGGTAGAAGAAGGCTGAAACACGCCAGTTCATGATGCAGTGGACGTGCACGGGGTCCCCCCCGGTCGCCTCCAGCGTGGCGCGGAACCTGGCGAAATCCGCCTCGGTCGGATGGTCGAACGCCACTGGAATGTGGGTGTAGGCCATGCCGAGGGCACGGACGCTCCCGGCCTCGTCCGGCAACGCGCGCTCGTGCGTGTGCAGCGCCAGGTTGATCACGTGGCGCACCCCCAGGTCACGCAGGGCGGGCAGCTCCGCCTCCGTCGGCTGGCCTGACGTGGTGATGCGGCTGTCCAGCCGGAGCCAGTTGTGGATGCCGGGGTCGGTCATATTCCGAACGTAATGGGGTGACGCGGGTTGGGGAAGGCCCCCTTCTCCCTCTCCCTCCGGGAGAGGGCCGGGGTGAGGGGGCGGGCGAGGGCCATGTTTTCCTGCAACAGGCCGCGCGCCGAAAACACTGGCGGTGCTCAGCGCCGCTGCCAAGACCTCCTCACCCCG
>JAABUK010011920.1_pt1 | contig 11182 bp, 11 predicted proteins | sample 5559141 | NCBI WGS metagenome assembly JAABUK01 (sample SAMN10711869, study PRJNA513367) | rock metagenome | isolation source: Antarctica rocks | place: Antarctica: Victoria Land, Pudding Butte nord | collected 2016-01-03
TCACAAACGAAACTTCCCACCAGGCCGAAGCCTGATGGGAAGAAAGTTTGAGCTAAAAATTAGCCGATGACTTTGACGTTTGCGGCGCGCAGGCCTTTGTCTTCTTTGTTCACGTCGAACTCGACTTTAGCGCCTTCTTGCAGCGAACGGTAACCGTCCGACTGAATCGTGCTGTGATGGACGAAAACATCTTCTCCGCCATCTTCCTGCTCGATGAAGCCAAAGCCCTTCGAGTCGTTGAACCACTTCACTGTACCTTTTGCCATGAAACACTTTTCCTGTGCTGCCGTGAACGTGCGCCGAGAAGTCACCGAAATGCTTTTTCCAACGCCTACTCATTCGACAATTTGAAACTTTTACGAACACCAATTTGTTCGCCTCACTATTGTAGAACAATTCGCCACAAAAAGAAAGCAAGAGGCCAAGAAATATTTTTATGCTTAAACCGACCGCCCGCACAGGCTTTACCCAACCGCGCGCGGAAGCAAGCGGTTTTATATCAACGTTGCATCAAAACCCGCTTGCTTCCGCGCGGTTGGGTAAAGCACAAATTCAATCGTTGACGCGCAGAACACTTAAGAACGCTTCCTGTGGGATTTCGACGCTGCCGACTTGCTTCATGCGCTTTTTGCCTTCTTTCTGCTTTTCCAGCAGCTTGCGCTTGCGCGAAATGTCGCCGCCGTAACACTTGGCGGTCACGTCTTTGCGCATCGCCGACAATTGTTCCGATGCCACAATCTTGGCGCCAATGGCCGCCTGAATCTTGATCTGAAATTGCTGGCGCGTCAGCAACTCTTTCAGTTTTTCGCACATCACTTTGCCGCGCTTGTGCGCCTGATCGCGGTGACAGATGAAAGAAAGCGCGTCGACAATTTCGCCGTTCAGCAAAATATCGAGCTTGTTCAGCGGCCCGGCCTGATATTCGGCCAGTTCGTAATCGAGCGAAGCGTAACCGCGCGTGCGACTTTTCAACTGGTCGAAAAAGTCCATGATCATTTCCGACAGCGGCAGAATATAAGTGATGGTGACGCGTCCGCCCGAACTGGAAAACTCCATGCCTTTGTGAACTCCGCGCCGACTTTCGCACAGTTCGAGACACGGCCCGACATATTCCGGCGGCACGATGATCGTCGCCGTCACGGTCGGTTCTTCGACGGTTTCGACTTCGTTTGAAGGCGGCATTTTCGCCGGATTGTCGATCTCGAAAACTTCGCCGCTGGTGCGCGTCACGCGATAAACCACGCTCGGCGCGGTCGCAATCAATGTCAAACCGTATTCACGCTCCAAGCGTTCCTGCACGATGTCCATGTGCAGCAAGCCCAAAAATCCGCAGCGAAAGCCGAAACCCAAGGCGGGACTGGAATCGGCGGTATAAGAGAGCGACGCGTCGTTCAAGCGCAGTTTGTCCAGAGCATCACGCAAGTCCTCAAACTCGTTCGACTCGACCGGATAAAGGCCGCAGAACACCATCGGCTTCGGCTCGCGGTAGCCGGGCAGCGCTTCTTTGGCGGGGTTTCGAGTACTCGTTACCGTATCGCCGATGCGCACATCCGCCACATCTTTAATGCCTGCGACTAAGTAGCCGGTTTCTCCCGCCGAAAGCTCTTGCACAGCGGTCATCTTGGGCCGAAAAACGCCCAGTTCGGTCAGTTCAAAACGATGTTCGCCGCCCATCAAGCGCACTTCTTCGCCAGCGCGAATAGTACCTTCCATGATGCGGATATAAACGATGATACCGCGATATGCGTCATAGCTCGAATCGAAAATAAGCGCGCGCAACGGGTCATTTTTGTCGCCTTTGGGTGCCGGAATGCGTTCGACAATCGCCTCGAAAATGTCTTCGACGCCGATTCCGCTTTTGCCGCTCGCCAAAATCGCGTCTTCGCCGGGCAAGCCGACAATTTCTTCGATTTCAGTAATCACGCGGTTGGGATCGGCACCCGGAAGGTCAATCTTATTGAGAACTGGAATAATCGTCAGGTCGCTCATAATCGCCAGATGCGCGTTGGCGACAGTTTGCGCCTCGACACCTTGCGAAGCATCGACGACCAACAAAGCGCCTTCGCAGGCGGCCAGGGCGCGCGAAACTTCGTAGCCGAAATCGACGTGTCCGGGCGTGTCGATGAGGTTGAAAACGTAAGTCGTGCCGTTGCGCGCAGTGTAGTCGCAGCGCACAGCGCTGGCTTTGATGGTGATGCCGCGCTCGCGTTCGAGATCCATCGAGTCGAGCATTTGCTCTTTCATGTCGCGGTCGGCGACGGCGTTGGTCATCTGCAACATGCGGTCGGCGAGCGTGCTTTTGCCGTGATCGATGTGCGCGATAATGGAGAAGTTGCGAATTAATTCTTGGTTATAGCCGTTTTTCACACGCGAAAGTTTAGCGTAAACGCCAAAGATTCGTTGTATTCAGAGACGTGGAGAGATTCGAGTACTCAATTGCAGATATTACCGTCGGAAGTTTGTGTACGCACAATTAATTTTGAGTTTAAGATGAATCAGCTCGTTTTTATTCCAGATTTTTTGCAGCTTTCTGATCTTTTTCTACGTCCTGAGGAAGAAGCTTGGCCTGATGTTTTTGGATAGTCTGCCGCAGGCTTTGTTGTTTGGACCCCCCTCCAAAAAAAGAGGAATATTGGCTGGCAATACTGGGCAGATTTGCAGCCATTAAACTGCATCTAAGAACACTAGTTACGCCCATTGATCCCTCGGAAGATTCAATACTCTTGATGAGAGGCGCTTGGTCATCAAGAAGTGAGTCCAGATCCTTCAATGTGCTCAAGCCGCACGTTTTAAGTAAGGACAAGACGCAGGAGAGGTCATACCCTTCTAATGAAAATGCACGGTCAGGAAAGCGCTGTCTTAGATATGCTTCCAAAGTATGGACATCAAATGGCTGTTCAAGGTCGTTCTGCCGCATTTTTTCTTCAGCCTCTCTGATGTATTCCTGCTGTTCTGTGCGCAGAGCATCGAACCGATTGTCTGCCACATCAAAAGCACCAGCTAAAGCGTTTAAACCTCGCCTTATGTCTGTGGGCATATCGTTCCCACGCTTGTACGCCAAGTGATGATCAATAATTGCCCACGCATCCTGTAGAATTGTTCGGACTTGAATTTCGCACTTCAAATCCTTCAAAGCATCGTACCTTGCGCCGGATAGTTGAGCGCCCAGATCAACCACATAATGAAGTGCCGCATATCCGAAGCGGTCATGCTCCTGCTTGTCGATCTTATCGACCTTCTCAAGCACGCAGAATTCTTCCTCGATGATTTCTTCAATGAATTTTCGATCACTTAAATAGAGGAAAACCACACGCACACCAGCGAAGTCTTCAATCTCTGTTAAAGGATTTTCATAAAACTTACGATGTATCTTCTCGAGAAAACTCTCTAATGTTTTTGCGCGACCACTGACAATCGCGTACTTTACTCCTGTATCATCCAAGCTCTTGCGAAGGATGTATTCCACCTCAGCGCATAGTTGCTCGTATTGTGGGTGGTTCTTGAGAAACTGTTTAATCAACGGAATTTTGTCTTGGTCTGACCATGCGTCTTCCACCATCTGCTGGGCTGTATTCTGCGAATTGTCGAAGTTTTGCTCGGCCATTGTGGATCTCCTTTTGTCAAAGTCAATTATGACGGTCACGCCACTACAATTCCAACGAGCGCAGGGAATCGAGTACTCGAAGTGCGTGGAAGCGCCGCGTTATAATGAAAGCGAGTTTTTCCTATGAACTGGTCTTCGTCGCGCGGGGTTTTCGCCATCTTGTGTCTGGTCGGTTTCATCGTCATTTTGTTCGGCGCGTGGTGGGAAGTGGCGCGCGTGCGGCGTTTGGCGCCCGAAGATGAAGCGTTCGCCATGTCGCGGCAACTGAAACTGCGCTTGATGTCGGCGGCGATCTGGCTCATTATTATTGCCGCCAACTTTTATGCGGTCGTCTGGTTGTGGCCGACAGCTGCGCCGCACACGCCACTTTTGAAAAGCCAGGCGAGATTGTTTGCCGGTATTCTTCTGGGCGGTTTCCTGCTGCTGATTCCCGCTTTCATTCTGCTGTTTTCCGACCTGATGAACACGTCGCGTGTGCGCCGCGAAGGAATCGAGATGCGGCAGCAGAACATGGCGAAGCTGTTGGATGAAGCGGCGCGCGCCAAAGCGGCCAAACAATCTCAATCGAGTACTCGAAACCCCCAAAATGACGATTCATAACGACGAAGACGGAATGCGCGCGGCATTAGGTTTCAGCGCCAAGGGCCGTGGTTGGACAAGTCCGCGTCCCAGTGTCGGCTGCGTTCTGGTCCAGAACGGCGAAGTCATTGGCGGCGGACACACGCAGCCGGGCGACGGGAACCCGCACGCCGAAGTTGTCGCGTTGCGCGAAGCGGCGGCGAACAATTCGAGTACTCGAAGTGCGACGGCTGGAGCTACCGCTTACGTCACGCTGGAGCCGTGTTCGCACTTTGGGACAACGCCGCCTTGCACGAACGCGCTTATCGAAGCCGGAATTGCGCGCGTGGTTTATGGCGTGCTTGATCCAAATGTGGAAATCAACGGGCGCGGCGTTCGCCAACTGCGAGAAGCCGGAATTGAAGTGCGCGGCGAGTTCATGCGAGCAGAATGCATCCGCGCGCAAGATCACTTTTTGAAAACGATTGTGACCGATTTGCCTTTTGTCACCTTGAAGTGTGCCGTTTCGCTGGACGGGAAAATCGCCACAAAAACCGGCGATTCGCAATGGATCACGAATGCGCAAAGTCGCCGTCGCGCGCACCAAATGCGGCACGAACACGACGCGGTTTTAGTCGGCATCGAAACGCTTCTGGCCGACGATCCGCAATTGAACGTGCGACTCGAAGGAAACTGGAAGCAGCCGCAGCGCATCGTTGTCGATAGTCGCGGGCGCATTCCGCTGAGCGCGAAAATGCTGAACGATGGCGGCACGAAAGTGCTTGTTGCGACAACCTCGCAAATGCCGCACGACAAGCGCAACGCACTGGAAACACGCGGCGTTCGAGTACTCGATTTGCCGCAAGACGACCGTAATCGCGTCGATTTATCGCATTTGTGGCGCGCTTTGATGGGCGAAAAAATCTACAGCGTTTTAATTGAAGGCGGCGCGCAGATTTCAGCGAGCGCCTTGAAAAGCGGGATCGTGGACAAACTCGCTTTCTTCGTCGCGCCTTTAATTATCGGCGGCGACGGAATTGGTGTTTTGCCGTCGCTTGGAACCGATTCTTTGTCGCAAGCGTTGCGCTTAAGCGATGTGCAAACCGAAAGTCTGGACGGCGACGTTCTGCTTCAAGGCTACACACACGACATTGTTTAACGGTCAAGGATGAAATAGGAAACATGAAACCTGAAAAAGGCACTTCCAGAGTTCGGACTTTCAGGTTTCATGTTTCCTATTTCATCCTTCAATTCCCATGTTTACAGGTTTAATCGAACGCGTTGGGACAATCGAAACCATCCAGGAAATCGGCGATTCGCGGCGCCTTGTCATCGGCGTCGAGGACGATCAATGGCTGAATGACGCGCAAATGGGCGAAAGCATTTCGGTCAACGGCGTTTGCCTGACAGTTATCGAGTACTCGAATCGCAGCTTTGCCGTTGAAGCTGTCGAGGAAACGATGCGGCGCACCAATCTGGGACGTTTGGCCGAAGGGTCGCGCGTCAATCTCGAGCGCGCGCTGTTGGCGAGCGCGCGTTTGGGCGGACACATCGTGCAAGGTCACGTCGATGGCGTTGGCTGTGTGACAGCTTCACGAACTGAAGGCGAAGGTTGGTGGATCACCTTCGAGCCGCCCTTCGCGCTGATGAAATTCATCGTCGAAAAAGGCTCGATTTGCATTGACGGCATTTCTTTGACCGTCGCCAACGCCGCTTACAATCGCTTCAGCGTCGCGCTTATTCCGCACACGCGCGCCCATACGACAGCGCAAAGCTGGGACGAAGGCGCGCAGGTCAATCTCGAAGTCGACATCATCGCCAAATATGTCGACCACATGACGAAATGGGCGCAGCACGCCGGATAAGCAATCGAGGACTTCAAAAAGGACGAAGATGACAATTACAACAGATACATCTGCGGGACGTTTGTGGAACATCTTGCACTTTGGCAATGAGATGTCTAAAGAAATGTCTAAACGACATACCTTTGGCCCATCGGACACAAGAACCATTCAACACATATTGGCGACACTATTTGGATTTGATCAAACAGACAAGATTCGAGTTGTGCAAGTTTACGGCGCCCTCTTGAACCTCTTGAGCGAAGTGGATGACGACATCAAGCGTCTCTACGGCGAAAACGCCAGTTTGTACAGAGGTCCGCTTGTCAAAATCTCTCAAGGACTATCAAGGGCAAAGATAGAGGATGAGTGGAGCGTTTTGTGGCCATTTTTAGATGAAGCGGCTATGTCCGGTTTAGCATTGGCAGCACAAAATCTCAAAGAAGTCAACCTGGAGACGCAGATCAGTGAGGAGGAACTACAAAAGCTGCTTAAGCAAATTGATGAACTCACTGAATCTGTGTACCAGAGTTCGATTGGCACTGAACTAAGGAATATCTTTTTACGTGGTTTGGAGGAGTTAAGACGAGCTGTAATAGATTACAAGATTAGCGGTTCTATCAATATAGAGCGTGCGGCACAAGGAACTTTCGGCGCGATTGTGTTGTCCGCAGATAAAGTGAGGACCGCTGAAGAAAAAGAAAAAGTTAAAGATGTTCTCGCCATAATGAATATTGCCTTAAATCTTGTTAATGTTGGTCGTCACGTCTACAACTTAGTTGCAGCAGCAACAGGACTCCCGCAATTACCAGCTTAATATCGAGTACTCGATTTTATGACGACACCTTTTTCAACGATTGAAGACGCGCTCGAAGATTTTCGCCAGGGCAAGTTCGTTTTAGTTACCGACGACGAAGCGCGTGAAAACGAAGGCGATTTGATTATCGCCGGCCAGTTCGCCGATGCGCGCGCCATCAATTTTATGGCGCGTTTTGCGCGTGGATTGATTTGCGTGCCGATGGAAGGCAAGCGGTTGGAAGAGCTGCAATTGGGCGCCATGACGGCCAACAACACCGACCGCCACAGCACGGCTTTTGTGATGAGCGTCGATGCGCGTCAGGATGTCACAACCGGCATTTCCGCCCGCGACCGCGCGCGCGCCGTGCAGGTTCTCATCGACCCGAACACGCGCCCGACCGACCTGACGCGGCCCGGTCACATGTTTCCGTTGCGCGCGCGTGAAGGCGGCGTTCTGGTGCGCGCCGGACACACTGAAGCCGCCGTCGACTTGTGTCATCTGACCGATCTCTATCCCGCCGCCGTCATCTGCGAAATTCTTAACGAAGACGGCGATTCGGCAAACTTGCCCGAACTGACCGATTTGGCGCGCGAACACGACATCAAAATCATCACCATCGAGGCTTTGATTCGCTATCGGCGACAGCACGAAAAGCTGGTCGATTTCGTCGCTGAAGCGCGTCTGCCGACCGCATTTGGCGAGTTTCGCGCGGTCGCTTATCAAAGCGTTTTGGACGGAACGCCTTATGTGGCTTTGGTCAAAGGCGAAATCAGGGCCGAAGTTCCGACTTTGGTGCGCGTGCATTCCGGCTGCTTGACGGGCGATGCCTTGATGTCGCTGAGATGCGATTGCGGCGAACAATTGCGCGCCGCGATGAGCCGCATCAGCGAGGAAGGCAACGGCGTTTTGCTCTACATCGACCATCACGAAGGGCGCGGCATCGGCATCATCAACAAGATTCGCGCTTACGCGCTGCAAGACAAAGGCGCTGACACGGAACAGGCGAACCATGCGTTGGGTTTCGCGTCCGATTTGCGCGAATATGGAACCGGCGCGCAGGTTTTGACCGATTTGGGCGTTCGGCGAATGCGACTTTTGACCAACAATCCCGCCAAGCGCGTCGGCTTGGAAGGTTACGGTTTGCAAATCGTCGAGCGCGTGCCGCTGCAACCCACAATTAACGATGACAATCGTGGTTATCTGCAAACCAAGCAAGACAAAATGGGTCACTTGCTGGACGGTTTAGGCGAGCAATTGAACCCATCGAGTACTCGAAACGGCGACGATGAGCCGCCAACTGAGCCGCAGGATGAGCAACTGGACGAACAGTTCGATGAACGGAGTGGAGCACTGTGATGAACGAAGGGAACAGCGTGACGCTGGAACGAAACCAAACGAGTGAAAGGACGCGAAAAATTCGCGTTTTATTTGTGTGTACGGGCAACATTTGCCGCAGCCCGATGGCCGAAGCGGTTTTTGCGCATCTGGTGCGTGAAGCCGGACTGGAAAATCGCATCGAAGCGGATTCGGCAGGCACCGGCGACTGGCACATCGATTCCGCCGCGCATCCGAGAACGTTGGGCATTTTAGAAGAGAACGGCATCGAATACTGCGGCGTCGGGCGTCAGATTTCGCCGGACGATTTGCAAAATTTCGATTTTGTGATTACGATGGACAACGAGAACTTTTCGAGCGTGCTGAGGTTGGGCAAAGGCCGCGCGCAAGTCGTTCTGCTGCTGGAGTTCACGCCAAACATCGGTGTGCGCGAAGTTCCCGATCCATATTTCATCGGCGGATTTGATGTCGTGTTCTTCCTGGTAAATGAAGGCTGCAAAGCCTTGCTGCAAAAAATCCGCAACGAGTACATGATTTGAAAGTTGGTCTCAGGTCTTTGGTTTTTGAAAGCGGCGCTTTCGCAGACGTGAAATGACAGCCGCAAGAACCAAAGACCAAAGACCAAAGACCAAAGACCTAACTCCATGACTATTCACGAAGGGCAGATGACGGCGGAAGGTTTACGCATTGGCATTGTTGTGTCACGCTTCAACGACTTGATTGGCGAGCGTTTGTTGAGCGGCGCGCTGGATGCGTTTCGGCGTCATGGCGGCGATGAGCGCGTCGTTGAAATCGCGCATGTTCCCGGCGCCTGGGAAATCCCACTGGTTGCGCAGACGCTGGCCAAAAGCGAGCGCTTCGATGCGATTGTGTGTCTGGGCTGCGTCATTCAGGGCGCGACCGACCATTACGATTATGTGTGCTCGCAAACTTCGAGCGGCATTATGAACGCGGGCTTGAACAGTGGTGTTCCGGTCGCAATGGGCGTTTTGACGTGCGACACATTGGAGCAGGCACTCGAGCGCGCGGGCAGCAAAGCCGGCAACAAAGGCGCCGATGCGATGCTGGCGGCCATTGAAATGGCGAACCTTCTCAAAGCGATGCAAAGCTAACGAGTACTCGATTTGATGGTTACGCGAGGCTCCGCCAGGCAAAAACGGCGCGAATCACGCTATTTATCTATTGAAGAGGTGGCGTTCAGTCGCGCCGTTTTTGCGAACGAAGTTGGCGTCGCTATATTTAAGATAACCCCTTATGCTCAAAGGTCTTTTCAGTCGTGTCGGGCAGGTTTTTTCTTCAGGTCGCAAACTGGACGACGAGGTTTTGGACGAGTTGGAAGAGCAACTTGTGATGAGCGACGTTTCGGTCGCCACGGCGGAATATCTCATCGACGGCTTGCGGCGTGCGGCGCAGCGCGGCGAAGTGCGCGACAGCGAAGAAGCGCAGGAAGCCTTGCAGGATTTGGTGGCGCGCATGCTGGGCAGCAGCGAACGACAATTGAAACTGGCGCCCGCAGGCTTGACGGTCTGGCTTTTCGTGGGCGTTAACGGCGTCGGAAAAACGACCAGCGTCGGTAAAATCGCCAACTGGCTGATCGGCGAAGGTCACAATCCGCTGTTGGCGGCGTGCGACACCTTTCGCGCCGCCGCTGTCGAGCAATTGCAGATTTGGGGACGCCGAACCGATTGTCCGGTTATTGCGGGCGGGCAGGGCGCCGACCCGGCTGCCGTCGCCTTCGATGCAATTAGCGCCGCCAAAAGCCGCAACTGCGACATCGTCCTCATCGACACTGCGGGACGCTTGCACAACAAAAACAACTTGATGAACGAGTTGGGCAAAATCGCGCGCGTTGCTGAACGTGAGTTGGGCAAACCGCCCGAAGAAACGTTGCTCGTTTTGGATGCCTCGACTGGACAAAACGGTTTGACGCAAGCGCAAGCCTTCGCCCAGAGCGCGCCTTTGACCGGCCTTATTTTGACCAAGTGGGACGGCACGGCCAAAGGCGGCATTATTCTCAGCGTGGCGCGCGAAACCGGCGTTCCGGTGAAGCTGATCGGCATCGGCGAAAAAGCCGAAGATTTAATCACCTTCGATCCGCAGCGCTTCGCCAAAGAGATGTTTAACTAAATCGAGTACTCGAATGCCGCCAGCACACGAAAAGATTAAAAACTGGCTTCCAAACGCTGTTTTGGCCGCCAGTTTGTGCAGCAAATTGGCGTGGGTATAGCAATATCGCAACAATTATTTCGAGATGCCAAGCGTATTTCCTACCGCGACCTGAAAGAATCCACAGAAACAACGGAGGAGTTGATGGCGTCACTATCGAGTACTCAAACTCAGCAACAGGAAGACAATTGATGACAACGCCGATTCGCGTTTTGTATCTCGACCACACGGCCAAGCCGGGCGGCGCCGAAATCACTCTGGTGCGACTTCTCAAACCAATGAACCGCGAGAAAGTCACACCTTTGGCGCTGCTGGCCGAAAGCGGGCCGCTCGTCAACCTTTTGGAAGGCGCTGATGTTCAGGTTCGCGTGTTGCCGTTGTGCGAAGATGTGCGCGACGTGCGCAAAGATTCGTTGAGCACAAAAGCGATGCTGCAGCCAAAGCAGTTGATGCACATGGTTTTTTACGCGCAACAAATCGCGCGTTTTGCGCGGCGCAACAACGTTCAGATCATTCACAGCAATTCGCTCAAGGCGCACATCTATGGTTCTCTGGCCGGAAAGATGGCGCGCATTCCCGTCTTGTGGCACGTCCGCGATTTCATCGACACCTCTTATCTTCCCGCTCCCGCCGTCAAAGGTGTGCGCTGGATGGCGGACACCATGCCGTCGCACATCGTCGCGGTTTCGCAAAGCGTTTTGCAACAGTTGCATTTGAAAGACGCCACTAAAGCCGAATTTTTATACGATGGTCTGGGCGAAGAAGAAATGGCGCTTTTCGAGCCGCCGGACGAGACATCGAGTACTCGAAATGGCGCGGTGCGCATCGGCATGGTCGGGCGCATCGGGCAGTGGAAAGGGCAGCACGTTTTTCTGGACG
>JAABUK010011922.1_pt1 | contig 11182 bp, 16 predicted proteins | sample 5559141 | NCBI WGS metagenome assembly JAABUK01 (sample SAMN10711869, study PRJNA513367) | rock metagenome | isolation source: Antarctica rocks | place: Antarctica: Victoria Land, Pudding Butte nord | collected 2016-01-03
CATAACAAAGGAAGTGGCGTAGCATAGCTCACTGGGCCATACCTACAGCATTGGGAGATGCATTGGGAGCAGGTGCAGCGGCGGACCCAGAGGGTGGTGATCTCAGCGGCAAGGAGCCTCCCTGCATACGAATGCCTTTAAGCTAAGTACCATGCAGTTCCTAGACAGAACTGATGCAATGTGGGAGCATTTGATGGAGTGAAGATAAGTGGTACCTGAGGTTGGAATGACGCAACAGCATCTGCAAGAGACTGCTGAAGCTCTCCTGCTGTGACCAGACCTCTTGTTACAGACAAGGCCTTGCCCTCACCATTCAAGACAATCACCTGCAGGAGGGTGTAAATGTTGACGCTTGGTGAAACACAACCTGTTTGGTCGTCAGCCCTCTACATTTATCTTACCACTGGCAAATCTGCCTGTTGGATTGCTGGCAGGGACGACTTGCTCAAAGCTGCTGCAATTGGAGGCATGGAGGTGGCCTGCTCCGAGGCTGACAACACAAACAGTGTGGCCTGATCTCGCAACGTAGCCAGCCCACTGGTGCGAAGTATCATTTCCATCATGGAACTATCTTTGCCAGGGCCTGTCAATGCATCGCGAAAATGAAATTAAGTGCTTCCATACAAAGCTATATTAACTGCCTTGTGCTCGGCGCACCTTTCAGCAAAACGACCAGAGGCTTTCCGTTGCTCTTGATGTCTTTGATCTTCGCGGTGAGGTGCTGTTCCGCCATGAACTCTGTCGCTGTGCGCGATGCAGCTGCTGTGTGTTATTTCTGTGCCGGTGCTGGGAGGATTCAGACAGAGGCCGCAAATACAGACACAGATCAGCCTTGTGCAAGCTGTTAGGTAGGTCAAGTCGCAGATGTTCGCCCAGATGATGGCGGGAACAGATTAATTCGGGGGCACTGAGAATTACCGTTGCTTCGTGTGAGGTTCGCTGTCGGTGCACTGTGCCTCTCTTCTGTGCAATTCAGTTTCAGAAATTTGACCTGACTAAGCTGGCGTTTCATTTATTGTTTCTGCGCAAGCTTTTGCTCCTGTAGCAGGCAAGCTGTGCGGCAGCTGCCGTTTCTTGTTCTATTTGGTGACGTTTCAGGGGCCGCAAGGCTGAGTCTTTGCTGAGCATGGCTGGCCGCCACCTGCCGTGCCAACATCAGTACTCTCGCCAGATCGCTAGAGCCAACACAGCTCGTTACGCATGTGTCGGCAACTTGGCAGGACGACTCGCAAGTCATGAAGGAGCAAGCACATCTGGCCGCCATCATCTGTCCGAGCCTAACTTGCAGTCTTCACAGAGGCACTTCTCTGAGCAGTTTCAGTGCAGAGTTGTCGCTCCTGGCCGAGAGCAGGAGGCAGCGCAAACTCATCTGCCGTCCCTCGATCAGCAGTCCTTGGCATCGCGACCGACAAAAGCGCCAGTTTGCGATCCTGAAACCTTTACTGTAGAAGCTGGAGAGCTCAGTGGTGTCAACCAGGAAGCTAGTCAGCACCCTGACGATATATTCCGCTGTTCTGGATGTTCTTTGGAAGAGTGCCAGGTGAATTCACTCGCAACACTGCAGCAACATCTCATGTTAACCCCATGCAGCAGGCTTCACACTTAAAGTATGCTTGGTCCTGTGCAGGGTCCTTCTGGGTGCGCACAAATGCTGTGGAGAAACTCGCTGGACGGCTATCTTCGACAGATCTTGAATGCTCGTGTGTATGACGTAGCGGTAAGACTTCAGCTCACTGTTTTTTTTTCCTAGACTTGTGCAACACAATCAATCTTCGCTTCCATTATTCTGCATCATGTCTGAGCTGACATGACATGCTGCATTTCAAGCAGAGAATGATTGCTGTCTCGCCCACAAAGACTTACACAAGGCCTGATGCATGCAGGAGCAAACCCCTCTTGAGCAGGCTGCTGGCTTGACAGAGGCCACTGGCAACAATTTCTTGCTGAAGAGAGAGGACCTGCAACCGGTGAGCAGAACAAGCACAATACCTCACCCCGCCATTCAAAAATGAACGTACTGATCACACTGGGCTCAGCCCAGACAGCGCTGACTAGTGCATCCAGTTTGGTCCAGACAATGTACTGACGTTGTGCTCTGCAAAGGCGGCCAGCATGCATCTCTCAGCATGGCTTCAGAAGTCCACAGCTTGACTGTGTACATACAGACATCAAGCACAGCCAGCCAGCTCTGTAAACTGCATTGAGGCTCCCCGCAAGGCAATGCTATCATGTGCGCAGGTGTTCTCATTCAAGCTGAGAGGCGCTTACAACAAGATGGCAACCTTGACGCCTGAGCAGCGCGACAAGGGAGTCATCTGCTCTTCCGCTGGTAATCACGCACAGGGAGTGGCCTTGGCAGCACACAAGCTGGTATGCATTGCACCCAAACACCACAAAGCACTTTGCAATGTGCTGAGCTTTCTCTGTCAAATGCTGGTTCACGCATAAATGTGAGAAACCCATATTCAGGAGTCATAGATGTCATATATGTGAGCATTGCATGATGCAAGTCATGCAACTTTTCACTGTCAGTTTCAATCAAACTGCCATGCACATGGTTGCAGTCAGCTTGATGCTGATCATTGCAAGATGCAGTGCATCACAGTCTGCATTTAAGAATCCAATTTGCCTGACTAGATTGACCTGCTGGTCCAGGGTTGTAAAGCAGTCATCTGCATGCCAGTCACAACTCCTGAGATCAAAATAGAGGCAGTCAGGAGGCAAGGAGGGCAGGTGAAGCTTGTTGGAGAGACATACTCAGAGACCCAGACATACGCTCAGGTAAGCAACACAGCCAGGTCAAATTGCGACAGGCACCGTACTGTTTGCCTTGGCCGCAGACTGGGGGCAAAAAATCGGCTTCAATCATAAGTTCCTGTGGACACATTGCCCTGAGGAAGGAATGAAAGTATCAACAGCAGTCAACACTAGTTGCTATGCTGCTGCACGTTGCATGGCAACAGAGGCACAAGCCACAAGCTTCATGAGGGGGTGAAGCTTGTGGCTTGCCACCCTCAAACTTGTGGTTTGAGGGTGCAGCTTGCTCCAGCAAACAACCTGTCAGTGATGGTCTTTGCACAAACCCCGTGCCATGCAGTCATCATGAGCTGGAAAGCGTCGTCATCATCATCATCATCATCATCATCATCATCATCATCATCATCATCATCATCATCATCATCATCACTATTACTGTTGTTGTTACTACTGCTGCTGCTGCTGCTGCTGCTGCTGCTGTTATCAGTATTATTGTTATTATTACTGTTATTATCCTTACATTATTGTTATTACTTGTGTAGAAGTATAACACCCTCCACGTTCTTATTATGCAGGACACTGCGAGACAAGAAGGCAGGGTGTTTGTGGCGCCGTATGATGACCCTTTCACCATTACTGGCCAGGGCACAATTGGCACAGAGATCCTGAGGCAGCTGACCACCCGCCAGCTGGAGACCTTGCATGCCATCTTTGTTCCTGTTGGCGGTGGCGGCCTCATTGCTGGCATTGCTGCTTATGTGAAGGCTCTGAAACCAGAAGTGAAAATCATCGGAGTGGAGCCTTCAGGTAGAATCTGACTGGTGGTGTCAGCTCTGTTATTTGCTTGCCAGGTCTCATGTCAGCAGTCAAGGGGAAGTGGCGTGAAAGCGTTAAATCCTCTGGATTGCAGCTGCTGTGTAAAAGCTTGCCAGTCAGAAGCCGGGTTTGCTCAAGCCTGATGTCAGGATCATTGCGTATACCTCATCCACAGCTGGGCTTGCACTCAGCTCGTTTATCAAGCCAGAAACAGACTTTGCTGCAAGACTCCAGCTGGAGCATGCAGACACAGCATGCAGTATTTGGCTGCAGCAATGTGATTTTCCAAGGCTCTACATCTTAGTCACAGAGTGCATCCGACACCCCACTTCTTGCATGCAGGCGCAAACGCAATGGCCATCTCTTTGCAAAAAGGGCAGCGTGTGACCCTCTCAAAGGTGGATGCCTTTGCTGACGGCGTGGCAGTGAAGCAAGTGGGCGCAGAAACCTTTCGCCTGTGTCAGCAGCTGGTAGATGGCATTGTGTTGGTGGACAACAGAGCCATCAGTGCTGCCATCAAGGATGTGTTCAATGAGACCAGGTCTATACTGGAGCCTGCTGGGGCTGTGGCTGTGGCCGGTGCCAAGGCTTACCTCAACAGACATGGCCTCAAGGTATGCAGCTGTATAGTGCCAGGGAATGCAGGAATCCAATGGCCGAATATATGCTTGGTAGAGATCACGAAGCGTCAATGGTTTGAAGAGAGAGAAAAACCGGTCAAGGGTCTATCTTCACGGGCCTCTTGATGATCCTGACACCAAGAGAGTGATGTGACCTTTTTTGTACACGCTGTTGGGCAGGTTTGTGTTTGTGAACGCTTGCTGCTGCAACTTTTTGGAAGGGCAAGCTCTGTCTAGAATCCACTGTGAATGCATGCTGATGCATCAATTGCAAGGGCAAGCTCTATTTGAAGTCCATCAGAGCTGGGAAAACCAGTTTGTAGTGTATCTCACCGCTGGAAGCATGCCTACAGTGCTGTCATGTCTGTGTCAGACCTGTGGGAGGAAAGGAAGCTTCCTGGTCAGTCAGCATGACACCATGTGATCAACCCAATATGATGCAGGATCCAACGTGACACACAGTCAGCGTAGACATGTTTTTGTATTTCCTCTTTTGATCTGTTGAGTGTTTTGCGCTTAATTTGTGCGCGAGAGATTGCTGTGGCAGTGTGCTCATGGAAGGCATTGCTTTGACTGACAGCTACATCATGCCATCCAGTTGGTCAGTATTGACAGCTTGCATCTGGCTTAGTCTGTAGTCAGTTGAAAGGAATTGAGGGTGCAGACCATGTTTGCAGAAGAAGACAGTGGTCGTGATCACGAGTGGGGCAAACATGAACTTCGACCGGCTGCGCTTGGTTTCGGAGCTGGCAGACATTGGTGCCTTGAAAGAAGCCATGCTGGCCACCACCATTCCAGAAAGCCCTGGCTCCTTCAGGGGCTTCATCGATACTGCCCTTGCTGACACCAACCAGTCTGTCACAGAGTTCAAGTACAGGTGTGTGACAGCACATGTCATGATAGCATATGTCATGATAGGATATGTGGTGAATGCAGTCATTGCAGGGCTGACTCCTTCACGTCTGCAACCATGCTTCTTTGTCAATGCTTCCGGTCAATGCTAGTCAGCCTGTTGCTGCAGTTGCAATCTGAGCGTGTAGCTTCACAGCTGCAAATAACAAACAATAATCAGTTACAGGCGTTTCAGCTAATCCTTCTTGCCAAGTTCATGTCTATGTTTACAAGATCATCTGCCTGCAGCTATGTTGATTGATGTTGATGCTGAGCTGCATGAGCGTGGCATAGCCTAAATCTTCTACAACACAGGGTTTTTGATTTGCATCAAAAAAGCCCCTGAGCCACTGATCAGGCCCAAATTGCGCCCTCAGACTTGAAATTCAATTTACAGGTATTCTGCTGGGGACCAGGCTCACATTCTGTTCAGTGTGGGCATCAAGGACGCCTCAGAGCTCAGCAGTCTCATGCAGCGCCTGAATGACAAGAACATGCCTACACAGGACTTGAGTGGCATTGAAGCAGCTCAGGTGAGTCATGACGGAGACAGCATGCAAAGCATGCATAGCATGTACATGTGGGCGTCACAGCAGTTGTGATGAGTCACAGCTGCCTCTGTACGGGGTTTGTAACCTGTAAGCATATGGGACCTACCCCATGCTGAAAATGGTCATACCAATTGGTAGATGACTGACTCGCCCATTTGTCATGGGCTGATCCTGGGCAGCATTGCTGGTCTGAATGATGTGCATCATTGTGTTCCTGTTGGTGCTGGCGTTCAAGCACAAGGCATCACATTCTGGCCTGTGCTTGGTTGCCAGCTTTTGCTGCCCATCCTGCAAGCGAATGTTGTGAGAAATGTTGTGAGAAATGGCTTGGCTGATCAAAGGCACAAGCAGTGGCGCTTGGCTCATTGCAGGTCCATTTGAGGCATTTGGTGGGAGGAAGAGCTCGCAGTTACATGGGTGAAATGCCTCATGAGAAGATATACCAAGTGGAGTTTCCTGAGAGGCCAGGAGCCTTGAAAAAGTTCTTGTCTGTGCTACAGCCCCAATGGAATATCACCCTATTTCACTACAGACGATCAGGTGAGATCCAGTACGTGCATGCAGTTAATATGACAACAAATACCGACACATGCCTCAAGTCAGCCATCTTTTCACCAACAGATCAGGGGAAAGGAGACTGGTGCCATACATGCAAATTTGTTTCATCTTTTCTCCATTTCGTATTGTTGCAATGCAGGTAACAGGACGTCTCAGGCATTGCTCGGTCTACAGCTACCTCCAGACCAGCAAGAAGCCTTCCAAGCTGTGATTCAAGAGTTGGAAGTCGATTTTACTTTTACGACTCTTCCAGAAGACGCTCGGCGCGTATTTGACATGTTCATTCAGTGACACACAGACTTTAGTCTTATGCTAAACATGCACGAGGCTATTGTACAGGTTGATAACCCAAAATTCGAGTTTTGCTACAGCATACTTCAGTAGAGCTATGCGTGCTGCTTTTTAATAGAAAATACTCACAGGGTTGCCTAGGACTGCATTGATAGTTCATCTATATTGACTCTAGTAGTCTAAGCGCAAGGCTTTGTTCCTCGCAGACTGTCTAATGGCTGTCACATGTACACCTAGACTTCTTTTGGGTGACTTGATGCTTTTGTGGCTAGTCTTGTCAAGCTGTTGCTGAGGCATGTCATGGGGCCCATCACTTCCACTGTTCACCAGATTATAATCAGTCTGTGGTGTGCAGCATATCTGCTGATCACTGTTGGGCTGATACTTTGGTTGTTCCACAGAAGTGCTGGCCAGCTGCGCTTCAGCTGCTCTGGCAGAGCCAGATCCTGCAGACCTCAAAGCTGCAGCTGCTGCAGCATTCTTAGACATTGCATGTGCACTGCTCTGAGAGCTGGCACCTTGACTTGGCTGCTTGTTTGCCTGCTGTGAGGTTCTGGCTTTGCTCATCACAGGCTGTAACTGCAGCATGTTTGTGGCAGGGCTGAAAGACTTTGTTGCTGTCAAATACTCCAATGGCCTCTGGATCGGAGGCAGCAAGCCTACCCTGCACAAAAGCTGTGCAGTGAAAATGACCATGGAAGGTCATAGAAGAGGGCTATGCAACACAGATGAATTGTGACCAGACACACTCAAGCATACTACAAGCGCCTTCTCACATCAAGACGCAGGCTGCATTTGCCATTGTCTCAGTCTCTTGTGGACAGACAATGCTTTTTTCAATCCCAAAACGTCTATTTTATTGCAGGCAAGCGTGACACTGGCACCTCATGTAAGGAGGCAGGCCCACTTGCCTGCGTTTCAGTCTCTCAATGGAGTGCTGACAGATGTCGCCCACCTCTGCCTCCAACATCCTGATGCTGTGCGGCGTCAAATCTATTGGCCATTGTGAAGGCACAGAGCGGCGCTGTATAGCTGTTTGCCCTTCATGTTGAGGGTGACCATCTTTCGTTGCATACAGATCAGCAAGCGGGCCTGGTGCAAAGTGTACCCTGAATACACACACCCAAGTAAACCACCAGATTACGGGCACAGGAACGACAAGTCACCCTATTTAGCTGCATGCACAAGCACAACCTTTTGCTGCAAGCCTTAAGACAACATGTCCTAGCGTTTGTACCTGCGTCTTCTGGTCTTGACCATACTGACAGCATTGCCTTTAAGGGGGTTCTGCGTACTGTTCACCCATGCTGCTTAGTCAGCAAGGCAAGCAGCGTCTGCATAGACTAACACGCGGGACTGGCCTGCAAGGCTTGTTAAACACCAGGGGAGTCTCACAAGGTGAGGGAAGTCTCTGAAGAGCAGGGCACGTCATACAAAAGCGGTGCGGCGACTCTAAAAAGTTTTGACAAGTTTCGCATGCTGAGCTTTCGAAATGCTTACAGGCAATTTTAGGGCCCAGTCAAATTTGCATGATTAAACCGTGACGTTCAAACAGACACATGAACCTCCCTAACTTATAGCTCATAAGTCTGCACTGTGTTGCGAGCCCAGATCTAACCAGCAAGCCTCTTTTGAAAGCCTGATGCATGTAAACACATATGCTTATCATGTCAACGGCATAGCAAGCTCCCATGCTGTGGATTACCAATTAGTTGCCAGTACTGCTTGCCTAACAGATATATACGTATTGAGCATTGGGACAACGATCTCAATTACCCTGTTGTCCGCGTATAGGGCTAAAACGACGTGTGTTGCTGCATCTGCCACATGAACTGAGGTGGTAGCTTGGCTGCATGCATGCATGACGTTCTCACAATTACACTTTTACAAAATGATGTCTTTGGAGCTGGCCCAGCCTGTAATGATCTGCATGATGCGCACAGCATTGGGGTGCAAGGACCCCTGAAGCATCCCCATCACCTGCCTGCACAGCCACAAACAACACCATTGTTCATTCTGGCACCACTGTTGGCACAAAGTTGATAAGTTAAACATGGACAAAGATTCCATGTGCTGCACACGCAAGATGCATATTGGTGACCAGTCACCAGCACAAAACACTGTTACAGTGTAAGCAATTGCCATCTCAGTCAGGATCACAATGTTCTGCTGGATACAGTGACAGGCTTCAGCGGTCATCATGCCCAGATTGCTATAAATGCTGCATGCATGCTCCGCCAAGCACAGCTCTGTCTGTATGCAATGTAGACTCCTTCAGATATCTCCACAATGTAAAATCATGCCTGATAACTATTCCCCAGGCATTGTTGAGTTTTCGATTTCACCTTGTAATGAGCGGTTTTCTCATAAAAGTGACATTTCTGTGTTCCAAAAGAGCTAGTCAGCAAGCAGAGCTGTACCTGAGTGCATCTGGTGTCTCCTTGCCAGCAACAACCATCTGCAGAGTGCCAGCACAGGCGCCCTGCTTGGCCTGCCAGTAGACAGGGGCGGGGTCCAGCTGTTCCAGCACATCAAAGGCCCTTGCAGCTGCCAGGAAGAAGCCTGCCTGGTAGCACTCGTTGGCAATGAGCTGCAGCAGCTCCAAGGAGCGCTCAGAGGTCTCCTGCTGCAGGTACAGCTCCCAGGCCAACATGGGCTTCCCTGTACAATACATACTTTGGGATTGTTTTGCATTCTCATGCCTGCGACTTTGGACGATGAAGCATAATTGTCCAAAGAGAACTTTGAGTTTGAATTTACCAGGACATCACAATGCAAACTTGATCAGTTGTCCTTTTTCTAAGTATAAAGAAAGGTGTCAGACAATGCAACGCATCCGTCATCACCGCACATGCATAACCTGGCTTCAGCAGGCTTACACAGCTGCAACTGCGCCCCTGCAAATCACGTGTTCAACATTCCTGGTGTTGCTTGCATAACACATACACTGGCTTGTGACAGACGCCCTGGCAAGTCCTGTCAAAGTCTGGACAGTCCTGATGCATGATGATAAGATGAACGCATGAATCAGTCAAGTTGGGAAGGGAACAAAGAGGCATGGGGAGGTCACCTTGCATGATGAAGGTGCGCGCTGACCAGTTGAGGAAGGGCCCCTCCTGGCGATAGGCCTCGCTCTGGATGGCCCCAAAGGCCTCTTCAGCTTCTGCCCACTCTCCATTGGAGGCGCATGCAATGCCGTAGTTCCAGTTGAAGTCATCGTCAGAGGCCAAATATGTCTTGATGGACTTCAGGTACACCAGAACGTCCTCAAACTGCCTCAATAGGAAGAAACAAGAGGCCATGCATTGCCGCCCTGCAGCACAGTTGTTTGCATTTAGATCTTCCATCAGCACATGATTGGCACCCTAGGCAACTTTTTGCCACAGAATATGCGTTTTGCTAACCTTTGCCGCCCTGTATGGAGTGTACTGTGCTTGCAGCTGATATACATGTCACAGATTCCAGTGCAAGACTTTGCTCAAAGTTATGAACCGGTGAGTGCAGCTACAAACACAGCTACAAACTGCACAGACTTACCGCCACTGCAGCTTGGACTTACTTGAGTCTCGAGATTACAACGCTCTCCTAGCAACATGGTATGCTGGTCCCAACAATGGCCTATGAAGTGACATGATATTGCTGTAAGCTCAAAGTAGGGATGAGGCTTTACCCGGTATGGTATCGCACTCTGCAGCAGAGGAACCGACGGCTTGGAAGCACTGCTGGGCAAGGTGTAAGTGCTCACTTGAGGCTGACTGGGACTGCCCCATGGCTGCATGCACCACCCCTGCACAGCATACACTAATTCACAATTTTCACACAGGATTTTGCACAGTGTTTTGCAAATTCATTCCACACAGTATTTAGCAAATTCATTCCACACAGTATTTTGCAAAGTGTGTTACAAAGAATGTTACACAGTGTTCTTCAAATCAGTTCACACAGTATCTTAGAAAACTTCTACAAGTCTGACTGCTGCTAGTATGAAACTTCCTGCAGTGCAGATGTAGTTGCCTAGATGCAGATACTTGCATGAGCTGTAGAGCAGACTGCTACTGCGAGATTATCCTGTCTGTTCAGTACTGTCTGTACAGTATAGCAAGCAGTTGTTGCCACCCACCTTAAGCAGCACCAAGCGTACCTTGCAGCTGTAACACAAAATGAGCTGCAACAGCCAGACTGACAGCAAAGCATCAGCACTCCCACAGCACACCATGAAACAACATATGGAGAGCAATCAGGCTGACATTGCATCACTGCACTCAGACTAAGGATCATGTGCCATGCAGATGAGCAGCATGCACTGCTAATCCTTAAGCGTGTAATCACCGCATTATGGGTCATGTGCTATGCAGATGAGCAGCATGCGCTGCTGACCTTTGAGGGTGTAATCACAGCAACATTGGATCATGTGCCATGCAGATGAGCAGCATGCGCTGCTGACCTTTGAGGGTGTACTCCTGTGGCGTGGCTGGCTGCAGCTCTTTCACCAGCTTGAAGGCTTCCTGCAGCTGGCCTTGCCGCAAGTAGTGCACAGCCAAGTTGAGCCGGGCCTCAGGACACACATCCAACAGATGTGGCAGGACCTGCATCACACCAGCAGCTCTGGTTTCATACCTTGATATTGATCGGCCAGGCATGGTGGGGGGGGGGGGGGGGGGGGTTTGGTTTGGGGGGGGTGTTTTTTGGTTTTTTAAA
>JAABUK010011923.1_pt1 | contig 11181 bp, 10 predicted proteins | sample 5559141 | NCBI WGS metagenome assembly JAABUK01 (sample SAMN10711869, study PRJNA513367) | rock metagenome | isolation source: Antarctica rocks | place: Antarctica: Victoria Land, Pudding Butte nord | collected 2016-01-03
GCTGTAAGGGGTGTGCCAGTGCACAACAAAGCCATGGCTTACCCTGTTGACTTTGCCTTGGTCTGTGACAGTCCCAAGCGCAAACCCAGCATGAGGCCTGAGTTGCTCCACAGGGTGGCAGAACATGTCACACAATTGAATGCGCCGGGCATCATCTCCTCGCATCAATGTGCCGTCCATTAGAAGCAGCATAGCCCATCAACCTTCAGAAATTAGTCATGCATGGTCTCAATTGTCTGTAGAATGCAGCAAAGGTGTGTAGAATGCAGCAAAGGTAGGGAACAGAGACCTGCCACATGCAGCTAGTTACTCCAACAGGGAAATAGCTGCAGTGTATAAAGATTTGCTTACAGCAACACAGCTTCGAAAGTGCAAGAGCAACACTTACAGGTGCATTGTTGGTGCTTTGCCGTTTTTCTGCATCAGCCAATCAGCCATCATCATCTTCTCCTTCTGAGTATATCCATCATTGATTGAGCTGGTATTTTCAAAGGTACACAAAGGTGAACAAGATCGCTTGTTTCTGGGCTGCCTACATTCTGACACGCCCCATGGGGGCGTCCATTGGAGACTCTCTCTCTCTCATAACCCTGCTGATTATCACGCCCGACACGCCAATTACCAACAACTGGGTTACGGCCTGTGCCTTGGGCACAGCGGTCACCAGCGGAGTCTTTCTAGGCTTGATTGGACTTCTGGTGTTGTTTTTGTTTGTCACAAAGAAGGACAAAATTAGGGGTGATCAGGAGGTTGAGGTTGTGGAGGCACAACAAGTTGTCAGTGGCAACGAAGAGGCTAACACGGCGCCTCAGGGGATACACAGCCAGCCGTAATGCATTGAAATCATCAAGTTTGCTTATCTACAGGGTTATATTTGCATAGCAAACTTGCAATAAACGACATCAATGGACGCGCAATCACTGCTTGTCACTAAATTGCATCTAATAACTGATGCGCACTCTTGGCAGATGTGACAACACACAGATGCGCACAAGACAATGCAGGCATATCTGAAAGACTGACTTGCTATGCATAACGAGGCATACTGTAGGAATCAGGAGCTTTTCAGATCCGGTAGCGCACAAGCCTTGATATGCCATTGCATATCGACCGGAAGTGCATGGGACATGATCAGACATGAACAGTAGATAGCATATGCACCACTATTGCAAACAACAGGCTTGCGTTGACAAGAAAAGGTTTTGGCAGATTGACAGATCCACCGTCAATGGGCATGGCATGGCACCAAATACTGTGGTGAAGCGAAGCTGATTGGTTTCATACCTGTATTGCATGTTGTCTGGACACTGCCTGACCTCATTAATGACACCCCAGAAGCAATGGAGCTTAATGATGTTTCTGTGTGGTCACCAGGCATTTTAGTAAAACGCTCCATTCTGGGCTATATGCCAGTTTGTCACAGCAGGGCATGTTGCGGTGAAGCTGCCATACATTGGCCTACTGCTACAAACACAGCTCAGAGGAGTTGTATCTTGCACTGTACTTGCAAAGTGCTGCCAGGACTCAGATGCAGCCCAGAAGGCTTTGTTTGACACGACAATTCAAGCTGGATTGCAGTCTGGCCTAGTATCAGGCAGTATTATGTAGTGGCTTTGAGACAGCTCAATGGCCCTCAAACAGTCCGCTTTCTGCATTCCAAGGCTGTGCTAGCACAGTGTGACTCTGGTAAGGTGCTGCTAGGGTGCTGGCAAGGACTCAATGCTTAGTTTCAGGTTGTGACAGCCTGCTATTTTGGTAACAAATTGTTGTTTTGAGGCGCTTGGAGGCGCTTGGAGGCTGCTCCAAGTTGGGCATTGCTTTGACATCAATGCTTTCCCTTTGAAGCTATGCTGCCAATGTGACATGGCCCCATGTTGCAGCTGATGCCCTGTGATGCCTGATGGATCCAGGCTTGCCATTGCCAAGCTGAAGCTACTCATGTCTTGCCACTGATCGGCTGACACAGACTTGACTGCAGCCAATCTGACAACTCACCAATATCAACTTTCAGTTGTAACAATGCTTCTGGGCCCTGTTGGCTTGAGAATGAAGATTCTGACAAGATGTGATGCTCCACGAAATCAGAAAGCTGGTATACAGCTGACAGCAGCACTCTGGGTGAATTGCAGTGGTAGCCTATGCAGCCACTGACCATAACAACTTGTTGCAGATGTTGCTGCAGCCGGAGCAAGCAATATACGGCTATTGAAAGGGCTGAAGTCCGGACCAGGTATGCACTCTGCATCCTAACAGATGCTGATAACAACAGCAGCGCAACGCCCTGCGTATTCACGATACAGCACCTGAGTGATCACACCTCTTCAGCTCTCGTCAAAAATGGTGTCCAGAGTACGAAGCAGGTCTGCTTTAGACTATCGTAGAGCACACAGGCTGCCGAGCTATTCGATGCTGCGACTCAGGACAGGTATACGACCTATGTAGCGGTGCGTGTGGGGATTGACCGCCGCGCAAAGCGATCACAGCGCTAAGTAGGCATTGCCAAAGCCAGAGCTACTGTCACAGTGAAACAGAGGTGAAAGCACAGGCCACACTTGTAAAATTTGCTGGGCTCGAACGGTACAGGGAAGAATACCCTGGAAGGCCCACGGTTTGTGGCAAAACAGCACAGCTGTGAAACGTAGTATCCAGATTTTGCAGCAAAGTAGCAGCGAGCTGCAAGCAGGAAGCGTTGCACAAGAAGCAGCAAAAGCCTGCTGCCTGGACAGCCTCTTCTCTGACCGAGGGTGAGGCTGTACAGTCAGTACACCTTTGTTTTCAGAGCAACTTGCAGTGGCTCACACCACACTAAAGCTACCTGTGCACACATTGTGCAAAAAAATTGGCCAGAGTCTGGCCCTCCCCTTGCCCCTTGACTTTGACGCAGACTGCTGACTGCGTCAGCCGTTTCCAGTGTTTTGTCTGGTGGTTCAAATTTTCAAAGGGATTCTGAGTTTTAAGATTGAGTCATGCACATGCAATGCTGTCAGTATGGTGAGTCATGCTGCATGCATGATCTGGCATAGCATTCTGTGTAATCACACTGGGAAATGCAAACATGCTGGTCATTACATATGCCTAGAGCTGTAAAACAGTACATAACAAAGCAAGAGTGAACAGCAACTTCAAATTCGAACGTCTTTTGTTCAATTGCCTTGATCAAAGATGTACAGCGCGCCAAACCTTGTAAAGCTGCTCTTGCATTGGCAATGTCATGTCACCAACTTTAAATCAGACAGCCAGGTAACAAATGGTTCTTTAACCACAATCACTGAGAACTGCATTCAGCTCGACTGACATAACACAAAAACATGACAAACATTTCACCTTATACATCAACCCTTTGACATGCAAAGATCCTTACCAATACATACCACAGTCAACTCAGTCATGAAAGACTTCCAAACACGCCTGATCATTGCAACGAAACATGGAGTACAAGGACTGTGATTCATAGGAGCTGTTGTCGCATTCACGTGCTTGTGTTTGTCTGAGAGACAAAGACTGAAGCTAATTGTGCTCACCTGATCAAGACTTGAAAGCAGCTTCCTCAGTACCATAGGCCTCTTTGGAGAGTCCAAGAACAGGATGTCTGTCCTTGCTGATACTGCAGCAGGGAGGCTTACTAGTGGTGACATCTGCAGCACAGCATTTGTAGTTTTCAGCAACAAGTGTGCTGCCGCATGGCTTGCTACTGCTGTATAGCTATTACAAACATGCATAGCTTGCCACAAAACGAGCATTGAAGCTCTCACAGCCCTGGGAGTCCCAAGGGGACTTGCCGGTGATGCTGTTAGCGAGGTTGTGCTCATTATGCTCAGCGGGCATTTTGCCATTGCAGCACGGCTTCTTGTTGCATGCACCAGCCTTGTCCGGTCGGCTCCTGGCAGACAACACGTAATGCCCTGATGCTAGCAATGTTGCTACTGCCAAAAAGCCAGTTGGGTTGAGCAATAAGCAGCACACCCAGCAGACACATGGGGACCGGCCTGCAGTGTAATCAGAACAAGGATGGAAGCCAACAAGAATGTGCTGAGCAAAATGCAGAGTCCACAACATGATACAGAGTGTACAGCATTTCTATTCAGCTGCATCTTGAGTTCCGCAATTGGAACATGAAGTCAGATGCACACTCGGGGCAATGCTACTATGCATCAGGTTTGGGTCACTATATGGAAAGTCAAGTTGTTTAGATATGACCTGCAAGGATACAAGGCTGCTGTCAGCCTCTTTTGCGGGGCAGCATGCGCAGACTGTTTTGTGATCAAAGTTCAATGCCTGACTGCACAGCTTATAGCGTAGTGGCAACACTTTGCCAGGTGCCAATCAAGAATAGACAGGCTGGGTAGCTGACCTGCTAGGCATCTCGCTTAGCAGCATTAGCAGCAGGGGAGCTGCAGGAGCAACCATGATACAGACAGAAACTGCAGCACCACCGAGATAGCAGGGGCATCAGCTGCACGGAGGAATATAGCAACGATGAATAAGAACTTAGCATTTAAGAGGCATATCCCATACATGCCTGGGCAGCCAATAGCCACACACGCTGCCCACGTTGTAGAGGGGATGACTGTCAAGGCCACATCATAGGGAGCTGCATCTCTTGCAGAGATGAGCAAGCAATATATAGCTAGACATGATAAAGCCATGAGAACAGTCATCGAAGCTTTTACTAAAGGGCAGTGTGGTAGTCACTACCTGATTGCAGATGTTGGAAAGATTGAAGGACTCAAAGATATAGGCGTGCACAGCAAGAGAGTTCCAGCATTTATACTCCCAGAAAGATGTTTACAAGCAAGAGGCTTGGACCCTACGGTAGAGAGGGGTTTCTTGCAGAGGGGAGCAGCAGACACACAGAGCAAGATGAGGCCAGTCATGATGATAGCAGAAATGACAACAGCAGAACAACAGCAATACTTGCATCATGATGACGATTCTGGATTCAGATTGACACCCTTGACACCAATGATGCCGAATGGAAATCCAAGGAGCATAAAGATTGTAAAAGGAGGATATTGCTCTGATACAAGATATGAGGAAAAGCTGCAAGAAAAGGGAGCACAGCATAAAGCATTGGAGGAAGCTCTCAAGGACTATGGATACAAAGTTACCACACTGCCAATAATCATAGGACAATTGGGGTCACAATATCACACTACATCTGACGCCTTAGCAAAGATTGGTGTAGAGCATGGACCTGCAAGCAAAGTTATGTCTAAATTACATGAACATTCTATTTTGACATTTCACAAGATTCTGACATCTAGGAGAGTACTAGAGAGAGAGAAGACAGACATATGCAGACAGAACAGGCCAGATCCACCATAGGTCTAGAATTTTTCCTTTCCCTTTGGGCTATGGCCTATGGTCATAGCTCCGGGCTATTCTGTACAAACTGGGTGAGTGGCAACCAAGGGGCCAAATTGCCAAATGTTGGTGCCGCATGTGTATGACGTTGCAGCGTGTACAAAGTCAAGAAAAAGATACAACTGCACAAACACCATCGCTCCAATCTGTAAGGGGTGTGCAGTGGGTACTTATATGACAATGCAAACATGATAGTCCGGGTAAGCAAATTATATGAAAGGTTCAAATCCCTTTCACTGGTAAAATGAGCACAATATGCCTCGACACAGATGTGGGCAGATCTGCAACAAAGGCTGACAGCAGCCTTGTGTCACGGCAAATACACCTATGCAGTTTTGCTGTTCATCCAGGTGTGCAGTGACCCAGCGCCAATGCACTCCTTCACAGGTTTTGGCACAATGCCTTCCCCACAAGTCGTCTGCGAAAAGGCCCTGCTTCCCTCAACGCACAGCAGACAGCTGGAGTAATTAAAGCTGAGGTGTTGTAGCTGTGGTCCAACAGTACTGTATTGCAAAAGCAGATTGAATGACTGGGATATTGATGTCAATGGCAGCGCCACTGCCCTGCAAGCACCGGGATTGTGTTGTCAGTCACTGGGAAATAAAAGCCATGCACTGCAACACTGATTTTGGGATAGTGCATTCCCCACTGCTCCGGCTGTCAGAAGGCTTTTGTCACTGCAATTACGCCTTTGAAGATATGCTGTTTACACAGGTGCACATTGCCTTGTTGCACACAGCAGTACTTGCTGTAGGCCTCACGTGTTTTAGCACCTTTGTCTCTTACTCTACGTCTTTGAGTCACATTGTTGCTATGACAGGTTCATCACTACAAGCTTCTTGAACATTCAGCTGTGTAAGTATTGCAGTGTGTTTGTTGAATGATTCAGCCACTTGGTGCCCTCATGAGTGTAATATCAGCCATCTTTGCTCTTGTGGCGTCTGTAGTATTGACATCCCTGTGGCCTTTTGCAAGCATTTTGTGGTGGCCATTGACTTTAGCGTAGCTGCCTGTGCTGGGCCTGTTCACAATTTAGCCAGCTGCACAATGCCACAGCATTGAGCAAGGTTGCTCTCAAGCATGAATTCTTTGTGCCCGTAGCTGCTTGCACCAGTGTTTGCCACGTTTCAATATATGCAATGTGTATTAGTGCAAGGTGTTTATGGTCATAACAATGCTCACAATGTTGCAGATTAGCATCAAGAAAATGTTTCAGCCATCGTGCTCCCTTTCGGAGATCTGGCACACACATGTAGATGTAGTCGTGTGGTAATGTATGCGTGCTGTCTTGTGTCACTGTCACGCTGGTTGTCAAGGCTCTACTTGTGTGGAGGCAACAATTAAGGAAAGTCAAACTGCAGAGAAGGTGAACTCTCTCGCTCTCTAAGGCCGGGGGGGGGATTGACACACTTGAACTTATAATATGTGCAAACGTACACCCATTGCAAAATATAGCGTACTCTATAGAAACTTGTTCAACAAATGTCAGCCATCCAGAGGCACTTATATCTGTTGCATCAAACATAACAAGTGCGCAAGGCATAAATCACATTCAGGATACTAACAATCATCACAGCCAGAAAGGTGCTGCCAAAGCCAAACATTCTGAACAATATTCGACGCTTCTCTAGAGTGAAAGGCTGGTATGCATGTGACAGTCGAGCAAATAGGACCCTGCAAGACAGAACCAATTTAGACCATATGAAAGTCACACCACAACAGACACCAGACAGGCAGTACTGCTTTTTTAGTAGACCATACCATGCGCCCAAGGCATTCAGAACAACACCACTGACGCTTTGGTTCAGTTCCAGAATAGCATACAGGAGGAAAACGCAGCATAGTACTCTGCCAGGTTTCCATGTGCCTGCAGATCACAATGACAGTTGGCAACAAAGCCATATACACATAAGCACTTTGCTGGCCGTCCGTAGTGTTCCACAAGCGATCAGCAGCACAGCTTCAAGGCCTCCCAGCCAAACGGCATCACCCGAATAACGTGTTTGATACCACCAGGCGAGGCTTGAACAGAGCTTTCGGACATTTTCTGGGCTTGGATGGCGCGGAAGACAACCACTGTAAAGGACAGCAGCGCAAACAGTGTGCCGACAGCTCCGGCATAAAGTGCTGTAAATTTGAGGGGAGGGAAAGACGTTGCAGGCGCCATCGTGTGGTAGCGTAGCTGACAATAGATAACGCAGGCGGGGCTTGTCCTTCATCGCTCAGGCTGCACATGCAGACATATTATGCAAGGCATCAGGTCATCATCAGGTGATCACTGGATGGCTACAGCAGCAGTCAAAAGTCTGCATCAAATCATGCGCATTGCTGTACATAGCATCCCCAGTGATAATTACGTCATCATACTGCAAGAAACAGCTTCAGATGTTGGGTGCTGAGCAATGACAACTGCCTGTTGTCCATGAGGGTCTCTGGCTTCAGTGGGGAGGGCAGAACCCCTTCTATGGGGTTGCGGCAGGGTTGCCCGCTCAGTGCTACCCTGTTTGGCTTGTTCATTGATGGCTTGCATCACTACCTGGAGACTATGGCTCCTGCTGCTGGAATACAGATTCAGCACATGAGGCTGAGAGAACTAGTCTATGCTGATGATATATGTCTGATGGCTTCCTCGCCGGAGCAGTTGCAAGCTCTCATTGATGCCTTGTCTTCTTACTGTGCTATTTTGCATATGGAGATTAGTGTCCCGAAGACAAAGGTCATGGTCGTCTCACCTGTGCCTGCGCCGGCTGTGGTATTTTCATGCAATGACAATACGTTTGAGCAGATTACCACTTTCAAGTACTTGGGCCTTCATTTTCATCAGTCAGGTGCTGTTGCGCATTTGGTCAGCCCAATCAACTCAAAGGCTGGTGGTTCTTGGGCTGCTGTTCAGCGACGGCATTCTTTGCTGCAGTGTGGCAGAACCATCAACTTGCATCTACATTTACTGCAGGCTGTCTTGGTGCCTGTCTTGCAGTATGGATGTCAAGTGTGGGGCATGCACAGCCCGCGTGTAGCTGCTGCTAATCGTGCTCGTTTGGACTTGCAGCGCTTGTATGATTACTAACCTCAGGACAATCTGTGGTTTGCTGCATTCAACCCCTCGTAGGATACTGCTGGCAGAATTGGGTTTGTTGCCTTTGCAAGTCTTATGGTGGCAACAGACTTTGCGATTTTGGAACAGCTTGGCTGCATTGCCTATAGGCTCCTTTCACCACACGGTTTGCTTGGACAATCTTACTGATGCCTTTCAGGGGGGTGCTTGCAATATGGCCAGCTCTGTGGCGACTTGCTTGCGTTCATTGGGTTATGATGTGCCACGTCTGTTTGATGTGATGCCCTTGCTGGATATTGACGGTATTGTGGAGGCTTTGACTGTACAGTTGCAGGACATGGGCAGCTGCTTTGTACTGTCCTCGTGCAGCTCCCACTCGAGGTGTTGTTTCCTGTACTTATGAGCAGTGGTTTAGGCCATACAGCCTTGGTAGGCGTTATTGTCATTTGCCTGTTTCTGGTGGGCGCATGCAGCGCTTTCTGCAGTTTAGGCTTGGTTGCCATAGCTTGCCTATTGCTGCTGGTCGTTTTGCTGGCGCTGCTCATGTTGCTAGGGCTCACAGGGTGTGGTTGGCTTGCAACAGTGGTGTTGTGGGGGATGAGATGCACTTGATTTTTGAGTGTACTGCCCTTGCTTCTTTGCGGTCTCGGTACACAAGCCTGTTCACAAGCAGCACTGACACCATGAGGTCAATTTTCGCACAGCCAGATCATATGGGGGTGTTCCACTCCTTAGTAGACTGTCTAGATTTCATGATGATTTGAACATGATTGCCATGATTGGCACAAGTGATCGGCTGTGTCGGCTGGCAGCATGTTGTAAGATCCTTCTTCTTCTCAGGCATAAGGCTGCTGTCAGCCCCTGTTGCAGAGCAGCACTGAGCAGTGGGTCCTTCCATGAATCCCATGAGTGCAGCTTGCATCATCGCGCTGAATTGCTCCTTGAGCTTCTCAACTTGAATCCTGAGGAGCAGAAGCAGCTGGCTGACAAGCCGCCAGACAGTCCTTCAGTCAGCTTGGAGCTGCTCTTCCAGCAGGGGTCAAGCCATCATAGGGCTGTTGCCAGCAGCCCCTGGCCCACAGCAGTATCAAGCTACCCTTGCTGCAGAGCGAACAGCCCTCCCCCCTAACCAGCACATCAGCATAGGTCACCTACCAAGGACCTATGACCCCAGTCATGCACACTCGGGGCAGATTCCAACAGCCCTAACCTCAAGCCGTCCAGCTGGTTTTGTGCAAGAGAAATCAGCATTTGCCACAGCAGACATGCCTACAGCAACAACTCCTGCAGTCAACGCTCCATCAAGGCATGTGTCTTGGAATTTCATGGCAGAGACAGATCTTCTACAGGCTGCTTCATGGGCTGCCATGCAAAGATCACTGTTTGTCTCTTCCTGTGGGACTGACTGGGTCAGGCTGCCGGAAGCAAGGCCCAATGATGCTGGTCAGAGGGATGAAGTCAGTTCTTGGGCCTGAGCCCAGACCAGGCAGCGACAAATGCCCGTCCTGAAGAACATCATGTCTGTGAGTTGAAACGCTAGAGCCACAATAGGACACTTAGAGCAGATTGCAAGCCCGCATCGCCCGCATGCAATCTGGGACACATCAAGCTGATGATAAGCTGTGTGACAGAGCTGCTAGATGGTTCCTGAAAGTGGTGCTCTACTCTGCCATTGTCTTCTGGTAGAACGCACCGACGGGCATGCAGCGGTAAGAACTTGCAGTCCAGCTCATTGCTACAGACATCAAGCTTCAGCACCAAGGTCTGCTGAGTACATTCTATTACAGGTATGCACACGCTACCTGCTGTGACCGACATCATGCAGACAAGGCAGTATGCCGAGTTTGCTGACAGAGTCTTGGCAAGTCATGGCAGAGCCTACATACTGGATATCAGCCCAGCAATGAGAGAAACGATGGCACAGATGCAAGCCTGCTTGAAACAGCTGTGTGGCATTGCAGCATGCGGGCACCCAGACATGATGGCCAGACTGATAGCAGAGAAGTTTGAGTTAACCAAGCACAGCTTGAAATGTTGAATGGTGTGGAAGATCCTGTTGATGAGGTTGTGGCCTTACCCGTATCAACCGCAGCAGCAGCAGCAGTAGATCACAGCCAGTTGTCAGCTAAGGTATATTTTGTCAGCTTAGCTCACTCAACTAGAGAGTGTCAACATTACTGCACGGTGACAGCTCTGCCATTTGCGAGTCCATCTGGATTTTTCCAGCCTGACAGTTTGACTGCAATCCGTCAGCTTTCACAGCTGAGCTCAGCTGCAAACTGTCAGCTCGCCTGCAGTCTGTCAGCTATGGCTGCACACTGTCAGCTCCGCTGCATGCTCGTCCAGCCTCTTCGCTGCACACAGCCAGCCAGCAGTCAGTGAGCCCAGCTGCACACGTTCAGGACCCCTGCAATCTGTCAGCCTAGCTTTGTCTTGTCAGCTCAGCTGCAATCTGACAGCTGCACTTCAAATTGGCGACTTGGCGATCTGTCGGCTTTGGCTGCAGCTGGTCAGCTGAGCTGCAGTTTGTCAGCTCGGCTGACAGTTTGACTGCAATCCGTCAGCTTTCACAGCTGAGCTCAGCTTCAAACTGTCAGCTCAGGTGCACACCTTTTACCGCCGCTGCACGTTTTCAGCCCGTGTGCAATCAGTTGGCTCGGTTGCAGTCAGTCAGCACTGCTGCACACTGTCAACTCCTTTGCAGCCCTGCCTGCATTATGTCAGTCCAGCTGCAGTCTGGCAGCTCAGCTGTATTTTGTCAG
>JAABUK010011928.1_pt1 | contig 11179 bp, 10 predicted proteins | sample 5559141 | NCBI WGS metagenome assembly JAABUK01 (sample SAMN10711869, study PRJNA513367) | rock metagenome | isolation source: Antarctica rocks | place: Antarctica: Victoria Land, Pudding Butte nord | collected 2016-01-03
TGCAAATCCTTCTTGTCAGCCACCTCAGTGTCTTTGCCAGTGGCTCTGGTTGCAAATTGCTTCCGCTGCACCACTGGTGTAACTCGGCAGGAAAGAGACCTGCTATGACCCACAGACAGTCAAACTTTGACGTTGCAGCTGATTCAGAAGCTGTCTCTGACGACGCAATGGCCTGCTACTTAGACAATCCCACCAGGGACTCGACGAGGACATGATGTATGCTGTGAGCTAAGGTGTGACTGTGAGCACTTGTCATTTGACGTTCACCTTGCAGGGACAATAGAATTGACGCGGGAGCCTACAACTCTGAACGCCTGACTTCGCATTGCTTGCATGCTGATGTAGTCCGCTTTCGCACTGTGAAGACCGCAACGAAGTCACGAACACGACAAACGTCGTAAGTTTGCCGAAATGCAGATTAGTCTCGGCTCCCGTGAGACCGCCTAACCGGCTGCTTGGCTTACGTGGCTCAATCAGAGCGCAACAGCTTTAGGGTTTTGTAGGGCTTGGGTTGTCGGCATAGTGCATTATCAGACCTGTTATCAGACTGAGGAGCTGATTGTATATCTGAGAAGTTGGTGCACATCACTGAACAAGCATTTTACCGACATGGCAATGTCTATCCTCCGCTCCGCAAGCACTCAAGCAGTTGCAGCTGCAAGAGGATGCACAGACTGCAACAGGTAATACGAAAGGGCGCACCATCGGCAGATTCTCCGAAACACCTGTGTGACACTCTCATCAATGCAGGTCCGCTGCTGCGGCCAGGCCACTGCTTGCTTCATCATCAATTAGCGGCTCGCGGTCGTCTGTGCGCACCTTTGCTCAGGTCTCCAAGGAGGACAACCACGACCTTGTGCAGTTTCAGCCTTTTGATGAGGTGACTGACTGGGCGTCTTTCGCCATCTGGCTGGCGAGACGGTCATTTGCGAGTTTATTGTCAAACGTGGACAGCAGTATAGTCATGTCACCTCCGGGTTTGCTGTTACTCAGGTCAAGTCAGAGCTTACACAAGTAGAGGACTCAGAGATGTCTAGCAGTGCTATGGAGGACTCGTTTGCCCGTGTAGGGTACAGCCGCGAGGCCGAGCAGGCTGTCAACGAGCAGATCAAGTAAATACATCTGCACCCCCTATGGCAGCACGTTCTTGCCAACAAGCATTTGTCACCTGCTTGCAGTCAGCAGTTGCACAAGATGTTGTGAGGACATTTTGAAGAGCAGACATCCTGGTACTATTCCAGTAATACAGCAGTCCTTCTCAACGTGCTCTTGCTGTGCAGCGTGGAGTACAACATGTCATACGCATATCATGCTGTCTCCTCTTACTTCAACAGAGACAATGTTGCACTTCCTGGGTTTGTGTCGTATTTCCGAGATGCCAGCATAGAAGAGAGGGATCATGCACAGATGCTGATGGACTTCCAGGTGACTTGAGATCTTCACAGTCCTTCTCAACTAATGGAGTGTTTGTCATTACCCAAGCTGCCGGGATGGCCACTGCTGCACAGGGAATAGATGCTTGTCTGGCAGCTGCATGACTGGAATGCCTTCTGTGTGCTGCACATGCAGAGGAACTCAGAAAGTCATGCACATGCATCCTGAGCTGCTATTGCTGAGTGAAATGGCACATAGTTACACTGGATTGTGCAAGCTCAGAGTAGGCACAACATGGCAGCAGACTTGTCATTGTATGTAGCCTATGGTCCTGATAACTTTCTTCATTTGACTGGCAGAAGTGGTTGCTGGCCACTGCAACACCTGTCTTGCTGTGGGTCCTGCTCAAAACATTTGTCTACTAGACAGCACAGAAGTTGACAGTAGTTTTGCTGCTGTAGACTGTGCGTGGTGGTCACACCAGGCTTGCACACATCACAGCCCCTCAAGCAGACTTTGGTGGCCCACATGGCAAGACTGATGCACTGCACGCCATGGAGCTTGCCCTGTCGTTTGAGAAACTGAACTTTCAGAAGCTGAAGGAGCTGCAAGGCATTGCTGAGAAGAACAAAGATGCACAGATGTCTGACTTTGTGGAGGGCATGCTGCAGGAACAGGTGGGCATCTCTTATTTCTTTGCCCATATTCTCGTGCCCAGAACAGTTTAAAGAAGCTGTAGTGCATTTGACAAATGTCAAGAAGCACATCCTTGGTCGAGCATGCTGACATGGGCATTGTGGGAAGTCATCATTGGCTGCAGCCCTTTAGACTATTGAGACTGTCAACATGAAAGTCTGCTCTGTGCGTAGACACCACAGACAGTTTTTTGGCAGTTCAGTGCAGGCTCAACAGCTGATCATATGTTTATGCAGAGCGGTTCAAGTCTTGCTAGCCTACCCTGCGTTAGGAGAGCATAAACTAACAGTGCATCATGGTAATTGCAGGCTAAGGGAGTCAAGATTGTGGCAGACTATGTTGCCCAGTTGAGGCGTGTGTCTGATGGTCATGGTGTGTGGCACTTTGACCGGATACTCCAGGCAGATGCTATGAAGTTGAACACACCAGCAATTGAAAGCATTCCTGCCTAAGTGAGTTTTGTGTAAGTAATATCTACCTGCTGGACTGCTAGGTCATCTGCAAAGTCTACAATGCATGCAAGCAACTTTACACGCAATGGTCACCAGAGTTTATTCATGATAACTGGCTTTCTATATCATAGCTAGTCTGAAAGGCTTTGGCCCGCGTAATGTTTCTTCAGCAGACTTGTGAGTCTGCATCAATTAACTCATTCTTTGAGCAGTTGGACTGGGACACAAGGGTATTTGCAGGTCCCCAGGTGCATGCAGTGTCAGGTCATTTGTGGGTCAGTTGGCATTGGATCAACATATACTGTGTGCACAGTTGTAACGGTTGCAGTCAAAGATCTGCACAACTCACTACAAGTCCGATTCAGCTACCGATGAAGTTTAAAAACACTGAAAAGTCAACAGTTTAAATTGTCACAGCAATCTACAACACAGCACACAAAATTATCTATACCACTGTAGCGCCAGCTGCTGGGGTAGCGATACCCCTGTTGGGTCCAGCAGCACTGGCACTGGTGCCCTTACGGTATGTAACACCATCAGACTCATCAGGGATTGTTCCCAACACTAGTATGAGCAGACTGTTGAATATTGACACCAACAGGAAGCCAGCAAACAGTGTGTCAGCACGTCTGCTGTGGTAAGTACGTCTAGCCTGGTTCCACTCTGCACACAGGGAATGAAGCAAGTGTAAAGAAGCACCGAAGTTGTAGACAAACTGCTGAACAATGACTACTTTGGCACATTTGTTCAGGGGTAGGGAACTTACGGTTGCACCAGATCATGCTCAACGCAGTGACAACTGACAACAGTGCAACGACTGCGGCATGGCTTGCTCTGAATCCCTGCAAGACAAAACCAACTTGTGCTCAACTTTTTCTTCGTTCACGACCAGCAGCTGTCGGGTGGCTGAAAGGCTTACCAAGAAGTGCCCAGTAGCGGCTAGGAACAGAACGAAGGCGTCGAACCACAGGATCTGCGATGTCCAGTGCACGTTAGCGCTGCTGCTGTAGGCAAGAGATGTCTACAGAGCACGGGTGACTTTCGGTCAAACTTGGCACAAAGAGTTGAGGGTACTCACCCACCACTCGAACTCTACGGCATATTTGCCATCGCCAGCGCTAGAATCTGCAACAAGCAAAGCAATGGCTTGCCACCTGTCTGACTTGTGACAGCTAAGGCATGTCAACCGACAGTCAACGGTCGAAGCGAACGGCTGCCAACGCAAACAGCAACGATCGATAACTAGCTGAGGACAGTGTTTCTTCCAACAGATCAGCATAACTTACCAAGCTTTTGTACGCCGGCCAGGCCACCTAGTAGAACCAACCAAGAGATGAAGGCCAGTCCAAGCAACAAGGCTCCCAGGCCGAGGTGGGCCTTGTTCCTGTTGGAGCTCGTGTTGGTCATCATGTTGACAACACGCAGCTGCTGCAGGTACGACGAATTGAACGCGTCAACTGGAGCAAGCTGTGGTGAACGTCTTGGCAAAGTGTTTCAAGTTCAACGCATCTTTTGGCAGGCAATGCATCAGGGACTGAGGAATTTCAAACTTCTGCATCCCCAATACAGTACTGCCTGTGCACATATGCGTTTGACCATGAGCAACACAAATAGCCAATGTTGCGTGTCGGGCGCCTGCCTACAAAGCCATCCTGCGATGTTGCCCACCGCGTTTGCAACGTGTAACCAGTACTAAGCTTCGCGTACTAATGATGCCCATGCATCAAGAAGACACTGCGATCCATGTCAGTATTGATATGAGGGACTCAAAACAGTTGAAGGCCTGCAGCATACGCATGGGGAGCCTAATCAGTGACCAAAACAAATGCTCAGCAAAATGCTGTCGAGGTTCCATGCACACAAATCCTCCTGTTGACCTGGAAGCTGAATTGGAAGTGAGGGATTTTGAATGCCAGGCCAGGAGTGACTAGATGCAAGCGTTTTACCAGCAGGCAAGGTAACTCTGATCCTGACCGCAACTTCGGTACTGATACGAACTTGGCTAGCATGGCAGGCCGCACTATGTTGCAAAGTCATGTCTGTCCTTCTGCACTTGGCGCACCAGGCAACCGAGGATCTGCACCTCGCAGGCCGTTCATGGTGGCCTGTGGTAAGACCCTGAGCTTATACATGTCGCTGCACCTTTTGCCCCTTCTGATAGTATATGGACTTCAACATGGAGTGTACCAACTGCGCAGGCCACAGACAGCAGCAGCAGCCGCACAAATTCTTCCCTAAGGTTGAGAGTGAGCCTGCTATGAAGCTGATAGGAAGCTTGGCTGCAGCAGCTGTGCTGCTTGCTCCACACAATGCACTCGCCAATGCTAGATTGCCACCAGTAGACTCTGGTATAGAACTCGTTCCATGGAGATCTAGTTGTGACAAAGGTTGACACTGGCTGAAACAACACCTTTAAATGTTGCAGACCCAAACAGATGTGACAGAGCGTTTGTTGGCAACACACTTGGAGTGGTGTGTGTGACCATGCCTGTCATGTACAGGGGTTTGCTGTGTGCTGCCTTGTGAAATGCCTTGTGAAATCTCTGATTCGCCTCTGCTTGCGCAGGCAAATGCTGTGTCTGACAAGCTTCTGGATCTCCGGAGTTGTGTCTACACTGGCAAGAACTTGGCAGACAAGGTTTTGTCAGGGGCACTGGTAGCAGACGCAGACTTCAGCAACACAGTCATGAGCAATGTCACTATGACAAAGTCATATGCAAAAGGAGCTAATTTTAGTGGTATGCAACAATTGCTGCTTGCTCATGTGCTTGCTGAGTACGTGTACTCCATTCTGGGGCAAGAATGCTGACCTACAAGTGTGCTGCTTGCAGGCTCAGACTTAACCAATTCAGTTCTAGACAGAGTTGACTTTACAGATGCAAATCTTAGCCATGCTAAGTTCACAAACGCTGTCATCACAGGCGCCAAGTTTGCAGGAGCCAACCTTGATGGTGCCACATTTGAGGATGCACTGATAGGGCAAGAGGACTACAAGCAGCTGTGAGTAATCCTGCATCTGCATTGCTCTGTACCCACAGTCTGTGTGCTGGCGTTTTTGCAGACAGGAAATCAGTGCTGGAATAAAGCTCCTTCTTGGACATCACTTGGATGTGACGGTTTGCTTTTTGAAATGTTCGCAGCTTTGGTGCTGCTTGACAGCTTACAAATTGTGATCTTGCTTCTTGCTGCCTGTAAGTCCAGGCTGGGTTTGGCTCTTGCAGGTGCTTAAACCCCACAGTTACTGGACAGACACGTGTCGACATTGGATGCAGGACACGCTGATGCCAAGTCGGACCTGAGTTTTTCAGTCTGCTTGTTCTGTGTTTCCGCGTTCGAAGCCACTGTTGTGAGAACTCTAGCAATCCTTTCAGGTTTTGCATTCTGAGACAGCACCTCGATTTTGATAAGTGCCAGAGGCTGTATCCAGTAATTGTTTTGTGTGACAGTAACTACTTTGCAATGATTGGTTTCCAACATCACCGCAGATCAGCAGTTCTATCCTGATTTGTGTAATGCTGCAACCCAACCACGTAGCGCCATATTGTATGGTAAATTGCCTAAGTGCTCTCATGCTAACATAAGCTATCAAAGCTTACATAATGTGTCTACCAGGTGCAGAAGACTCTCAACAGTATATGGGAATGGGAATATATAATGGAATAATGGTATGTTCAGTAACAAACGTTTTAACACATTCTTAATTGTTCAGGACTTCTTCTTGCAAGACTCGTACCAGACCAGCGCAGCTGCTCCAACAATAGCGCTAAGCAGCATCACCTGCGACGGAAATTGTCCTTGGAATGCCATCAACATGTGTTCATCACGCAGGCTCAGCCACACTATTCTGCAAATGTGAGTGTCCAAGTTACTGCGTACCCATTTAGCGCCAGTCAGAAAAGCAACCACCAGCAGCTGCTCCAGCTCCAGCAGGGAAGACAAGAACGCTCGTTCAATTCCCACAAGCCCAAAGGCCGTTGCTTTGGGCACAATAAACACCAAGACCAGGCTGCCGCAGGCAAACGTGATTGGGTATTGTTTGATCATTGATAGAAGGCCTTCATATGACCTGCATGTCCTGCTCGCTGAATTGACAGCCAATATAATAGCAATGTGCTGCAAGGAAATGAAAATGCTGCAGGGCAGCTTGACAGCAATCACAAGCAGCTATGGGATATTCAGCCAACATCAAACACGGTGTCACACCCTGTAGATTTGCGGAGAAGCATGGACTGCATGCGCACCTACCAGCTATCTCTGGGGAGGAGCTGCCTTTATCATTGCTAGGCAGCCCGTCTTTTCCTTTGCTGACAGGCCTTTTCTCTGCGCGTGCTTTACAGGCAGACTTGGTAGTCCCAAAGTCAACAAGTTGGCCGTGTGCAAGAGAGGCTCTGCACCAAAACACATTCGCGAACTTGACAAGCAAGAGCCAGAGGCAGCTTTGACAGCACTGTGATCAGTGACATACCTGTGCAGTTTGCTGCAGTCGAGGTAAGCACGGGAGGGTCTGCGCTGCCGCCAACCCCCGAAGTGATGAGTATCAGTCCTGGACTGGCAGAACCAAGCATTACCGGGAGTGCGCGTCAACAAGCTCATACTTGTTCTGCGGTCAGTAGCTAGATCGTGAACAACGTAAATAGACACGGGCTCGCTGTAGAAGCATCAGGGGCATCTGCTGGAGGTGTTATCATTCAGCAAATTGGATCATCATAAAACACAGGTGCCAGCTGAGGGAGAGTATGGTAGCATTCGCCGCTGGAAGTTGCTGGTTTGACTTGCGTCAGCAGCTAGGGTGTGAGTCAGACCGAAGAAGGTCAATCAATTCCGTAGTGCGCATAGTTTTCAACTTTTGGCACACTTGTCATTTCTTCAATCAAAGATGAGTTCGAATGTAAGAGCAGAACTAGCCAGGCACAGCGCATCAGCTGCTCATAGCCGATAAGTGATGATCTGATGGTGATGGTTGCTTGCTGCACCTGCAGGCAGAGTTCGAGAAAGCTGCTGAGGAGGCAAAGTCTTTGCCTGACAAGACATCCAACGACGACAAGTTGATATTGTACGGCTTGTACAAGCAGGCCACGGTTGGCGACTGCAACACATGTAAGGCCGCACCGATATATGTTGCTGCTGCTGTTGTCACGACGTCAGTCAAGCCCGCTGACTTGCAGTCGCGACCTGCGCACTGCAAGTGCCTGTTGAAAGCCATTATGCGCAACTGAGTTACTCTTGTCCTGACTTGCAGCTAAGCCAGGGATGTTTGACCCTAAAGGTAACAGATCCCTCAGTGCTTTGCACAGACACTGTGTATAGCACTCCATATGACAAGATGCTTTGTTGCAGGCAAAGCCAAATGGGAGGCCTGGAACAAGCAGAAGGGTGAGCATCTGTTCACCATGTGCCAGAGTAGTTTGTACGTACTGTTCTGCATACTGGACTTGAATGATCTGATTTGGTGTGTACTGCAGGCAAGGAACAAAGCACCGCTCAAGAAGAGTACATCATGTGAGTTCAAACATCCACAGATAACTCCCTCATTTACCTTGGCCTCCTGGTGTATCAAATACCACTGCTACGTCTAGACATATCTTGCGTGCATGTGCTGCAGGAAGGTTGCAGAGCTACAAGAAAAATACACCTAATTGCACTTCAAACAGGCCCTGGAAGCATTATGTGTTGATTGTAACAAAGCAGTCACTTCACTGTGACTTGCTGTGCAGCATCAACCAGGTCCCAATAGTACCCTTGCGTAGATTTTGTGCTGTTGAGGAATGAGACCTGTATAACACTTCAAAGTCATAATGTGCCAGCGCCTCAATACGCTCTATAGCCTGCCTCCAGTGGAAGTTTGCGTATAGGCCCATATGCATGTGTTATGGCATTTGCTGCACATGGCAATGTATTTGAGCCATCTTCTTAAACAGTACATGGACTCCTTCCATGAAGCTAGAAAGAAAGGTGCAACAGGCCTGTCCATTTTTCACCACAAACAATATGCACTCAACTGAGATACGTTGAGGGTCGATTTGCGATGTGCAATTCCCCAACAAGTCCTGACTTGTCAAGTGAAGCCGTATTCTGTCCTGACCAGCTCCAATCTTTGCCGCACATAATTGCTGTATGCATCTGTGGTGTGTTGATGAGCAGCTGCACCTCCCTCATCATGCTGGTCAGCCTGCTCAAAGGTCATCAACACCAGATTGTCAACTCCTGCTGGCTTGGATGCATCCCACCTGCAAGTCACACCGAACACTTTGTGTCTTTCAGCTAATGTGCCCTGTTACACAGTCAGACACAATCCTGTAATTCCAACATAATATGCATAATCACCTACTTGTGCAATGCATGCTACACACACTGTCTAAAATACACTGTCTGAAAGCCATGTCACCAACGAGCATGTTGCCTGCTGGTTGTCTTGTGCACAGCGACCTCATGTGGCAAGAATCATCACCTGGTGAGCACCAGCTTGGCAGTGGATCTGTTGAAGCCTCTTTGTAGACCTGGCTCCTGCACCCCTAGAGCATGTGCACTCACCCCCCTCCATACATCTCGCACTACATACACCACCTGTTGACAGCAAGCAAGAGACTGTTGCACACAGCTGAGGCTGGTTGCTGCAGCAGTGCTGGTGTATGACCAACCCCTTCCAATGCGCGCTCATGACACCTTGTGTGAAGCACTACCAAGAAAGTAGTCCAAATGTAACAATGTCTTGCTTGCTCTTACAAGATGCATAAGGGTGCAGCACACTGTCCTATTGTAGCATTGTTTTGAAAGTGGCGCATGAGAATAAAAAGGCAGTGCGACCAACAGTTGAACTCACATCGTCGTAATCCACAGTGACGCCGTCAGTATTGCCAAATTTGGTCTCCTCGCGTTCAAGCAGCCTGGACATCTGAGTCTCATACTGTGGGACTGTGATCTCCATGATGGGCTCTGGGTTGAATGGCTGCTCTGCCAACTGGCAAAGGATATGACTGGCAGCAGCCATGCCAAATATAGAAGGCATGGTCCCCAAGACTGGCACAATCCCCACTCTGAACCCAGGTACTATCTGCAAATGCAGCATCATGCATGCTCATGATATATGTGCTTGACTGACAGACTGCTTGGGATCTTGCTGGGGCAGCATTGTGCTGTGCTGTGCTGTGCTGTGCTGTGCTGTGCTGTGCTGTGCTGTGCTGTGCTGTGCTGAATGAGCCTCCTGGCAATGTAGTATTTTCCGATGCTTTTTGTGAATGATTACTGGCTCAAGCTCATCTTTATTGCACCGCGACTGCCATGCTCACACATCAGTGCAGCATGCATAACAGCAATGCCTTGTCACAAATGTCATCACAAACACTTCTCTCATGCACACGTTTGCAATGCACTACTGCACACCTGATAGTCTGAAGGGTTATCAATGTGCAGTAGCTTGACTCTGGGCTTTTCAAGGGACAGCACCACTTGTATGCCTCTGGTGATGTTGTGTTCCCGCCTGAGACGATGCCTGACCGACCTTGACAGCTTGTCACTGCTGCACTCTGCAATGTCTGCAATCCTTAGTCTTGTTGGATCTGCTCGAGACCCTGCACAGGCCAAGATACTTCATAAGCTCCCACTTAATAGTAATAATTTACAGGCGTTCCAGCAACTTGTTCTTGCCAGGTACCCACTAGGTGTGCCTAAGCTCACACTTGGCAAGCCTCAACGGTCTATAGGATCCTGCATGCGCCCTCAGACTGACTCTGTACCTCTGAGTCAAGTGAGGTCCTTTGTCATCGAATCTAGGTCACATGCATCACGGTAGACACTAAGGGTGTTATCTGCAAGGTGTCTTGATCAGCAGTCTTGCACCCATTGTGAAGTATGTTTGCGCTGTGTTTCAGGGGGAAACGATTTTGACAGTTTACACAAGAACAAGGCATGGGATGGCTTGATGGCAGTGATTCAATGGTGGTGAACAATGCAGTGCAGGAGATCAGCTCTGGACCAAAATTGTACAGACTGGGATCAAGCAACCAAGACATTCTAGGCTTGCATGCACCTGCATGATTGCATGGGCATTGCATAGCTGCACATGCTATGTATGCTAGTGAAGATTTGCTGCATTGTGAGCACTCCAGCTGCATGAGCAAAGATACGAAATGACACACGCAGACAAGGACAGCCACTGCATAGCTGACACGGCATGCTGCCTTGAGACTTGAAGACTGCCTGCCTGCCTGCCTGTCTGCCAGCCTGCCTGTCTGTCTGTCTGCCAGCCTGCCTGCCTGTCTGTCTGTCTGTCTGTCTGTCCGTCTGCCCGTCTGCCTGCCTGTTGTCTCTGTCTGTGCTGACAACAGCAAGCTGACAACAATTTGGAGTCCAATTGGCTGCTATCATGAATGTGGGGCTTTCAGTCAAACATATGTGTGGCAAGAAATGACAAACAAGACAGAGACAGGCTTCAGAAGCCCGTAAGACACCTCCACAATGTAGAAACGCATTTTTTACTGTCCCCTGGCGTTCCTGAGTTTAAATTTCTAGTGCAGGAATGACGTTTCTGATTTAAAATAGGTGTTTTGGGATTGAGAATCCCCACCTGCCCCAGCTGAGCTCAGTACAGGAATGCCTCTCCTGTGACATGCTGCCAGCAGTGCCACCTTGGTGTCAATGTTGTCGATGGCATCCATAAC
>JAABUK010011929.1_pt1 | contig 11179 bp, 19 predicted proteins | sample 5559141 | NCBI WGS metagenome assembly JAABUK01 (sample SAMN10711869, study PRJNA513367) | rock metagenome | isolation source: Antarctica rocks | place: Antarctica: Victoria Land, Pudding Butte nord | collected 2016-01-03
GGCTCAGATACTTATGCGGCTGAGTAAGTAGAGCAAGTGCCTGTTCGGTCAGGATTGTTGAACTTTATGGGACTGGGTTGTTGTGCTGTACAACGTACCCCCTTTCACCCCAATTTACGGCATGTCAGTGCAACAATGCTTGTACATTATGTACTAGGGGCCGAGGCAAATGTTCACACCTGGCAAACAAATTTTGGACTTTCCCGATGCAGCGCTGCCCGTCCCACCGCCCCAATGCGTGCGTGCGTGCCAAAGTGGAACTCTCTCGAGCTCTGTCTATAGGACACTGTCAAACCGATCATGTACGCAGTCAAGGTCAATGTCAAGCAAAGCATAGAGGATGCTGAGCTGTCCGAGGAAGCCAGCAGGCTAGCAACCGCACTGCTCGCTGAACAGACTTTGGAAGCGACAGGCAGCAGTGATCACATTCAGGATGCTGTTTCATTTTCTGCCGGAAACCCAAGAGTGGAGCACCTCACTGGAAAAGTGCACTTGTACAGACAGATCTCCAACCCAGAGCAAGCCCAGCACAGGAATCGGTTGCCTGTAAGTTCGTAGTTCTTATACTGACTAAAATACGCGACTTGTCACAAAGCAAACAACATCTCAAGCAAGACCCTGCATGTGCAGGCTGACAGGTCAGAAAGACTATGTGTTTTGGCAATGCCACTGGACATGGGTGTGGCTGAGTTTTGCTCATTTGTGGGTGGATACCTGCCAAAGTTGCGTGAAATGCGTGTCGTGAGACGAGAAGACGGCAAGTCAGTTTGCTTGATTCTGCTACGCTTTGAGAACTTGGAGATAGCTGACAGCTTCTTTCACGATTATCATGACAAGCCTGTAAGCTTGCCCTACTGCAGACTTGTTTGCAAGCTGTAGCCAAGAGTGACTTGCATTGGCTGTATGACCACATCGGCTATATGCATCCGCACCATGATGGCCGCTTCACTTACTTTGCTTGCTTGCAGTTTTCCTCCCTTGAACCAGATGTCCTATGCCGACTAGTGTATGTCAAAGATGTGGAGATCAGCAGTCAAGAACAAGACACACAGCCACAGACTCCACCAGGTATAGCCATGCTGCTTGTGCCGTGCTGTTCTGCTGCTTTCCTGTTCTCATCTGGCAAGTCAGCATCCAGATGCTTCATGAATGCAGGTCAGACTGAGTTACCCACCTGCCCTGTTTGCTTAGAGCGGCTTGATGAACACATCAGTGGAGTTGTCACTACCGTGAGTCAGTCCACTGTGAATGAATGTCAAGATGCATATGAATTTCTGCGCCATATCACAGTTGCACTGCTGTATTGCAGCTCAGCTCAGCAGGTTTGACATCACAAGCAGCAGCAACATCAGGCATGCTATATACACTATGACAGTGTCTAATTGTGGGAACACCACCCTTCTCCTCTCCCCCCTTGCCTTATCCCATCATCCCTCTTGTTTTCCCTATATCAGCAGAAAACCAGGTCCAGCCTTTGTGGGTCAGCCCTAATTGCCTTGCCTGTATGTCCTGCTTGCCGTGTACTGCTGGATGTGCTCTGGCATTCTATCATGTGCATGATGTTCTTTGCAGTCTCTGGGCTGCTGCCTCACGAGGCTCCCGTTACGATCGCTGAAACAGGCAAACTTCTCGCAGGTCTGCAATCACCGGTTCCACAATGAGTGCTTGCAGCGTTGGGGCGATCTGAAATGCCCAGTCTGTCGCTACTGCGCCCAAGCTTCCTCCACAACCTCTCACTGCTCTGTCTGTGACACATCTCAGGTGAGACCATTGCTCTCACCATCACTTGCTTGAAGGAATGCTTTGTGCATTGGCTTTGCAGTGTAGTGAGTTGTGTCCAGGTGAGTAAACTTAGTGCGTTGAATGGTCACTGCTGCCCTGTTGGCACCAGCTGACTGTGTTTGGCATTGCTGGAGTGTGTGTTTGTGGTCAGTAAGACAATAGCATGTCATATTGCTGCAAGATGCTTCAACTTTCAGCCATGTGTGCACCATGTGTCAAAGCCTGGCATGAGGCAAGCTACTATCAATATGCGTGCATCATGCCATAGATGTGACAGCCAAGCATTCATTTGCTATAGCGCAGTACAACACTTGCTGTGCAGGATCTTTGGATCTGTTTGATATGTGGGCATGTTGGGTGTGGCAGAGGCACAGCCAAGCACGCCGTAGACCACTGGAAAGAGACTGGGCACTGTTACTCTCTGGAACTCGAGTCTCAGAGGGTGAGTCCAATCCGGTTATTGTCTGCATGCTATATGTGTGTGCATGCGATGTGGTACATGTCCTCTGAGCCTTGGTACACATCTAAGCAGTGTTGGCTGTGGCTTGTTGGGGTCATCAGCCAACTTTATTTCCAAGGAACGCGCAATCATGACACATCTGGCTTGGCATGCCTCCTCCATACACCCTGTGATGTCTGTCAGAGAGTTGAAAGCTGATGCACAGCCTGCTCACATGCTCTGCAGCTGTTTGAGGTACCACTGGCCTATTCTGCAATGCTGCAGATGCGTTGTGCTGTGCTCTCAAGTATCCTCGATGTTGCATCTGCTGCTAATGCGTCAGACACACGCAACAAAGCTGAAAGACTCAACATGAATGAGCTACATGGGTCTGCAGGTGTGGGACTATGCCAGTGATGGCTATGTACACCGGCTCGTGCAGTCCAAGACAGATGGCAAACTAGTAGAGGTTCCCTCACCAGCTCAAGCAGCTTTTGGAGAAAGGCACTCAACAGATTGCCCAGAGTATGCTCCTGAGTCAGTGCTGTTGGCTGCCTTTTTCATCAATTGCATGAGTCAATCACCACTCCCCCATTCTGCTCCAATTCTTAGAATGCACAGGGTCATATGTTAGTTTCAAACAGGATAGTCAGGCTCTCACTGCCTTTGATATCTTGTTGTGAGTTTAAAGAGTTTCAATATAGCACTGATGACGGTGTCAAGTGCATGCAGTAGCAGCACTGGCCTTTTGCTCGGTTGATTGGAGCACTGCATGAGAGCAGGTGTACGTGCAGGGGTCCCAGGAGCAGTGCAGAAGATGCAGCTCTTGGAGAAGCAATGGTAGCTAGCAAACGAGAGGAGATGGACCGTGAAATTGATCACCTACTCATCATGCAGTCTGAGAACCTGCGGCGGTATTGGGAGGTCAGTCCACTTGCTGTCTGCTGCTTTTGTTGCTTGAAGACCGCTGATGCTTCATTAAGGCTGCCTTTGTTATGGCCAGGCATCAATGCTCAGTGGGCATTGCAGTGATCTGCACAGGCACCTGGGCATTCACAATGTATGTGTACTGCCCAGTGCAGATGTACCTTGCTGTCTAGCAGTCGGGAAGACGCCTGTGAACTGCACACTGCATTCAACACAAGGAAAGGGTAGCAAGTTGCGTGCTGACACACTGTGCTTGATGGTGAGTATGAGTCGCAGAAGCATGACTGCATGGATAGGGGACAGAGTAAGGGTGTAAGGCAGGTAGCTGCTATTGAGTAGGGCACCAATTGCTTGCTCTTGTATCCTGAGACCATCACCTGAACTTTCTGAGCTTTTGACCATCAGCTCACACCATCCACTGTCATCATCAGCTGACACTACCAGTTGCCTTTGCCAGCTATGGTGACAACCAAGTGTGTGTGCATCACAGGGGAGAGTTTCTGACGCACACTTGCGGGGCGAAGCTGCCTGTACCCAGCTGCAAGACAAGCTGGACTTGTCAGGTGCTGCGCTGCAGACAGCAACAGCAAACCACAAAGAGCTGGAGAAGCAGAAGAGAGGTGTTGACAAGAAGCTGGTAAGCCCTCCTGACAGGCGAAGAGCACATTGCTCATGACAGAAGTACTGCAACAGGAACTGGGGATGCTGGTAGCAGTGCATGCTGTTACATCATGGCATCAGAGCTGTCACTGCTGTCACGGCTTTTGTTGGTGTGTGGATGAAAATTATGTGTCTGAAGTGCTGCCACAAACTTTTGCTGCTCAGAGCAGGAAAGCTGGGCATGCCTTGTGTGACCTGCTGCACACATGTCTATTGATGCACAGCAGCTGCTGCGTCTGTCACTTGATGCTGCGGCCAAGGGACTGCTGCAGCTAGGCACAGCCATGCACAAGCATGACTGCATATATAAATGTTTAGGGTTGCAATGCTGGCTCAGTGTAGCAAAGCACCGCAACCATGTAGGCGCAGAAGTCCCTTGCAACAAAATGTGCATCTTGCTGCCTTCCGTTTGGACCACACCTCTTACTGCTGACATTGTTGTTCACCAGCTTTGTGGTCGGTTTGCATGAGTAGCAAGTGGATGATGACCATGATTTGCATGGTGTCAATTTGCACCATGGCAATTTGCACGGTGTCAATTTTCGCCGTGTCAATTCGCAGGGTGATCATGATATCAATTTGCATGACGTGTGCAGGCAGAGATAGCAGTGAAGGTGAGCAAGCTGCAGAAGGAGAAGGACTTCCTGCAGCAGACCAGTGAGAGCCTGCTGCGCAACCAGGATGACTTCCGAACCCAGCTGGCAGCTGAGCAGGCCAAAGTGAAGGCCAAAGATGCCCACATCACTGACCTCACTGAGCAGGTCTGCTCCTGATGGATGTGCATCATGCTGCCTTGTGTGTGAGCATTGCCGGGTGAAATCTGTGCCTGCCTGCGACTGGGCATGTCAGTGTAGTGTCCTTTTGACTGTGGCAAACTCTTGCTGACTAGGACATTCCTGATGCGCCCTTTCGTGGGTATCAAGGTTATACTGTCTTTTTACACATAGTTGGGCGTTGTGCGCAAATCAAAGGATGTTTTATAGATGTCAGCACACTTTCCCTTGTCTGGAAAGCCCTCTGAAGCCAGCGTCATGTGCCACCTGCTACTGTCACTGCCAAAGCTTAGGTCATTTATAGTCACATTCTATGTGCTGCTGCCACAGTCTGTTGTTCTGTGAAGTGATGTCCTATCAGCTGCACTTAAGACCAGAAGTTGTGTCACTGTTGTGGTTGCCAAATGCTGTTGTGGTTGCCAGGTGCTCTGTAGGTTTATCACATGCATACCCTACTGCAGCAGGTGCCTGGCTATTGGTGCTGTCAGGAGGTTTGTGAAAGCATGTCTAGTCAGGTGCATGACTTGTCATGCTTTGTGTTGCAGGTGCGAGATTTGATGATGTACTTGGAGGCCCAGCAGCAGGTTCAGGCCAGTGGAGAAATGGCACAGGGCACAGTGCTGCCAGTCCCGGAGCCTGCTCCCGCCCCAAAACGGAAAGGCAACAAAGGCCGAGGCCGCTAATAGCCAGCCCGGCTTTGCAAGCCAGCAGACCACTGCTGCAATCAGACAGCCAGTCAAATTGAGTCGTGATGTTTTATTGGCAGATGGCCAAAAGTAGAATCAAGATTTGCTGTATAGTAGCTTTTCAGATTTGCTCTAGCATAGCCTGTACAACAGTGTTATTGTCAGTAGTCAGTCACGCAAATATATATATTATAGTCAGGTCATTGCGTTTTACAGTCAGGTCAAAGTCGCTGCCTATAGGGCGCATCAGATGCAACATCCCACTTTGGCCAAGCATACCTATGTGAGCCTGTGATATCTTACCATCAAGACACTCTGGCTGAATGACCCATCAACATGCATGCTTCCTTTTGCTGCCAAGTTGCGTTGACTGATTGCAGCTTCACAAGACAATGGATGAATCATGTGAATGAGTCGAATGTCAGCGCAGTCCTCCGTCATCTTCATTGCCAGCGCAACCTGCCAAGCTTGCAAACGCCAAGGATGCCTATCAGTGTTGCTCATGTGGACAAGCAAGCACTGGCGCATATGCAATTCCATTTCATGTCAGGGAGTGTATTGTGATTACCAGGATCACATGCTCGTCAGCTTCCAGTACGACATTGAATGCCAGAGGCAGCCTGCAACCACGCAGAGCTGTCACAGCTGGACATGTGCACATTGACCTTTGGGCCTTTTGCATGCACTTGCTGACACTCTAAAAACAAACCGGCTGAGCAAGGGCTGCAGAACTATCAACAGAACAGATTACAGACTGAGTGCTGACAAACATGACAGGTCAAACATGGGGGAGTTGCCACAAGAATTGAATTTCATCCATGATGTCATTTGCTGAACTTTGCCTTCCAGGTAGTGAGCTGGAGCCAGACTTGCAACGCCATTGCATGCTGGAGAGCTGGGGCATCATATGGGCATTTGTCAGGGTGTCCCAAAATGCAAGCTTCATGCACAAGCCTACGCATCTGAGCTGTCCAGTCAGCAATGCCCAGCACAGGCTTTGGAGGCAGCTTTGTGGCGTCCAGCTTGCTGTAGAACGGCCTCAGCTGTTCAAAGAAACCATGCACATTGTTGCTGCTGCCATGTGTTCTGTATGCTGCTGTAACTTTCTCTTGAGCAGTTGGCTTTTCATCATCGATGGCTTGCTGCCTTGCCTCAGCCCTTTCTCGCTCATTCTGCTCCCTGTGGCCTGATGAACCAGGAGCTGCTGCAGGGTCTTGCTGCCTATGGTCCTGCCCTGCTAGCTGATCTTGATAGCAGCGCAATGCCCACCTGAAGTGTGCTTGCTGGACTGGCCGCATAAGTTTCAGTTGCACCTCTGGAGAGACATGCTTCAAGTCTGCCAAACCTCTGACCCCAAGGGACTCTGGTATGCTGAACGATGGTGGAAGCTTGGCATGCTTTTGCCAGCTGTCCAGCTGTGCTTTGGAAGGGAGACTTGCGTTGCAGTGGAATGGAGTCCACTTTGGAGGGTCCATACTGCTGCTGAAGGCAGTGAGCCACTGCCACATGTGCAGAGGCAAGATGGGCTTCAGTACCTTGAGCACATTTGTCTCAACCCACTTCAAGTCATCTGCGGGCAACATGTCACTTAAACACATGCTGTGTGGCTGTAAGCATAAACAAATGCAGTTTGCATGACCTATGATTGTACACTGCAATAACCCATCTGGGGGCTTTTATTGAGACAACAGCAGGGTCATGCAAAGACAGGCTCGTAGCACCCACATTGTAGCATGGCATCACGCTTCGGGATCTGGCAATGTGCTGAAACAACCATGCCAAGTGCACCAATGCTCTTTTGCATACCAGCTGCATAGATGCCAACTGAAGACAGAGCTTGCGGGAACCGCTGGTTGGACATTTTGTAGTAGTCTTCCATGCTGATTTGCTTCAGAGCAGCCTGTACAGACTGCTTCCAAGCGCCACCAGGGAAGGGCTGCTGTGTCCAGTCGAGCTTGTCCAGGGCAGCCTGAGTGAGGAAGACAGCATCTGCTGGGTTGGTCAGCGCAATGTCTGGGTGTTCAAGCGCTCCAGAGTAGTGCTTGAAGAAGCTGGAAGCCAGCCATTTGGCATCTGCAACATTGCATAGGTGTCTGTGCAGCTCCAATGACTTGTGAGTAGTGTAGTACAAGCAGGAGGCACTGCACACACACACACAGCATGCCAACCAGAGTGGACCAGGATTTCTGCTGTTTTGAAATATTTCCACTGTAGTGCTTTGCCTGAGAATAGCGAAAAGCTAATGTAAAGGCTGATAAAAGGATGAAAGACAGGAAAACAAAGCAAAGGCAGCTGCAGCAGTGATGATGCAGGATATGAGCAGCTGTCACACCTGCACACCAGATGAGCATGTTGTTGCTGCCAGGGCGACAGAACAGGCTGGGTTCCAGAGTGTTTGATACATCTTTTGACAGCAGGTCACTCATGCATGCCCGCAGATGCCTGGCATGCCAGGGCAGCATATATGGCTGGATCTGATCAAACTGAAGCTGAGCCACGTCCTGCAGACACACAAGATGTTGGTGTGATTGATGAGCAAAAGGCAGTGGCGGTGTTATACCAAATGTTGAGCAGTTGGGCTGGCTGACCTGCAGCTCGTGTACTCCAGCTTCCTTGAAGAACGGGAGGTAGGCAGCCAGTTGAACTTGTGGGTGCAAGAGCCAATCCTGCATGCTCAAACGGGCCTTGTTGGCTGCAATCGCTGAGCTGGTAGCTTCAACAACATGCATACTTGCAAAACCTTGCACGACGGACAGCAATCAGTGATGAGGCTGAAGATTTGTTTTTTAAGCAAGGTAAGGCTTACCATGAGCCTTCCAAGACCAGATGCTGGTAGTGCATGCACATCTGCTAATGGAGGCAGCATCTTGCGCTCCTTGTCTGGCCTTTTCTCAGCCAGGCTGTGTAGGAAGTGAGAAACAGCAGGCGAGAATAGGCCCTGGGCAAAGTCTGTGAGACTGTCCAAGTCCCCAGCATGTAGATCCATCAGGTCATCTGCAGAATAGTGCTTGGTGAGGGTTAACTTGATGAAAACAGTTGCAGTGAATCAAGCTTGCATCAAGCTCAGGCAGGCAGCTTGCCTTACCTTGACGGAACACATTGTGCACGCCATGTACTGTTTGCAACATGCTTGCTTCATATTGTGTACACAATTGCCAGCATCATGCACTGTTGGCCTTGAGCATGAAGTGACGCACACCTGGAGTCCTCATGCCAAATCCTTGGTCCAAGACTGAACCATATCTGTGCCAGATGTCCTGAAGCTTGTCAGTAATCCCCAGATGCCCAATCAGCGCCTCTGCTTGCTGCTTGAACATCAGAGTTGTTGGTACCATGTTTGCATAATTGTGTGAGATAAACCCCTGCCTGCGTGTCCTCAATGAGCAGTCACCGTGGATGCGCTCACACAGCTCATCTACATCATACAGCACAAGATCGCGCACACTCTTGCAGTTCTGTGGTAGATAGCCGTTGGCGTGCATTTGTGACCACCACAAGTTGAGGCGCAATGAAGCGAAAAGCTTCTTTAGCTTGCGAAAGGGCAATCCCTGCTTGAATCTGCCTTGCCAGCTCAGCATGTCCTCCTCTGATAGCATTGGCACATCCTGCAGCCATTACTCACACAGAGTGCTCAGTGCACAGTGTACTGAAGTCATCATGCCAATTATGAGGCTTTTACAACTTATAGGCTCCAAACACCTTGGCTAAGCCCGCTTGACATGATTCACCGCTTGCTGCAAAACCTAGCCAACCTTCAGACAGCTCTATGTATTTGCGTGGACCCACATACGTCTAGACAAATCTAGCACACTCCCATACTCAGGCACAGGTTGAATTCGCAACACATCTGCACTGACATGTAACAGCTGTCTCAGAAAATTTGCAAACGCACCTGCATGGTGTGGAGGCCTTGCTTGTCAAACAAACAGGCGCAGCTTCCCAGGCCAAAGCTCTTAAGCCATGCCTGCACAGCAACATGCTGGCCACCTCATGTCATGAAAGCTGGAGTTGCATGCACAACAGGCATCAACTCGCAAAGTTTATCAAGTGTGCAGCATGCCTGCTGCAAATTCAGCAAAATCCATGTGGCAGCACGCAGATAGAGAAAAAACTAACATCACACCTTGATTAGCATATGAGGTCTGCTGACAGCATCTGGAAACTCAAGAGCAATTGGCGGCTTGCAAAGACCTGACTGCATGCATTTGACCATAGTGTCCAGTGCTACAGGTGTCAGCTGAAGCGCTGTCAGATCAGCTTGGTTCAGGTAGTCAAGATCGCCTGCAGGCAGCAATCCATCCAAGTTACAGGCGCCTCAGGAAATAACACAAGTTCAGATTTGCATTCTATCCTAAAGTTTGATAGACATGTTGCAGAGAAAGGGCATGACCAGCTGCATCTGCATCTATATGGGCACAAGGGCAAGAAGCACTTGGTAGCATACCTAATGTGATGGCACCAATCTTGGCAAATCTTGCTCTGTAGCCCTCGAATACCAGCTGCATGCGCTGTCTCAGAGTGAGACGTGCCACAGCTGCTACCAATCTTTGCAAGCGAAACACATCTAGCTGGCTGCATGCAGTGCTCAAGCAGGACTTGCAGAAGTCCCTGAGGTGGTGTGACTGCATCAAAATAACTTGCTGGTGATGGTCAAGCATGCCATGCAGGTCTGCTGACTTTTTGACAGCTTCCTGCAGCCAAGCTGACGTCGCCATCCACTTCAGCTCCACATTCCAGGTTCTGAACACTGCACACCAACATAGTCTGTTGGGAGGCTTGCACGTAGGAAGGCGTGATACTCCTGCCTCACAGTAGTACACGATGGCGTTACCTGTCCAGGCAGATGGGTTGCGACACGCGTAGCCAGCAACAAACACAAGTTCTTTGTCAAAGCGTGTGGGCTGGAAGCTGTGCTGAACTGCAGCACACCAAATATGATCACAGAGAGTTCACAGGCTTGTCTGCAGCAGACTGGTGTGAAGAGGCGCAGACACAAAATATGATGCATCATGAAGCAGACATTACCTTGGTCAGAAGCATCCGAGCTGCCGTCCCTCTGAATGTCCTCCTACATGTCAGAAATTGTTTGTACTCTGCCATTGGAGGCAGGTCCCATTTAGTACAACCATCAGCAGCAAAGATACTCACCTCTGCTGACAGAAGCCAGTTTGCAGCGTCATATTGACCAGAGCATTTGCTTATGGCATCCTTTTCCACCTGTTCCAGGTGCTGTGCAAAGGTCACAGCTGAGTACAGGGACAGCAAGCGAGGTGCAGCCTTGGGTACCAGCTGCATCAACCATTCTCCTGGTGCAACGCCAGATTGCCCATCAGGGCAGCTGCTGGGTGTTGGTCCCCTTGGTTGTTGACTCTGCTGACGGGGACGAGATGTTCTGTCATGCGCTGAAGGCCCCCCCTGTGAGCCTAGCCCACTGGCAGCCCCAAACACAAATCTTGAGGAACTGCTGCCTGTGCCATTCCAGTCCCAGCTGTGTGCTGCAGCTGTAGCACTTTGTGCAGCAAACAATGGAGCTGGAGGCACTGTTGACCGGCCTGCTTGGCCTGTCCCAATTCCTGTCTGTCCAGGAGATGTTGACTGAGGCCTGCCACTTGTAGGATATGCCTGAGGACCAGGCTGCTGTCTGGCTGCGGATGAAGCTGATGCAGACGCTGGTGCAGATACTGGTGCAGACGCTGATGCACACGCTGATGCAGATGCTGGTGCAGGAGCTGGTGCAGAAGCTGGTGCAGGAGCTGGTGTAGGAGCTGGTGCAGAAGCTGGTGCAGAATCTGGTGCAGAAGCTGATGCAGAAGCTGGTGCAGAAGCTGATGCAGAAGCTGGTGCTGCAGCTGACGCAGACGCTGTTGAAGAGTGTGGTGCAGATGTCGGTGCACAGCCTGATGAGAAAGCTG
>JAABUK010011931.1_pt1 | contig 11179 bp, 4 predicted proteins | sample 5559141 | NCBI WGS metagenome assembly JAABUK01 (sample SAMN10711869, study PRJNA513367) | rock metagenome | isolation source: Antarctica rocks | place: Antarctica: Victoria Land, Pudding Butte nord | collected 2016-01-03
TTATATTTACTATTTAATATAATATATTAGTAGTAGATAATAGTATATTATTATATTATTATAATACTATTCTATTACTAGTATAAGTTATAAGTATAATATTATAAAATACTTTGTAAAGATTTAGTCTACTATTAATATATATTATAATTATAATATCTTTACTAAGTAATAATAGTTCTATTCCGCTACTATTATATATTATAAGTATAATTATTATAAAATAGGAAAGATAATATTATTATAAATAATTATATACTATCTACTTATATAAGGATATATTTAATATATATCTACTAGATAATATTATTACCTCCTTATAAAGGTTTTAATATATATATACTTTATATATACTATTAATACTATTATAATAGTAATATATTAAATAACTCTTTTCCCTTATTTTTCTTACTAGGTTTTAAGGTTTTTTAATAAGTATTTATATTATTATATCCCTAGGAACTAGGATCTAGGAGGGAAGGTAATTATTAGGCTATAATATATATATACCTTATACACTATTATATAACCTACTTAATAGACCTTTCTTATAAATATAGGATAATATTAGTATAATATTAGGCTATATCTTAAGAGATACATATTATCTAAGTACTTCCCTATATTTTCCTAAGTTTCTTAGAGATTAATTCTAGTATATATACTACCTAAGATATTAGTATACTATATCCTATATTAAGTTATATTACTTAAATCTATATCTTTTATATTTCTAAGCCGCTAGCTTAGAGCTAGCGGTACCTAGCCTTATATTAATAGATATATAAATATCTTTCTTATTATTACTAGTAATAATAGTAGAAAGCTACGTATTAATACTAAGGTATATATAATTAAAGGTATTAAGGCGGGAGTTATCCTTAATATAAATAAATTAAAATAATATAAAGATAATATTATCCTATAGCTTAATTAGAAGATTATATAAATTAAAGGTATTAATATACCTATTAACTTTATATTATTAAGTAGTAAATATATAGCCTTTTTTAGTAATATTAATAATATTAGTTATAGTAATATATATAAAATAGATAGTTATAATTTTAGTAATAGTAATAATAATAACCTTACTAAGACACTTAACTAAAAAGGGCTAGGGATAATAAATATATTAAAGTTTAAAATCCTAGTAATTAACTCCTTTTAACTCCTAGGATTTCTAATAAATTTATTTAATAATTTATCTAAAATTTAATTAAGTAAAATATTAGCCTTACTCCTTAATCTACTTCTTAATAATATATATACTAATTACCTTCTTTTCTTTATAGGCTTTAAGATACGCCTCTTACCTACTACTAGATCTACTTAGTAGCTTAATTACTACTATTATAACCTTATTATTACTATTAAAGCAAGTTAACTCTTAATATAAAATAGAAGGTATATTTATCTATAATTCTTTCTTAATTTCTTATAGGTATATATAGTAATAGATAGATATATATATAAGGGCTTCCTATTAGCTACTTATGTACTTAAAGTACCTTACTAGCGTTATAATAGTAAGGATACTATCTTTCTTTAAAAAAAGGTAGTAATTATTATAAGTATAGATTTACTAGGTATATTCTATTTTAATATTCATCCTCGGGGACGCTAAGCCCTACCCGTGGACCCTGTAGATCTCGTAAATACTATAGATATCATGGATCTTATCTATGTTAGCTAGATAATCAAGTATACTATACTACTAAATAATAGATCCTTATTACTATTACTACGTAGTCCTATATACCTTCTATATACATAGCGCGCATATTATTATAGGGTCTTTCCGAGGGGTCTCTTGTTAGCCACGCGGGGTCTCTCCTAAGCCGTACCGATCTAAAACACCGGAGGGTGCGGGCTAGCAGGCACTCTCATGCCGTTCCGTTCGTGCGCCGTAGGCCGAATTACGGCTTCTCGCGCCAGCCTCTCGCAGACGCTAATAGTCGCTTTCTCTGTAAGTTATCTAAAACTCTCTATAAGTTATCTAAAACTACGCCTAGTACGTATAATTTCTATATGATTTTAGAGTAGAGTTTATAAAGAATAAATTAATAGATTAAAAGTATTATTAAGATTAAATAATAACTTACAAAGGGATATATTTATAAAGGAATAAAACTAGTTTAATAGTAATAAGATATATCACGCGGTTATATTACTTAATGCAAGGACATGACTCGAAGGACCGTGATAACAGCTTGTTCGAGAATTACTACCTTTGAGACAGTGTTGGCACATATGACCGCCAGACCCTTAGAAAAGCAAGTTTGATAGGAGATATGGATAATTGGAAATGAGAGTAGATGAGAGTATAGATTATTGGCGAGCTATATTTGCCTACTCTATCATTGTCAGATGTGACAAGGTATATGACACTGAAAGAAAGATTCCGCTTGATACAGCAAGCAAGAAACGGACGCCTGTAGGGTATGACCAAGAAGATTCCCCAACGGCACCAAAACGCCGAATCCAGGTATCACAGCCCATATATGCAGTCTCCACGCTATGATACAGCCCCTCTTTCCCCTCTATAACCCACGCTAGAGATCAGATGGCGTAATTCTCTGTATGCAAAAAGACTTCCTCCCTTTCGCTTTCCCAGACACCTCTCTGCATCCCAGCGACAACTTTCTGCACATCGACTCGCATACTCGGCGGACCGCACACAAACACGCATGTACGTTGCCCGAACTCGCGTTCGAAGCCCTTGAGCATGTATGGTATATCCGGGCGTCCGTACTCCGTGCTCCATGATGATTTCTTTGGGTGTAGAGAAGGCATGAAGGCGAAGCGCATGAGATTCTTTTGCAGCATGGTTGGCGTTGATGGGAAGCCGAAGTCGAGGTTGTTCTTGTCCTCTTGCGGTGGAGTGAGGTTCTGGGATGAGATGGTGAGGGAGGGTCTACTGCGGGTGTGTGCTTTCTTCGGTGGGGGAAGAAAGGTGGGGTGTGGGAGGCCGGTAATGGCGTCTTCGTTCTCTGCGCGCATTTCCCTCTCCTTTTCGGGATCGCCACCTGAGGCTTCTGTGATGAGCGCCGAGTTCCGCTTCGAGGCGATGCCTTGGAAGGTGTTGTCGATCTGCTTGTGGAGGAGGTCGTGGAGGGGTCGACTGGGTGAAGATGGGAATTGCGTTTGTCCCGGTACCTGGCGTTTGACGGCTGTGATATAGAATTGGCAGTGCACCGTCTCCGGTGGAGCAAACTCGCGGCAGATGCGGATTTCCTCTTTGAACCATTCCATGGTGTCAGGGCGCTTCAAGGCCCAGACAAGATGGACCCTTTTCGTAACTGCTTTGCTATCGCGCATCTTCTTGATGAGATCGAGCAGTTGCGAGACGATGGCTGTGATGCCGCTACCACCTGCAAAGAGGATCACGGTGTCGAAAGACGCCAAGTCTCGGCGCATTCCACCATAGGGTCCATCGACAAAGGCGCGATAGGTCTTCATGGGTCCATTCTTCACGGCCGTATCAAGAACTTTGCGGGTGAAACCGGCGAAAGGGCGGAAGACCAAAGTCATGTCTCGGTATGCCTCGCCGTAGTCCGAGGGGAAGTCGTTGCTACACAACGATGCGATGGTAAAAGGGTGGTTTTCGAATACGGAGATGCCTGGCATTCGCAGGTAGACGTATTGGCCAGGTGTCCATTTTACTTGTGTGGGTATTGTGACTTTGACGGCGTTCTCCGGCAGAATCGTGATAGCCGCTTCTTCGCCGATCAACCAGGACATCCGCCAGGGATTTGTCCAGTTGAGGTAGAAAAGTCTGACGCAGTAGGAGGCGAGCCAGATAGCTGTGGTTGCCCATAGGTAATTCCATGAGGTGAGATAATTGTGGCAATGCCAGAAGAGCATGCCCAAAAAGACCACTGATAGAGGGATATGTGCAACGACGAACAGCTCGTACGCCCAAGCTCGGACAAAAGGCAACGAATGCAGAGAAAGGACCAGCAACGGCACGAGAGCGGCCCAACCAGATCCATAGGGGTAGTAGCTGCCTGTGAAGAACTTCTTGAATGTGCTCAAGCCTCCATCATCCCAGACCGGTGTAATGTAGAAAGGGATTGTATGTATCAAGCTCAGTAACAAGCAGATGTAGGCCGCCCATCTGTGTAAAACATTCAACCGCTCATGGCCGACTCCGGTAATCATGCTGATGAAATTGGCTTTCGTGGCGAGTGCTATGATCCAAGGCATCATTGCTACTGCTATCATTCCAGCCCGAATGGCTAGTGGCGGCGAGCCATAGCCGATGCTGGCGTAGTAAAGCGGCTGTGGCACGAAGCAGTAGAGAGTCACAAATATAGTTGCTACTGACACGATAAAGAACGTCCCCAGGCTGGGAAAGGTTATCGTTCGTTTCTTGTACCGCAGGATTGGTACCGGTCTGTAGAAGATGAACCGCACGAGAGCAAGGACAGTGTTCCAAGGTCCGAATGAGAATGATGCCATCTCCTCTTCGACAGTCTCCTGCTTGGGCAGATCGCTATCGCTAGGGAAGAATTTCTTTGACGAGCAGTTGGTCGGCAGGTTTGCCATCTCGTAATCGGTGTCCGGCGACGATGTCTTGGACGATTTAGCTACCTCCTCCTTGTGTGTTGCCCTCCTGATCTTGTCCGTCCAATAATGCCACCAATGTATCAAGCATGTCAGGATCAGGAGTATGATCGAAAAGTATACCCAGCCAAGCGAGTATTTCCCAGCCTGCGACCATGGGTCCTGTTTGCTTGCAGCGATGAGCGCAGGTGGGCTACTGCTTGTGATGTTCGGCTTTATCCGTCGCTCGAGGGACCCTTGTAGTGCGGTGGAGGCGCTCTCGGCCAGGAGGTTTCTTCGTTGGTAGGGAAGCATTGTGGGTTGGGACGCTTGGTCTCAGAGTTGAACAAAACTTTGTCGGCCTGTCCGTAGTGCTGTGTGCGCTACCAATGGTAGCTGCGCTGGGACACTGGCGAGTTCAGGATGAAAGTCTTATGCCGCCCATCCAGAGAAAGCGTCGGTGCTCCAAAAATGACAAGGACTGTCGAAGTATATTGAGTCGTCCAGGTGAGGTTCCTGCGCCGTTCGCGTTGTAGTGCAAGCTCTTTTGATGGTGGGGTATCACTGTTCTGCTTCCAAGATCTTGATAGGAATCACACCGGGTTCTGGAAACGATTGAGTAAGTCTGTAAGGCTATGCGATTGGAGGATACCAGATCCTCGATATAACAAGTCAGGACGATAGCAAAGCGCAAGATCGTTGTCGTCGACGGGTCGCTTGAAGTCGTCGTGGAGGGTTGCGGAGGATCCGAGAGCTATTTCTGGGGCCACCCATCCGTATATGTGCCTTGCATGGCCGGTAGTGTTCGCAGGAGGGGATGTACATGGCGCCATGCTATTGGCGCTTGGGAGGATGTGACGGGCAATTTTGCCATGGTCCGAGAAATACGCTACGCAAAGTGTGTCTTCCAGATGCAGCGAAGGACATCACAGGCACCTGTCTCCACTCTCTAGCAGCACAAGCCGACAGTTGAGAGGCCAGCGCAAGGCAGGACGGGCTCTCTGTGTTCGGCGGGCGAAGGCTAGCGGGGATTGGTGCGGCTTGCAGCTTGGGACACGAGTCCCTGGTTGATCGATGATACCGCTGCGGGGGGTTGACGTCGAATCAAGGCTGCAAGCTCAGGTCAAGCAACGGCAACCAGGCTTGGTCCGCTTTCTCCGTGATAGCGTTGCATCGGAGCTCTGAGTAGGCAGCGCTGATTGGCCAGGTTCCCAATCACACTCATTGGCTGCATATTGGGGTGAAAGGCAATTGGCGAATCACACTGCAGAATGGCAGCTCTACGCGCTGGCCCTGCGTAGCGTCGGCGGTTACAGAGGGCGCTAGTGAAGAAGGGGGAAATTCGAAAGTCAACGCTTTCAATTCTACCGTAGCAGCACCACAGCAATGGGTGGTCATGATGACATTGTACTCTGTAGCAATACTTGAAACATCAAACGTTGCCGCACACATGCGCTGCGAGCGTCAATCGAGGCTGTACATCTTTCGATTTGTCGAGAGCTTGCCGTGGTCCCACTTTCTGGCGAGATGCTGCTGATTCGTACTTCAGTATGCAGATCTGAACCTCATCAAGGAGACATGGATTGATGTCGCTACCTTTCACGGCGCTCCCTGAGATATCAAGCGCCATAATGAAGGTGGCGATGAGAAGTCCTTAATCGGGTCTAGTTCAGGCCCTGAAGTCCGGATTCGGATGCGCTTTGGGTATGACCATAACGCAACATGCTTGCCACCATAGCAGGCGCTTGGTCGGGGGTGGATCAAGCGCTTAGATCACAAAAGACTGAAGCCCATTGGCCGTAGGACAGGTTTTATGGCTTCTGTCTGTTGTGCATCAGCTCCAAATTTCGTATCCCATGTGCCCATGCCCGGGCGACTTTGGCACTCGTCTCGGCTAGGCCTTGGCAGAGCCCCTGAAACGAGTGCCTTGCCAGGATACACATCGAATGTGCTATCAGTGCGATCTGTATATTAGAGTAAATCAGAAGGTCTTTGGAAAGTTCCTGATACGATACTTGCGCTTGACTTGTAACATGCAACCATTGCTCTCATCTATATTATAATATCCAACTACAACCACCAAGTATCCAAGCCTTCCAAGCTCCCTCTCAGCTTTGTGCATCAAGATTGGTGACGAGCCGGCTGCGACAGCGATGCAATGTCTCCATATATTGTGCTCAAAGCTCTCTTCTCCATTCCCACTCTTCATCGCCAGTGCTCCACAGTCCGATCCCTCAAGCCTCACTGAACCGCTGATGCATACTCTTGACCACCTCCGTCAACAGCAATAACGGTCACACGTCTCTATCGCAAAAATGATTCCTAAAAACGGGGTCCGGCTCACCGGCAAGTATGAGGCCTCACTGGCAGATGTCAAGGTCTTCGAGCGCAGCCCCAAAGCCAAGTTCTAGCGATGTGATGCCAAGGGAGGATATGCTGCTGTCGACCCTTGCATACGAAGAGGACGAACCTGTGAAGGCCCAAGTAGAGGCGCAGGCGCGAGGTACCTTTATACGGCTGCTCGGTGAAAATGTTTTGACCTTTCTTCTATGAGAAGATATTTCATCAATTCTCCACTGCATCCTAACCATGCAGAAGAATAGAGCTGGTGCTGGGACGCTATGATCAACGCAAGCAAAGAGCGCTGTCTCCGGGTCAGAATTGGCGATTCCAAACCTCCATCTCCAACCCCCCGTCCCCTAAACGAACACACAAAGCACTAATAACCCCATCCATTAACCTCCGCACTCATAAAAACGCCATCTCAGCACTGGCAATCATACCACACATCTCCTCAACGCCTATGAATACCCCCATCGCATACCGCCCCTTCCCTCATCATCGTCCTCCTCTACTCCTCAACCTCCGTCGTCGGTTAATCCCCGCTGGGCAGTCGTCCTTAGCTAGGCTAGATACGTTGGAAGATACTTATTTAACTCTATCATGAATGCGTCCATATCATCCAACATTCTTCCTTCGCAGCTTAATGCGGTTTTCTCGTGCTGGCGAGCGATCTAGGAATACGCAGGTTCGAGGAGGGTGAGATCGGGTGTTAGGGAGGATTTAGGTGCATAAACGCTGCCGTTACGGCAATTTATCCGTACAACTGTGTCTTAAGATCCCAAACACCCATTTCCCAAACTCCAAAACCCCCAAACCCCCACCGGGACCGCCTTGGCCCCAGGGCCCCAGGGCCCCAGGGCCCTATAAATAAGGCTGGTGGCCGAGAAAAAGAGGTATTTGTCTTGTCATCGTCTGGAATTAGTCGTCTACTTGATAGGATTACTGAAGAGTAATATAAATGGGGCTACTTAGCCTACATATATAGCCTGTAAGCGCTAAGACTATTACCCCTCTATTAGCTCTAGAAAATAGATATGAAGCGCCTCTATAAGTATTACTAATAGTCTTCCTAATTTAATCCTTTTATATCGTTTAAATATTAGTCCTTCTTAAATCTACTAGTAGCTTTACTATATAAATCCTATTATAAGGTAGGTAGACCTTATAAATAGTAGATAATCTATCTTATTAGGAAATATTAGGATATAAATCCTAATCCTAAGTTCTATCTCTTAAACTAATATATCTAAGTAGTATAAGTATTCTTTTATACTTATAGTATAAGACTTTTATAGATAATTATAAAGGAAGATATTATACTTACTAAGTATATTTATAAGATATATAATATAATATAGTTTTAAAGGCTATAAAGGAGTAATCCTAGGATAGTATAATAATTATATAATAAAGATTATATTATTAATTATTATACTACTAGAAAATACTTATAAAAATCTAGATTTTTATATATATTAGGTAGTTTACCTCTACTACCTAGTAATTATAAGTCTTAGCGTAGTTAGATATATAGATTTAAGTATATAAATTAATAGAATTAGTTATATCTTTATTACTAATTAGCTAATTTATATTATATAAGAGGTAATTTACTTTATAGACTTATACGTATCATTTATATTATTTAGATATATATTATAATAAGTAGATGTTAATTAATTAGTATATTAAGGTATACTTAGTATTATCTTAATAATATCTTAGTATAGTTCTATTATATAGATTTTAGTTATAAACTTATATTTCTAGATATATCTTTTATACTAATAGCTAGTATAATATAATTTTTATATTATTAGATAGTAATAGTTAAGGCTTATCTTTTAGTATTAACTAATTAACATTATGTATATAATACGTAAAAAGATTAGGTTTTAATATTTATACTACCTTAAAAGTAGTTAAATAGAGGTACTTCTCTAGTAATATATTAGCTAAATCTATTTAGAATCCTAATATCCAGATTTTCTATTATAGTAAAGAGATTAATTACTAGAAAAAGAGGTATTTATCTTATTATTATCTAGATTTAGTAGTCTACTTAATAGGATTACTAAAGAGTAATATAAATAGGACTACTTAGCTTATATATATAGCTTATAAGCGCTAAGACTATTACTCTTCTATTAGACTACTCTAGGATACTATAAGTACTACCTATTAAAGATATTAGGTAGGAAGTTCTACTTATACTTTCCTACTCCTACTATTAAGAGCGCTCTCTTAACTAGTCCTTTAAGCGCTCAAAGCGAGGTAAATTATAGGTTTTAGGATTTTATAAATTATAATCTAGAGAATTAGTATTTTATAATCTAGATATATTTATATAGTATACTAGAAAATACTTATAAAAATCTAGATTCTTTATATATTTCATCCTTACTACCTAGTAATCCTAAGTCTTAGCGTAGTTAAATATATAAATTTTAGTAAGAGAATTAATAAGATTAGCTATATCTTAGTTATTAATAGACTAATTCATATGATTTTTAGTATATATTACTTTATAGGCTTATATATATTATATATATTATTTAGATATATATTATAATAAGTAGATATTAATTAGTCAGTATATTAAGATATACTTAGTAGGTAAAGTAGTACTAAGATATATATATTTAGTAGGTAAAGTTATACTTATACTAACTATAAGTAAGTCTAATTAGTAAGTAGTAGTAGAAGAAGCTATTAATCTATTTATACTAAGAAGCTAGATCCTAATCGATAGATTAGTAGCTTCTTCTACTACCTCTTACTAATTAAACTTACTTATAATTAATATAAGTAGAATTAATTATACCTTTATTACTAATAAGCTAATTTATATTATTTTTAGTATATCTTACTTAATAGGCCTATACGTATTACTTAGATATATATTATAATTAGTAGATGTTAATTAGTTAGTAAAATAGTAGTATACTTAAATATATTAATAGTATCTTAGTAATATCCTAGTATTACCTTATTATATAGATTTTAGTTAGTAACTTATATTTATATACTATCTTTTATACTAATAATTAGTATAACGTAATTTTTATAGTATTAAATACTAATAATATTAGTAATCTTATATAGCTATATATTATAAAAATTTGTGTATTATATATAAATATCTTTTTAGCTTATATATTAGCTCTTAAGATTATGAAATATTTCAGGTTACTAAATATATATTTAGTAACCTAAAATATTTTAGATAAGTCTATATAAGCTATCTTATATAGTAGAACTAGTACTACCTAATTATAAGGTTTATTAGGAATATAATACAGGGCTAGACTAAGGTAGTATCTTACATGTATATAAATTATAAAAATTAACCGTATTTAAAATCTATATTAGGCTAGCGTAGACGATGTAGTCTATATAGCCTTATCAAGCTTCCTAGCGCTAGTAGAAAATCATGGATTTAAGGCCTTAAATCTAGATTCTCTATATTTAGGATTTTTATGAAAATTCTCTATTTTTTTTCATTATTTTGCCTGAAAAATATGTATTTAGTAGGATTAGTACATTTCTATTTTTTATATAAGTTCCTAAGTTACTAATAAACTAATATATATCTTTTTATATTAACTAATTAAAATTATATACGTAGGTACTTAAGTATATATAATATATAAATACTATTACTAAATATATTATTATTCTACTAAAAACGCTGAAAATAGCGCTAGGCCTAAGGTTATAATTATAGACTTTTAGACTAATAGATAAGCGTGGATAAGGATAGGAGATCTTCAGGGTTCAAATTACCAGATATTCTATTATAGTAAAGAGATACATAAGTTACCATACTCTCGTGGGGCCCTTAGTACCCTGGCGTGCCCGGGGCCTAGGCAGTCCCGGTGGGGTTTGGGGGTTTGGGAGTTTGGGAAATGGGTGTTTGGGATCTTAGACACAGTTGTACGGATATATTACCGTATACCGTGTACGTGGTTGGGAATTCAGAGAACGGCGCACTGAAGTTGGGTCTGGAATAGTTGCATTAACCTAGCGCAATCTTGCCGACAGCTCCTGAACGCAGCGTAATCGGTGGTCGCTTGGCAAGCAAGCCTACAACGTAAGTAATAATGGGCTGAACCGAGCCCACGATGCCAACGCGCGCTGTATACAATAAAGTAAATAGACTCCGCTTGACAAACGTCGCGGCTAGTCCTTCTCCAATATTGGACGACGGACATACATCCTCACATCTCCCTCTCACCCAAACCCACCTCAGGCTCGGCCCTTCTCTTCAACAACACGCTCTCATTCC
>JAABUK010011932.1_pt1 | contig 11178 bp, 20 predicted proteins | sample 5559141 | NCBI WGS metagenome assembly JAABUK01 (sample SAMN10711869, study PRJNA513367) | rock metagenome | isolation source: Antarctica rocks | place: Antarctica: Victoria Land, Pudding Butte nord | collected 2016-01-03
CTCCATCTGAGCTCTGTCCACCGAGACATGCTGGGCAGCTTTGGTGATCACATGAAAACATCCAGCACATCCCTGACAGCTCGAGCCTTCACGAGGTCTGTCTAGGTGGCTATGTGCCTGCCTCTGCACATAACTGCAGTTGTGCAGCATGCAGTTGTGCGTCATGAGTTGTATGCAGAGCCAATTGCAATAAGCTAATTGCTGGTATCTGACTGGCATAGAACGGCAAAACTTTGTGCTGTATCCACAGTCCAATCTATCAAGGAAATCAAGGCTTTGATATTGTACACTGCATGTACAAGAAACTATCAAATTCAGAGACTGTTGGATCAGATTTGTGTGAACTTGATATGTATACGTATGCGCAGCATCAGCGCCTGATGCTCAGACTCAGACTCAGTGTACATGCATGCATGTAGGCTGCTGACAGCCTTGCTGCAGCCTCACTGCATTAGCATCAGATACAGCAAAATTTGTTTTACATTGGGTGACCTTCACTCCTCCATCAGATGTCTGTTTGCCCTGAGCTGCTGTGGCCATCATCTGCAGCACAGCAAGACAAATCAGCTCTGCTCTCAGTAATTGCCTGCATGCTGTTGCCTGACTCGTTTTGCTACAGCAGAGCACAAGCTTTTTTGCTAGCCATGCAAAAGCGCTCTTACACGTGTGAGGGTGCTTCGTACAGGCCGTGTGATTGCAACCAATGTTGGCATGTGACAAAAGATATGGTGCAGAAACCTACCTGCAGCACTGTGAGTTCTCCCTTCAGACGTTCAGCTTCTTGTTCCCTCTCAGCTGCCAAGGCTTCAGCCTCTAGCCTGAGCTTGCGCTCCACATTCACCAGACGCTGAGTGACCATGCTCACTCTGCAGGCGTCCATTGACCATGTTCAATGTGTAGTGAAAGGGTACAGTATGTTGTCATTTTGGGAACTGCAGTGCCCACATACACAACCAGACGCTACACAATGCATATGACCATCTCACAGATGCATGCCCTGTCCAGTGACTGAATTGAACAATTACACAAACTATACTGGACTGAGTGATTTTAACAAAAACAGCTGTACTGTACTGTGTGCTAATAGCTATGGGTGCTGGTTTGGGACCGGCCCATACAAGCTGCTCATCAATTCAGCAAGCTGCTACACTCACACAATGCAGCATGTGCAAACAAGCAAAAAATCACGAAGCCAGCTACTGTGACAGCTGCCAGTGCTGAAAGCCAAGGAAAGCCAAGCAGGCATACCCGAGCATGGGGACTTTGATCATGATATCCACCTCGCCCTTCCTCTTGGGGGGCTTGCTCAGCAGGTAGTGCTCCTCCTGCAGCTTGCCCAGGTAGTAGCACATCTCCAAGGCTGATCCCTGCCCTATGTTATCTGCACACCACTCATCAATTCCAGTAAGCTGTCCCATCGATGCAGCTGTCTACATACACGCATTCAATTCATTTTCATGCATGCAGTAGTTTGACATACATGAGTGTGTGCATCACCATGCATGTGGCTCACCAGTGGTCTTTGCAGCTTGGCAGCATTGCAGTGATGGAATCAGTCACAGACGCTATCATTGAGCAGTGCTGCTGTCCGTTCAAGTTAGTTTGGGGCAGAAATATAAAGGAGCTCTACCCTTTAGAGGTAGACCTTCTTGCAACATAGTTGAGACACTCTAGAGCACTCTAAAAATGCTTTATAGACCTTAGATTTGCCGTGAAGGGAGCTAGCTTTGATACTCACCTAGGTCCAGGTTGCCTTGGTCCTGGTTCTCATGCACACACCTCCTGAAGTCCTTGCAGAAGGTGTCATACTCCTCCACCATCTCAAGAGACACAGGCACCCTGCATCAGAAGCCAACCTGTCTGAGGATTTGATGCTGCACACAACCCTTTCCAGCAGCATGCGAATGTCGTCATGCCAAGCATATCACCAATCTGTACATTACTTGGCACAAAGTGCGCCATAGTGGTGTCACCTTGGCAGAATAAGGGTCAATATACATTGGAATGCAGTTGCGCCCTAGGGTGGGTTGACAGCCAACGTTACATGCCTAGCAAGCTGGATCAAGAAGAAGAGTAGAGGTTTTGAAGTAATTGCAGCAGCAAGATGCAGAGGGGGGTTGTCTTTTGTGATGTACGACAAAAGATAGATCCTCACACAGGAGACACCCAATTTGAAGGCTACTCCAATGGTGAAAGTCAACACTCTCCCTGACACAGAAGAGTCTAGTCGGCACACAAGCTGCAGTGAATACCAAGATTGCAATGAAGAGCACAGCACAGAATCTTCAACAGCATGAGAATTTAGGACGTACTTGGGGTCATTGGAGTCCCCAGAGAGGCGCTGCCTCTTGGCTGCACGTGCATCCACCAAGCCGTACTCTGTGAAGTCCAGTCCCTTCCTCTTCACCATGTACTGCAACAGCAAAGCATGGTTTGCTGCAAAGCTAATGTTGACTGCTCTGAGCCATGACCACAGAGGCTCTGGCTGTTATTCCAAGCGCACTAGCTGCCTACATCTTTAGGACAGGCGCACGCAAATGGCAGCGTTGCAGCAGCCCAAGGCACAGTGTCTCTCTATAAAAGCAGATAAATGCACATCTATCAATTGTACAACTGCTGACAAACAATTTGCCCTGATGGACTGTAGCAGCAGCAACAAAGACTTCGACAACAGTTGATCCAGAGAACGCTGACCTTGTTGTGGTAGGTGTGGCCAATGATACACTCAGCAGGGTTTGCGTTCCAGTCAGCATTCTGCATGTGCACTAGCTATCAGTCATGGCACTCGCAGCATATGTTCAACATCTCAACAAGATCACCAGCACACTCAGCATAGCACAGCATAGCACGATTTGGCACAATTTCGTACAGCATGGCATAGCATGGCACAGCATAGCTCAGCATGGCACAGCATGGCTCAGCATGGCACAGCATGGCCCAGCGCAATGTAGCTGACAACTGCACATTTGGGAGCTAACCTCACGGTCAGCCTCATCATCACTCTCATCATCTCCTTCTGCCTGCGCTGCTGGGGATGAGGCAGCAGCAGCATCAGCAGCTGCAGTGTCAGCTGCTTCTGCACCTGCATCAATATCTGCTTGGTCCCCTGCAACTCACACTCAATTGCCTGAGTGGCAAGTTGAACCGCATCTCAGCAGGACTGCAGTCTTGCATGCAACAACTGTGGCACCAAGCTAGGTTTGGTATCCGCAAACTGCAACACGGCAACGAGACACAGCAACCACAGCCGGTTGGTCTGAGATGCTGGCTATCTCACATTGGCCTATCAAAACTCACTTTCTATGCCTACTTCTGCTGCACATTCATCCAGATGGTCAGCTTACCTGCTGCTGTGTCAGCAGCCTCAGACAGTGTTACCAAGCCCCCACCCTCTGCCTCTGGCTCACCAGCCAACACCTCCTCTTCTTCAGTCTCATCTGACGGCGCTGACGCCGCAGTCTTGACAGGTGCCTTTGCAGCCTGGGCAGACTTCTGCTTCTTTGCTGCAACAGCTGTCAGGGTGGCAGCTGCTGCAGCAGTCTGCAGCTCCATCTTGGCACTCTGCATGACACCATCACAGCTTGTGGTGGTTGTGTTGTGTGGTGGTTGTGTTGTGTGGAACAGGAAACAAAAGACTCTGCATTTTGGCACTGGTTGAAAAAAGCAGCCCAAGGGTGAGGTATATTGGGTTTCCCTGTGGGGTTGTGGTGTGTGTGAAGGCATGCTGGAAGTCAGTATGGACTGATGGACAACCACAGATCATGACTACCGGTACCACCAGCCAAATCAGACACCTGCTTTGACACCAATGCATAGTACAGACAAGATACAGCACTGACAGCACAGACAATGATAGCATGCAGTTTCTTGCTTGGTGCTGATACATAAGGTTGTGCACACCTGACTCTGCTCCTGGAACCTGGCCTTGTCTTCAGCAGGGCAGTCCTTCCAAGCTGCAGCCAGAAGCTTGCCAGTCTCCCCAAAGCTTGCTCCAGGGTTAGCTGCCTTGATCTCCTCTTGCTTGGCATCACAGAAGAGCTGCACACACATGCACATGCTTGCTGAATAACCAGATGGATGACAGAGTGCAGTCACACTCAAGCTGGCTCTGGCTTGACAACAGCTGGTGTGAACGACCAAGGACTGACAAGATTGGATATTTTCAAGGGTCACACAGCAAAACATGCACATCAGTTGACCAAGGACAGACTTCACAGCATGCATGCAGCTTCAGATGTGAAAATTCAACCTATGCATGCCACGTACACCTCACGCACCAAGACAACCCTGCAGCATGCAGAACCCTATCAGGCAGCAATCTTACCAGATATGCAGTCTTGGCTCTTGGCACCTTGTCTGCTTTGGCCTCCTTGGCAGCCTTGGGCTGCTTGGCCACTGGAGGCAGATCAGCCTTCACCTTGGCCACTCTGTCCTTGTCAGCATTGGCCAACTCCTGCACCAGGCACACACAGTCAATCTGACTTTCTGTGTGAGTAGTCTAGCCCCTTTTCCTTTCAGACAAAGGAAAGGCATTTGAGACGATTGTTGCATAAAGAACAGCATGGCATAGAAAGCCATTCTTTGTCTGCTAGAAACTGAGCCAAGCAGCCGCTATAAAATGCATGCACTGTTGTGGACAGCATAGCATTTTGTGCAATGCTTGACAAAAAAATCAGGCACAACAAATAGACATATGCAGGCATACACCGTCTCTCTGCGCCACCATCTGAAGCCAAGTAGGATGACATGAAAGGCATCATACGTTGTGTTGCAACACAGCAAGAAAGCAGCAAGTCAACCAACCATCAAATACTTTGCTCATGAAAGCAGCAAGTCAACCAGGCATCAAGCAGGCAGCAACTTAGCTCATGCATGCAATCTGCAGCCAGGTTTTACCTGAAAGGGTTTCTTCTCCTCCTCGCTCAAGCCTCTCCACATCTCACCAATGGCTTTGGCAATGTCACCCACTGAAATCCCAGGAGTTTCCGCTGGAGAAGGCAGAAACCTCAGCACTGACTGAAATGTGAACTACAGTCAAGCAGAGCAGCAAGGCCATTCATAAACACAACATCCTCAGCTGTTTGGATGTATCAGCAGCTTCATCATACATTGCTGTCGGCTTGCTGGAACCAAAGTGATGAACAGCCTGGCTGAAGCTGGCAAACTTTGGTCATTGAATGCAACTGACTGACCTGCTGCAGCAGGTAAGACAAGGCAAAATGATGGGATGCTCACCTTTGACAGCGTCTCTCTTGTCAGCCATGAAGAACATGTAGGCGTTCTTGGCCCTTGGAGCCTTGGGTGCCTTCTCAGCATCACCGGCCTTGCCCTTCCCTTTGCCCTTTGCAGCTGGCCCTTCGCCAGTGGGGGCTCCTTCAGCCGCAGTGGGAGCTGCCTTCTTGGCTGGTACCTTTGCAGGAGCCTTGACTGGAGTGGGTACTGCTGAGGGGTTACTAGCAGAGGTAGCTTTGGCAACTGGCGTCACCAGCTTCTTGCCAACAGTAGGCGGCTTGGCAGCTGAGGGTACAGCTGCTGCAGGTGTACCTGTGCAGTTAAATGCTGCAGAAGTGAACATGTGCTGTGACCAAACATAGTCATATTCACAGTCATGAGTGACACAGTCATATTCACAGTCATGAGTGACATAGTCATGTTCACAGTCATGAGTGACACAGTCATACTCACAGTCACATTGGCTGCGCATATGTCAAGAATGTGCTATAAAAATCACCAAAGTTGGAGTATGGCTAACAAAGTGAGATTTGAGTGAGTACATCAATACATCTGTGCATGTCAGTATTGCCGTAAAGCTGCAGGCTCTGAGGAGCCTCCACTGCTGCATCCTAGACAGGCATTTTCATCAGCAAGCCATGCACTTAAGCACAAGCATAGAAAGCATGCAAATGACAAACCAGCGATGTAATCACCACCCACCTGCAGGAGCTGCGTCCGTACTCTTTGCAGCAGCTGCCTTTGGCTGAGGGGCTGTGCCCTTGAACTTGCCTGCTGCCTTGTTGGCAGCCAGGGCCACTGCCTTCATGACAGCACCAGCTTTGCTGCCTGCTGTGGTCTTTGCAGCAGCAGGACCTGGGGTAGACTGAGGGGTAACACTGGGTGCAGCTGCTGCCGCAACTGGAGCAAGCTGCAGCACAAGCAACAAGTCAGTGCAGAAGAATATGATTCAGTAGACACTATGATGCATGGTGTCTTTGATCAAAGTGCAGGAAGTGGGCTTGTCTGCAATATGGTGTCTTTGAGTGCAGGAAGTGGGCTTGTCTGAAATGTAGCTGCAGATGCACCCTGTGAAGCACAGACACCACATCAGCATCATTGCTTGAGCAGAGCTGATGTTCAGCGGCAGCAACCAGGGTACTTTGAGGGGTAGAGGGCGCCGATGGTGGGGGTTTCAGGGGTTGGTACCGGAGAGTTTAGGTGGGAGGTGAGGGGAAAAGTAGGTGTGGGGGTCAGGGGGAAGCCAGGTGTAGATGCTCAGACATCAATCCGAGGCTGCAGCAGAGGCACAGCTATGTCTTAGTTCCAGCAGAAAAAATAAGCGTGAAACAGACACACCACCAGCTCTCCCCTCTGATGTAGCCTGGTGCAATCAGGTCCACCAGCTGCTCAGGTGAGGCTGCAGGCAAAGTTGTTTGCACAACAACAAGGGCAAGCTGCAACGTAGGCAAAGCAGTCCATACAAACACACAGAACAGAAGCACCGGCTCTGCTATCTGCTTCAGTCTTGGCAGCAGCAGAGACAGATAGCGATTGAAGTAGGAATTTGGCGAGTCAACAGAGTGAAAATGAGCAAGAGAATGCATTTGAGCAAAGGAAAGCTATTAAACAACAGAGGCACTGGGTGCACTGACTGTGTCAGACGGCTGCAAGCACACAGTTCGGGTGCTTGCGGGGAGGCTTGCAGTGTGTGCAGAATACCTGTCTCTTCTTGGACTTGAAGACAGGCTTGCTGGCTTCTGCGCCACTCCTGCTGACAGCTTCAGCTCCTGCTGCTGCTGCTGCAGTTGAAGCGCCAGAGGCAGTGCCAGAAGCTCCCTTGCCGGCACCACTGAGGGTCCTCTCCACAGGCACAGGGTGAGACTTGGGCTTAGCATCAGGACTGGCATCTACTGAAGTGTCACCCAAAGTGCCAGTGGCACTGGATTCCTTGGCATTGGCATCCTGCATAACCCCACAGACAGTCAAGACCAAAGCTGCATGACAGCAGAGGGACTCATCTCTCTTGGCACAAGTCAGACTCCTATCACGGCGCTGCTGACAGGCTCTGGGTGCCACCTGTTGGAGTGGAGTGGAGTGGAGTGGAGTGGAGTGGAGTGGAGTGGAGTGGAGTGGAGTGGAGTGGAGTGGAGTGGAGTGGAGTGGTATGGCATTCTGTCAAGATGGCGACGTCATGCACAGAGGAGAATGCTGCAGACTGTATAAGCAGGTGCAGGGATGAACAGGGATCTAAGTAATGATGTGCGGAAGGCAGGAGATGACAAGTGCTGGTGTAGTAGCATCTGTACCAGTCCTTGCGTAGCAGGAGTGACAGCAGCCTCAATGTCTCCAGCAGCATCTTCGTGAGTGTTGTCAGCTTCTGTTGCAGGTGGCGCATCCTCAGCATCAGTCATGTCTGCACCATCATCCTCGCCTGGTAGATCTTCAGCAGCTTCTTTTGGTGCTTCACAGCCAACTGTGCTGTCAGGTATCTGCAACAGGGGGAAAAAGGTATCAGGCAGGGGTTTGACCATGTCAGGCAATTTGTTGCCTGTCAAATGAGGATACAGCATCCAAGCTTCTGTCTGCAGCAAACAACAGGCCAACAAAGGCATCAATACATGCTGCTGCATACTTGCCCGTCAGGTTAGCAGCTACTTATCACAGCAGCTGTGAGGAGAGACCTGATCTGCTTTGTTGGAATCTTCCAAATCAGAGTCAGCCTTGGCAGAGTCATCACCAATATCCTGCGGCACCAAGTGTACCTTGTCATGCACTGCCTGATTTTTAGTGCCAAGCAAACGCATACAAAGGTCTGTACCACCTCTGCAAGTGCTTGCAGCTCAGCATCTACATCTTCTTCTTCATCATCTCCACCATCGTCACCTTGGTTGTCAGTGACAGCAGATGCTTCCTGAAAACACACACTTCCTAGTCATTCGACTGACTTGCAAAGGGAGCTATGGCTGAGACTTGCAGCCTGAGCACACAAGTAAGAGCCAGTCAACATGTCTGCTAGAACACATGGCGTACCTCGCCAGATGCAACATCTTCAATTGTGCCATCAGCAGTTTCTTCTTGGTCACCTTCGGCTTCAGCCTGCAACATCAGAGTCAAGTGACGCCAAGCAGTGGTTGCACTTACGTCTGTTGTGGCTGCAGATCTTGCAGGCATGCAAGAGAAACTGTTGAATTGCAGGTGCAGCAGCAATTTGCAATGTTGCAATTTGAAATGTCAACAGCAGCAATGTTGTGATAGACCTGTGCCAGCGCCTGTAGCTCAGCATCCACATCTTCCTCAGCGGCTTCAGATTGATCTGCAGCATCTGGGACTTCTTGCACAGAAGCTTCCTGCAGCAGCAACAAAGACTTGTTAGACGGGGCCAATATACTTTTGGAACGCAGGTTCGACCTTAGCAAGCACTGCAGGATCTGCAGACCGGCTGGTGACTTCGGTAGCTTCTGCCATCGCCAACATAGCAAAGCATCGGCATGACAAGTCACTGCTGAGGCGGACGTGTGGAGCGGCCGTACAAGCAAAAGGACTGAGCGCACAGAACTTGAGACCTCACCCGTGCAAGTTTATAAGCGCCACCGATATCTACGTTCGGTACACCTGTCTTCTTTTTGGGAGCCATGCTTCCTGCAAGCCCAACAGCGGTCAAAATGTGTGCGGCACTGCTGCAACTGGAGGCTCAGCAACCAGCAGTCGTGCACAGCTTTACCTGCAGCTACAGCTGTGTGACTTGCCGTCCGACAACAGTGGGCGACCGCCGCTGGGATACGTGAACAGGTGAGATCGGCAGGACGCAAAGAGTATTGGCAGTCCCTCCAGATGATGCGCTGATGCTTGTTGTGACAAGCTGTTTGCTCAACGCCCGCTCAACGCCTGCTCCTTCACGCTTGACTTTGAACCTGAGCATGCAAAGCACACTTAAATTGTGGATGGACGCTGACACGTGTAACACCGACATTGCAACTTTGGACTGCTGCAAAGGCAAAGCTATCTCAGTAGCACAACCACAGCAAATACAATGTTAGTCTGAGTCTGAATCTACCTCTCAGCTGCAGATTTATGATGGGCAGACATCAGCAGCTAGCCAAGGAGACTCCACATGTGCATAGGTTCAGACACAACCTATCAACTTTTGAAAACTGTACACTTAAGCTACAGCATCAAGAGCCAGGTTCAGATCCACCAGGGAATGGTTCCAATGCATGATCGTCCTTGTCAACATAATACTTCACCACAGCCAGCATTCGCATATGCTTGTCAGGATGATAATTGATGTGTATCATCACAGGCAAAACCTGAGATGACCGTGGCTGATGCCTAACTTCCTTGAACAGCACTTTGGAGTTCATGAACTTGTAAATGTTCATAATTCTCACAGTGACATGAGGCGCAACATAGTCATCATGAGACAAGAAGAAGATCTCTTGATTGTACACTGACTGATCCCAAGCCTTCTCCTTTGACAGGCGGGCAGCTATACGTTTCATCAACCCCAGTGTGCGCTCGTTTGCCCGCAAGTAGAACAACCCAGAATTCATGTTCAGGTGCTCTGTGCTCTGCACGCCATAAAACGCAATGTTGTGTTTACTCAGACAAAAGTAAGCGCTCTCTGTGCATTTATTCGTCAGCTGAAAGACAATTCAGGCACCTGTCTGCAACCACTCAACCACAGCCTTACACATGCACATTAGAGTGTACTGTGATGCCGTTGCTGCTGCTGGGTGATGAAAACATAGGTGATGACAAGCAAGCAGCAGCAGTGCAAGGCAAACGTGACAGCTACGGTAGCACCAATGTAACATTCAACAAATGCTTACAACAAGCACATCAGGCAGTCACGAAGATCAACACTCAGAATCAGCAGGGAGGAAACTTCAAGATATGCACCTGTGCATATCTTGCCCAGCCCATGCTTTGGTCATCAAGACCACCAACTTTGCCATAAGCTGTCCACTGATCAAATCTGCAAGACGCATTCTTCAAAATAAGCAGGCTGTGCAAGAGATGGCGCAAGTGTCTCTCCTCACAAATGTACATGGCAGTGCACGTATACAATGCGTAGACTCAGGGCAACCCTGGGGAGTTACACTTTGTGCATCAAAGCAGATGATGCATCACACAAGTTCAAGTACATCAGTTATCAAGCATGCTGCCTGACGGCGCAAAGGAATCTGAGCTGAAGTTAATGAAGGTACTCACCCATCACTCATGCCTTCAACATCATGATCTCTGTATAAATAGTCAAAGGGGTTCTGCATAACAACAGCACGCTCAGGGTAGCATTCCCAAATTAGAGCGACACTTTGAAGCAAAACCAGTACCAGAAACTGTGCAATGCACATTGAGCCAGTTCAAACGTGTGCATGCCAGCCGATAGGCTTGTGAAGTTTGCCTATAACTCTTGTGCTCTTCACATGCTGCTGGAGACTCACAATGATGATTGTAGCACAACACCACACAACATAGCAATTCGCAGCAGGACATTGCTTGTGTAGTAACGCAAAATAGCAATGTGCTGTTGCGATCTGGAAATCTTCAGCATCAGGGCATTTTACAGATGTGCATGTCGCAGTCTCCAGCTGTGCAAGGTGCTCAGCAATAGCTGGAGGCTGCAACATGCACATCTGCAAAATGCCCTGATGCTGAAGGTTTTCCAAGAAAAGTCACAATCAATAAGTCTGCAGCTATACTGCGAGCAAGATTGCTTCCTTGCTGAGTATGCTGCGAAAATTGAGAATGCAAGGTGTAGACTACAACTATCAAATGCCACGAAACAGCTGATCAAACAAGTTGCTGTAATCCAATGCAAAGTTGCCTTGCAAATCATGGACTCTAATTTGCTCAGGACTGCTTGCACCTGATTGTGGCACAAGTACACACTTTGCAACATATCAAGGAGCGAGCATGTACCTGAAGAGTGACGATGTCTACATCACTGAGCAGTACATGCCA
>JAABUK010011934.1_pt1 | contig 11175 bp, 12 predicted proteins | sample 5559141 | NCBI WGS metagenome assembly JAABUK01 (sample SAMN10711869, study PRJNA513367) | rock metagenome | isolation source: Antarctica rocks | place: Antarctica: Victoria Land, Pudding Butte nord | collected 2016-01-03
CGTAGGACATATGGAGCCTGCCGTCGGAGGTGAAGGTGACGTCTGGCGCGTAGCACTTGCCGCCCTGCCCCTTGGGAATCTCGATCGGGACACGCGACCAGCGGGAGCCCCCATCGGAGGAAACGTGCAGAGCGCAGGAGAATCTCGGGGTGTCGATGCGGTCAACCACAGCCAGGTTCTGGCGCTTGCGCGGGTCGCGGGCCAGCGTGGGCGAGTTGTTGGCGCTTATGTCCCCCGCGTCGCGGGCCCCCTGGTTGACCGGGGCGTCCAGACCGCGGACTTCGGCGGCCGGCTCGCTGGCGACAAGCCGCGAGGCCGCCGCGAGGCCGGCGCCGAGCAGGACGAGGGCAAGACCGACGCCGGCGCCCGACCGCCACTGGCGCCACCGCTTCAAGGTCTGTCGTGTCCCGAGCACGGCAGGACGGTGGATCCAGGCACCGGACCGCATGGGGCCTACTGCCTGCCCTGGTCCTTGCCGGGGCCACCGGACAGCTTGTCCCTACCCGGGCCGCCGAGCAGGCGATCGTTCCCCGACCCGCCCTTCAGCGCGTCGTTCCCGGAGCCGCCTGAGACGATGTCATCGCCCCGGCCCGAGTCGATCCTGTCGGCACTTGCACCGCAGCGGATGTCATCGTCGCCGGCGGCGGTCGTGACCCTGTCCGCGCCGTCTGCGCAGCGGACGACATCCCGGCCCCGCGTACCTCCGATGGTGTCGCTCCTTCGGGTTCCCGTGATGAGCGTGACGCTCCCGGCTCGTCGACAACTGACCCCCGCCGAGTTTCCCGCCGGACACGTGACCGGTTGCGGCGGAACCCCGGACCGGGGCGCCTCGATCGAGAGCGTCCAGCTGCTCAGGGCGCCGTCGTCGCCTGACCCGAGGTCAGCCACGTACAGCTTCCAGGTCCCGTTCGGGTCGATGCCGTTGAAGGCGGCCATCACCGCGCCGTAGGGCGGCGGCGGGGCCGGGGAGGGCAGCACGTCCATGTCGCCCGGAAAGCGCTCGCAGTTGGTGGGCCGGTAGGTACCGGAGGGAGACTGGGGGGCGGCGTCGCCGCACCCCAGCCCGCCGGCCGCCGCATCGTCGAAGGTCCATTTCACAGGGGCGCGGGTGGTCTCGGCGACGTCGGACATGACAAGCACCTTTTGACCCTCCGGTGCCACCAGCAGCATCTCGATGTCGGACTTGGCGGAATGGGCGAGATCGATCGTGAGCGTGACCTTGGTCGCCTGAGGTCCGACCCCCGACACGCCGAGCTTTGACGGGTACGGCGTGGTCCTACCCAGGTCGGCGACCGTGATCGGCTGGTTGTTGGTGAAGTCGGCCGCGTGGGCGGCGGAGTCCCCGGCGGCGGACAGGAAGGTGGCCGCGAGGCAGGCAGGCGCGATGCGGATGGTCCGACCGACGGCACTCGAAGCGGGGGGTGCCACTGCGAGAGCAGGCTACCCTAGGATGAACCCGAATGACGCTCCTCCCGCTGGCTGTCTTCGCGTCGCTGCTCTGCCTGGCGGCGGCCGTACCCGCGAGCGCGGTACCTCGGGTTCACGCGCTAGCCGCGCGTTGGGACTGAGACTCGCGTGGTGGCGGTCGGTCATCGAATCGCCGCCGGCGTCCTGCTGACCGGCGCGTGCTGGCTCGCGCCGGCTGCCGGCATGGCCGTGGGCTCGGCGGACAAGCCGCCAAACGACCCTCTCTTCAAGTACCAGTGGCAGCTCCGGGCCATCCAGGCACCGAGGGCTTGGGCGGTCTCCCGAGGCGCGGGCGCCACCGTCGCCGTTCTGGACACGGGAGTCGCCTACGAGAACAGAGGGAAATACCGGCGCGCTCCTGATCTCGCCGGCACGCGGTTCGTGCCGGGGTGGGACTTCGTCGACGGTGATGCCCACCCCGACGACGAGCCGCCCCCTGAGGGTCAGAGCCACGGCACCCACATCGCAGGCGTCGTCGCCCAGACCACTGGCAACGGGGTCGGCGCGGCCGGGGCGGCGCCCGAGGCGACGATCATGCCGATTCGGGTGCTCGGGCCGGACACGACCGGCTCGCCGAGGAACATCGCCAAGGGACTGCGCTTCGCGGCCGACCACGGCGCCGACATCGCCAACCTCAGCATCGCGGGAGCGTCGGGAGCTCCTGTCCTCGAGGATGCCGTCGCCTACGCCACGTCGAAGGGCGTGATCATCGTGGCCTCGGCCGGGAACGACGGACGCTCCTCGGTCAGCTTCCCGGCTGCTTACCCGAAGGTGATCTCCGTGGGCGCCGTCAGCCGCGACGGGACCCGGGCGAGCTACTCGAACTACGGCAGTGCGCTGGATCTCGTCGCACCCGGCGGCGACGACCAGCTCGATCCGAGCGGCGAGCGCGCCGGGGACGGGGTGATGCAGCAGACGCTGATGGGAGGCCCCTCGACGTTCTGCTACTGCCTCATGGCCTCGACCTCGGCGGCCGCCGCCGAAGTCTCGGCCGTTGCCGCGCTCCTCGTAGGGTCGGGTAGGGCCACCGCTCCAGTCGAGGTCCGCTCCGCCCTGCTCTCGAGCGCCAAGGACCTCGGACCGCGCGGACGGGATCCCGAGTACGGGGCCGGGCAGGTTCAGGCGGCCGCCGCCCTCGCCACCGCCGCCCACGTGCCTGGACAGGGTCCCGTCACGAAGCGCGGGCGATCATCACCCGCGACGTGGCTGGGCACTCTGGCGCTGTCGGTGGCTGGCGTGGTTCTCGCGGGAGGCCTGGCAGTCGGCCTTTCGCTCGCTAGACGTGTAAGGCGGACTCGGGAGGGCTGAATTCCCTGGGGCGACATGGACGCCAGCATCAGGGATATCGAAGCCGCGCTCGGAAGAGCGGTCCAAGCGACCGCCCAGCACGCGAAGCGCTGGGACGAGAAAGTGGAGAACAGTTACCCCGACGAATTCAGCGTCAGCGCGCCGCTCTGGTCTTTGGCTCGCCGTCGAGGACGAAGATCTCGATCCCGATCGTCGGTTCGAAGACGATCTGGCTGTGGTAGGTGAGCACCTTGCAACCGGTGATCCGCGATGCCCTTCTCGGTGCGCCGCAGCAGGTCACTCGGGAGCGTGGGCATGTCGCGCATGCGCTCCGGCGCGATGCCCAGGGTCACGACCAGGTTGGGGTTGGAGTCCCCGTCGATGGGGATCACGCTGTGGCCGTCGCGGGCGATGGTGCCCGAGAACGAGGTCTTGCCCGAACCACCCTTGCCTGCGACCGCGAGCTTCATATCGCGGAGCCTACGCACCGGGCCGGCGCGTGAAGAAGGCGCGCGTCTCGCTCAGGCCGCCGCCCACAATGCCATGTGGACATCGGTGGCACTCACGAACCTCGGCTTGTCCATAGCGCGCAGCACCTGCATCACATCCTCGGGGGCGCCGTTGCGCTCGACCGCGGTGAGGACCTCCTCCTTGCTCGCGGGCCATCCGATTCCGACCACATACTTGCGGGTCGCTTCGAGCGGGGTCTCCTGCACCGGTTCTCCTTTGTCGACTGACGGCCCAGGACCATACCCGAGGCGAACGGACCGTAACCGATCCGGCCGGCAAGGCCAGGGGTAGGCGAGGTGAGCCCGAGCAGATCCAAGACCCTCACCAACGTGAAGAGCCTCCCGCAGGAGGCCCTTGATCAATCCCTTGTCGCTCCAAGGGACATAGCGGGGGCCCGCTTCGTCCCTAAGAGCGACGCTCGGATCGTGCAGCAGTATCGCGTGGCTGCTTGAGCGCCGAAGCCGGCCGGTTCTCAACTCAGAGGCGCCGACTCAGGGCCTTGGGGGGCTCGTCGCCTCACCGGTAGCCCCGCGAATGCGGTGGCGCTTCACCCGATCTTTGCCGTCGCGAAGGTTCGCAAAGGCGCCACCCGCTCCTTATATATCGATCTAACCGGAGTAGAATGCGGGGATCGCTACTCCGCCAGCCGGAAAGCACTATCCGCGCTCACTGGGCGAGTTCCAGGCGTGGTTTCGGACCGACGCTGACTGCCTCGACTACCTGGAGTGGCTGCGTTGGCCGGACGGGTTCGTCTGCCTCACTGCGCCCACGCTGACGGTTGGCGGCTGAGAGACGGCCGGTTCGAGTGCACCGCCTGCGCGGCCTGCACATCGCCCACGGCGGGCACGATCTTCGACCGCACGCGGACGCCGACTCGAGACAACCTCGGGGGCCGGTAACGCAGCGTTGACATGACCCCTCTTTTGTTGGTAATCATGTAGTTTAGCGAGCGGCTCCCCCCCCTGACCCGCTCTCTGGTTCCTCAATCCCTCGTCGCAGACCCTTAGGGCCGGCACGCCTAAGCGGCAAGAAGGAGTACCGATGCAGGGCCCATTCGAAGCCCAGTCCCAAGCAGCGGCAGGCCACGGAAGCCCAAGGTGGGTGATGGTGCTCTTCGCGCTCGTGGTCGGGCTGGTGGTGCTCGTCGCGCAGCCTTCTGTCTCGGGCGCACAGCAACCCGACACGGCGAGCACTCCGGCGAGTGAGGCGTTCCCGACACCGGGCGTAATTGCGACCCCTCCGACCGAAGTCGCGCCCACTCCCGAGCCTGCGCCCACTCCCGAGCCTGCGCCCACTCCCGAGCCTGCGCCCACTCCCGAGCCTGTGCCCACCACCGACCCTGCGCCCACCACCGAGACTCCGCCGGGCGACGACTCGGCCTCCGACACGAGCGCCCCCTCATCATCCGACCTGGGCGAGTCCGTGGCGACTGACTCTGGTGTTGCCGAGGGTAGTCTCGCGCCTGCGACTCCCGCTCCCTCGGAGGCCCCTGGCACCATCGCTGCGGCCCCTGCGCCTGCCCCGGGGTCTCCCGCCACCGCTGATGGCGGCTCGAGCGCGGGAGTGGCTGCGGCTCCTGCGAGCCCTCCCGTGCCGGTAACGGCCAGCGGCCGCGCTGCGCCGGAGAGGATCGCCGGCGCAGCGGCGGGCGACACTGTCGATCAATGCAACAACGTCGGCACCGTCGGTGGCGACACGATCACCTGCACGGTCACGATCACCAACAACTTCACCTTCAACCCCGCGACGCCGGGGCTACCTACGGGCCTGGCGACGATCGTGACGACGATCTCGTGTACGGGGTCTGCGATGTGCCCCACGGGGGGTACGACGACCTCGACGACGCCGGTGACGGTGATCACCCAGTGCAACGGCGCCGGCCTTGGCGGCGCCAGCACCGTGACCTGCACCGTGACGGTCACAAACAACCTCACCGGCTACCCGATCGGCAGCGCGACTGACTCGACGGTGATGCAGTGTCAGAGCGCGGTCGGCACGCTCACATGTGTCGCGACTCCCCCCGGCAACAACCGTTCGGGCACCGGGGGCCCCGGCGGCCAGAGCGTCAGCCAGTGCAACAACTCCGGCGGTGCGGGCGGCACGCTGACCTGCACGGTCACCGCCCCTCCCACACAAAGCACGGGGCTGCCGACCACCATCAGCCAATGCCAGGCCTCCGGCAAGACCGGCGCGAGCACGGTGACCTGCACCACGACGATCACCAACAACTTCTTCGGGAGCATCGCCGTCGTCGAACCCCCCATCGTGGTCCCACCGCCAGTCGTGGTCCCACCGCCGGTCGTGGTCCCACCGCCGGTCGTGGTCCCACCGCCGGTCGTCGTGCTCCCGGTGGTAGCACCCACCCCGGTTTCGCCGACACCCGTCGGCCCGACACCGGTCGCCCCGACCCCTGCCGGACCGCCGCCGGCAACCACCCCGCCCGTCCCAGCCAGAACACCGGTCGAGGTAACCCCCGCTCCAGTCCCTGCGACATCGCCAACGCCAGGTCCGTCTGGTGGCACGACGCAGCTCGAGCGCACCACAGTCGACACCCAGGGCCCCACACCGGTAAGCCGGCAAGGGCTTCCCTTCACCGGCGTGGACATCCGCATCCCGGCCCTCGCAGGCTTTGTGATGCTCCTGCTCGGCCTCGCCCTCAGGAGGAGGGTCGCCGGGGCAAAGTCAGACCACCACCCCGGCGGGCCACATGCAGGGCTTTGAGCGGGCGCCCGGATCGAACCCGGCAGCCAGCCGCGACCGGGGCCGGAGACGAGCTGGTGGCCGGTGGGCAACTGCAACTAGTGGGGCGTCCAGAAACGTTTCACCGGATCTCGTGGACGCGATGGGCGATGCCCGCGATGCCCTCGGCGAGCTCGAGAAGGCCGCGGGCGCCGGCGACCCCCAGGCCGCCCGCCGCGCGACGATCCAGCTGGTGGCGGCCTCGCAGGGCCTGCGCTCGAAGCGTCGCAAGCTGGCGCGCGCGACCGGCCGCGAAGCAGTAGGCCGCCTTCAGGACCTCAGGCTGGCTGTGCCGCTTCGCAGCGGCGGGGCGGCATGGTAGCGCTCCTCCCGCTTTCACCCTCAAGCGCTGCTCATGCTGCTCGCCCTGACACTGCCCCTCGCGACATGCGGCGAGGACAACCCTGCAACGCCGCCGTCGAGACCACCGAAACACCTACCACCGAGTCCGCGCCACCGCAGGAGACCGAGTCAGCCGCCAGCGGATTGGGCTCGACCTCGGCATCGGAACAGGAAGCGTGCAATCGCATCGAGATCACCAAGGGCTCGGTCTCGTGGCGGCGTGCCCCGAGCATCGCCGAGGGCGCCATCTCGACCGGTCAGGGCACCCCCAATGACTCGGTCAACATCCGTGGCTACGACTGCTACGTCTATCCCTACGAAGTCGATCGCAGTCGCTCCGGCACGACCTTCAACACGAAGCTCGGCCCCAACGGCGACCAGACGGGCTGAGAGCACGAAGGCGATCGCGGCAAGCCGTGCCCTTAGCGGATGATTCGAAATTTCACCTGGCGTGTGAGGCTGCTGTTGCCTGCCAGGTCATTTGAGCGCGCGAGGAGTTGGTACCGGCCAGGCAGCAGTGAGCGTCCCGAGAGACGCCCGGTGTAGCGGAACGAATTCGCACCCGCCTGCGCGGTGTGCGTGAACGACCCACGGAGGAGCGCCCGGCGCGTACAGATCCTGCGTCGGACGGTGGTCGTCGTCTTGGCGCGACAGCGGCCACCGACAAGCCGGCCGGTTACCGCCCGCTCGATCCGAAACAGTGCTACCGCCCGCTCGGAGATGCTGAAGCTGACCCTGGTGCCTACGGCACGGGTGGCGCTGGCCCCTGGAGCGGGCGGCCTGGAAGGTTGTGGACCGAGAGGCGCGGCACGCTCAGGGCGGGCCCCGCTAAGCCGAGCGAATTTCGCAGAGGCCCAGCGTCGATCTGCCCTGCTCCCCGTGCGCTTGCACTGCAGATCGGCCTCCTCGCGCGCATGGCTAAACGGTAACGCGGCGTTCGGGCGGATCCGTCACGCGGATTACCGTGCTCGAATGGACAAGACGCAAGCGCAACATCACGCACGCACATACATGCATGCATGGCGCAGCAGCAGCATTGGCGGACCGAGAGGTGATCGCTTCCGGCGACCACCAAGACTTCGAAACGGTCACGCACGCCCTGACCCGCGTATTCCTGGAACGTTTGCCCGACGATGTGGTGGCGGCGGCGATCTGGTCGCGCAGCAGCCCCGCACACCTCCTGGCGGTCAGTCCAGTTCCAAGGTGCTGCACCGACTTTGGCCGGAGCGGTTCGACCGGCACCGAGACCGAGAGGCAGTGGTGTCGGTCACCGGCCACGCCCTGAATCCGGGGGAATGTTCGGTGACCGCGCTACGCCCGCAATCGGCAAGACCAAGGGGCCGCCTTGAATCAACGATTCCGCTTCTGGATGTTGCGGATACCCCGCGCCTTGGCCTCACGCTCGACCCGCACCCGGAAGGTCGCGTCGAAGTGATCCCACCGTTGATCCCGGTGAGCCCGTCGCGGAAACCGCTTCAGCCGGTGAACTTGCTGCGGTGCCCCGGGGGGCTACTCCGTGGTCTGGACGGTAGCGCCGTCCGCGCTCGTCAGCGCATCTTGCCGGTGGTGCGAACACGAGGAGATCTCCGTCGTTGCTCTCGCGAAAGCCGTCAGCGCTTGAGCGTAAACGCCTTGAGCCTCGTGGTCTTCCTGCCGCCCTTGGGAGTGAACGAGCCTTTGCCAGTCAGCTTGAGCTTGTGGCCCTTCTTGACCTTCTTTAGGAGCGACTTGCCCTTGGCCGTCAGCTTCACCTTCAGCGTCGTCTTGCCGGCTCTGGTGAGCGTCTTGCTACCCGAAGCGATCAGCACCGGCTTCTTCTTGGCGCGCGCGATGCGAGCGCCCTTGGGGACCTGGTACCAGGCGATTCGCACGGTACCGGCGCTCGGGGCTCTAAAAGCGGCGGGGTAAGCGCCGGCCTTGAGGATCGCGCCGATCTTCGCCTTCGCCCCCGACGGGGTCAGCGCCCTGACCAGCGCGGCTACGACCCGCTTGACGCTCGGCTGCGGCGTGACGCTCGGCTGCGGCGCAGGCGGACCGCCCCCACCTTTGAAGATCGCCTTGAACCCGGCGGCATTGGCGGTCCCGGTGGTCGGGTCGAAGGTCAGCGCCTGGATATCCTGGAAGCCCTGATTGAGGATCGTGCACTGCGTGCTCGACGGGCATGACAGCGCAAGCACGCGGTCGGCGATCTTCTTGACTCCGGCGGCGTTGACCGTCCCCGACGTCGGATCAAACGTGACCTCGACACCGACATCGTCTACGGCAGTGCATTGCGAACTCGACGGGCAGGACACGTCCACCCCCTGCGAGCTGCTGCCGGTGATCGCCTTGGCTCCGGCGCTGTTGACCGCCCCCGACGTCGGATCGAACGTCACCTCCTGGTCGTTGGAGGGACCGGCCGCGACCTGACCGGGCACCAGCGAAGGCTCGCGACCGCTCAGCCGCATCTCCGCCGCCTGAGCGGCGGTCATCGCCGCGGTACCGATCAGCCCCGCCAAGGCGCCCTTCACGAGCGCTGCCGTGGTCGTCGAAGCCATCGAGTCTCCTTCAGGTCGTCCTGGCGCTCGTCTGACTGCGGCGGGGCAGAACCCACACCACCACGATCGCGAGGACGCCAAGCGTGAGGTGGATGAGGTTGTCGAGCACGCTGTACTCGCTGGGGAACAGACTGAGCGGATTGGGTTCAGCGAAGCTGATCGCGCCGACGAGAACATAGACGACTCCGATTCCTCCGACCACCGCGCGAGCCAGACCGTCGTCGCGTCTGGCGAAGCCGACGTAGGCCAGCAGCCCGCCGGTGACCAGATGAATGACATCCTCCGCTATGTCGATGTTCAACGCGCCAAACAGCGACTTCTGGCCGAGCAGCAGCCCGACGATGCCGATCAGGACCAAGGTGACTCCCACAACCTTGCCGTACTCGCGCGTCATACTATGCCCTTCCGGTCGACCGCCTGGACGTTTCGACCGCACTGTACTGAGCAGTTAGTCAGGTGTCCTCACGGGTGCCGTCCGCCGGTTCCGCCGCGCCGCCGGGCGTGGAACCCCGGCCCTTCCCTGCTAGGCGCCGCCCCGTGGCGCTCGACTCCCCTTATGCGCCCTTACCGCCCTTCCGAACGGCGGTTCTAGGCGGCGTTCGGCGTAGATCGCCGAGGAACGCCGGCAAGCGCTCCGGACGGCACAAAACCCCTGCTAGAACGGCGGAAGGGCCGCGATTGCGGCCCCTTCGAGGGAGTAGCGGGGGCAGGATTCGAACCTGCGACCTTAGGGTTATGAAGGCCGCTGGATCGAGGTCGCCCTGGGCCTGAACGCGCATGCTAGAGCGGTTCAGGTGCTGTCAGATTGGCCCTGTTCTCTCAGAATGGAACCACGAATGGCACCACGGGGCAAGGCGTCCGCCCGTGTCACAGGGCGGTCAAGCTTCGAAGAGGTGGACCGGCAGTCCGCGCGAGCCGGCGTTTCGCGCAAGAGGACCGTCGAACGTCCAAAGATCGGCACCGAGCCGATTGGCGAGGGCGAGATATGCAGCGTCATAGGCACTCTTGCGCTCGAGGCGCCCGGCCATAGCCACGACGTCAGGGCCCTCCTCCAGTCGGTGCAGGGTCATCGGAACTCCGGTGATGACCTCCCAAGCGGCCGTCACCTCAGAAGCAGGAAGCTGTCCGGCCGCCACCGAGCGCACTAACGCGTTTGCGGCCTCGTACCGCTGGAGCTCCGGCGCGTGCAACTCAACGCCCGCGTCCCACCACTCGTGCAGTCGGGCCTTCACCGCCGTCGCTCGGCGGCGATCGAGCGCGAGAACAACCAACGCATTGGCGTCAAGGACGACGGTCAAGCGGGCCGATCATCGAGCTCCTCGCGTGCCTCACGAGCGAGAGCGACGCCATCGATCTCGGGCAGCCGGGCCCGCAGCTCATCAGAGCTTGCGAGTACCGCATCGAGGTCCTCGCCCGACTGGGCCGCTAGGTCGCTCCGCAACAACTCGTCTGCTAGCGCGTCAGGATCGATACCACGCTTCCTGGCCTCCTCTTGGAGGAGCTCGTAGGAATCGGACGTCAGACGGACTGTCCTGTCGCGCGTGGCCACATGAGCAGTGTAGGCCCGGAAACCGGGTCCGCGACAGCAGCCCGGCCGCACGCATCGGTCGGTTGCGCGCACGGGCGGTGCCCCGGGCTCGGTCAGCCAAAGATGAACGGTGGCGCCACCAACAAAGACGAGCTCCTCGAGGATCGGGCCCAAGACCGCGGCCGCGACCTTCAGCTGGATTGCGCTCATGGGTGGGCGGTCAGGGCTCGCTCACGGAGGGTGCCGTGGAGGAGTTCCTCGGCCACCTGGCGCACGCGGGGATCGCCTGCCCTGAGGCTGTCGAGAACGGCCAGCCACTCCCCGAGGTCAGGCCAGTGCTCGACGGCTTCGGGTGCGGCGGAGTGCAGCGGCTCGAGCGCCTGGCCCCGCACGCGCCCGAGGGCATGGGGCCAAACGGGAGGCAGATCCTCGCCGGAGGAGCGGATCGCGCTGGCCACCGGCTCCGCGGCCCAAGCGGCGGGTACGCCCGGGACGACGGCACCGAGCTCGGCCGGAGCGACGAAACGCAGCGCGTGACCGGCGAACTCCTCGAAATCGGGCAGATGGACCTCTCGCCGCTCGCGCCCGTAAAGGCCGGCGGCCTCGGCCCGCGCCAACGCCCGCTGTATCACCGGATGCGGCACGCAGAGATCGCTGGCAAGCGACCGGTACGTCCAATCCCCGGCGTGGGCGAGGAGACCGCTTAGAACGAAGACATCCGAACCGTTCATTCGCCTACCGTATCAAGTATCGATACACGATACG
>JAABUK010011936.1_pt1 | contig 11175 bp, 12 predicted proteins | sample 5559141 | NCBI WGS metagenome assembly JAABUK01 (sample SAMN10711869, study PRJNA513367) | rock metagenome | isolation source: Antarctica rocks | place: Antarctica: Victoria Land, Pudding Butte nord | collected 2016-01-03
TTCAGGCGATGCGGACGGAGTTCGGGCGTCCTAGCTCCAACATGCGATTGAGGACATGGACAGCGACCTCCACTTCGGTCCGCTGGCGCTCATCGGTATGCGAGCGCAGGCCGTCACCGTCACCTGCTTGAAGCGCGACATGCACGTTTCCGCTTTGGCGCGCTTGGTGTAGCCGGATGCTGCCTGCCAGGCCATGCGGCCGTGCTCGGCAATGTGCTGGAGGTGGCGGTCACGCTGTGTCGGTGCGGTCGCGGCCGTGTCGCTCGGCACCGCGTTCGCGCGTGGCGGCACGATGATCGCCGTCGCAGGGTAGCGCTCGGTCACGCTGGAGGTGACGCCGTCCTGGTCGTAGGCGCCGTCGCCGGTGAAGGAGGCTTCCGCGTCAATTAGGATGAGCGGTTGAGGTGGCGGCTGCGGGAGGGCGAAGCCCGAGCGTAGCCGCCACCTCAACCGAAGCGATCGCTTCACCTGCGGGTGTGGCTGGCCTGGTGTCTTCCGAGATCGGAGGCGCCAGTGCCAGGCAGACACATCAACGACCAGCAGGTGAGGCTCTACATGCGACAGCGCGCCGACCACACCCAGATCACGTCCGCGGCCAAGGCCGGACTGTCCGTCTCCACCGCGCGGCGAACTTCGCGCAAGGGGCGTGCGCAGCTCGTGAGCGGCGTTCGCCGTGAACTGGCGCTGCGTGGCGAAGCCCTGCTCCAGCCGGTCCAGTGAGCGTGTTGCATGGAGGCGGCTGGTGGCTTTGCCGGTCGGGTCGGCGTAGGACGATTGCTCTTCCGCTGAACTCTGGACACGCCATTGCCTTTCAAGCTGAACCAGGACCGCCGCCGACATATCCCTCGGCAGAAACACAGGGTCACCAACTCGGCAGCCTACGACACAGCCCTGCGCCAGCGCGGGAGCCTCACGGTCTGGTTCACGGACGAGGCGATCGAGGGGTGGCGCGCAGCGCCGCGCACCACACCGGGCGGGCAGCCCTGGTATCACCGCTCGCCATTCTGACCGGGCTGACCTTGCGAGCGGTGTTCCACTTGGCGCTGCGCCAGACCGAGGGCCTGATCGGCTCCATCATCGGCCTGCTCGGGCTGGCTCTGGCGGTGCCGGATCATTCCACGCTGAGCCGCCGGGCCAAGACGCTGGAGGTGCCGCGCCCGCAGCCGCGTCGGAACGGCGAACCCCTGCACCTGCTGGTGGACAGCACGGGACTGCGCTTGTGCGGCGCGGGCGAGTGGCTGCAGGAGAAACACGGAACCAAGACGCGCCGGTCGTGGCGGAAGCTGCACATCGGCTTGGATGCCGGCAGCGGCCAGATCGTCGCCGCCTCGCTCACAGCCAAAGAGGTCGACGACGGTGCCGAGGTCGGCCCCTTGCTCGATCAGATCACAGGCGCGGTGGCCTCGTTCACCGGCGATGGCGGGTACGACCAAGACCGCGTTTACGCCAGTGTTGCCGAGCGCCATCCCGTGGCAGCTGTCGCCGTCCCGCCGCGCGCGACCGCCGTGCCGAGCGCGACAGCCGAGACCACGCCCACGCAGCGCGACCGTCATCTGCAGCACATCGCCGAACACGGCCGCATGGCGTGGCAGAAGGCGTCCAGCTACACGACGCGGGCCCGAGCCGAGGCGGCGATCGGTCGGTTCAAGCAGGTAATCGGGGACGCACTGCGCTCGCGCACGGATGACCGCCGGGCGACCGAGGTGAACGTCGCCGCCCGTGCGCTCAATCGCATGGTGGAGCTTGGACGCCCGAACTACATCCGCACTGCCTGATCCCAGACGGGGTTGGGGTTATTGCGTCCGCTCTCCAGGTCCGTGCAACACGCTGTCGAGGCGCGGGTCCTCGACACAGCCGATCGTGCTGGCGACGATGCGCGCGTCGGCGGAGCCGGTGAAGACAAGGAATTGATCGATCTGGTGCGAGGCTATGTCGGCGAGGATGCCGCCGTTTCGGGCCGGGTCGAAGAACCAATCTGGGCGTAGCGCGCGGTTCAACCGATGCGGTCCGAAGCCGGCTGTTTGGATAACGCGGCCAATCGCGCCGTCACGGACGAGGCGCAGGGCGACGGCGGTGACAGGTGTGAGGAAGCGCTCGGAGAAGCAGATGGAAAAGATGCGGCCGGTCTCGGCGACGGTTCGTTGCAGCAGCTCGAGGCCGGCCTCGTCGGTCACGCCGGGCTTATCCATCAGCACGTCCTTGCCGTGGCGCATGGCCTCGGCCGCGAGGACAGCGCGGTCGGACGGAATGGCGGCGCAAACCATGAGCAGGGCCGATCGGTCCTCCGGCAGCGCCGCCTTCTCGGCGATCTCGGGGAGCGTCGGAAACCGTTTGCGGAAGCCCTCGACCACGCGCGCGTCCGAGCTCTCTGGCCACCATCCAGCGCACGTCGCACCAGCCTTGAGCAGCCCGGTCACCAGATCCCAGACATGGCGGTGATCGAGGCCGATGACGACGAAGCGCACGGTCATGGCTTTTGGCTCATTTGGCTCTCTTGGTGCCGATCTGCTCGTCCCAACGGTGGAACGCGGCGACGAGCCGGTCGGGCGTGAGCGGCGTCTCGGCCGGGCGATCGGCGATCCATTGATTGTATTGCGGGCGGCCGAACTCGCGGAGCAGCCGCTGACTCTCTGCCGGCGCCTGCGACAGCGTCACGGCGGTGACCGGACCGGGGTAGAAGTAGCCGCGATCGTACGTCTCGGCCTGCTGCACGGGCTCGAGCATGAACGCCATGAGCTTGAGCAGCACGGCCAGTTTCTCGGCGCTCACCCCTTTCGGGATACACATGAATTGCGTGTCTGGCAGCCAGTGCGTGCCGTCGAGCATGAACACGCTGGCTTCTTTCGGCACGATGCCGAGAATCCGCGGATTGATGTCCCAGCCGCAGGTGGAAACGATGATGTCGCGCGTTTTCTCGGCGAGTTCCTTCATCGTGGCGGTGGTGCCCGTCGGATAATAGTCGATGTGCTCGCCGATCGCCTGCAGGTAGACGCAGCTCTTGTCCCAGCCCTTCAGCGGATCCTTCGGGTCAGCGTCGCCGAGTAAATAGGGAAGGCCTTGCAGCCACGTCCAGCCCGGCCCGCAATTGTATGGCCGGGCATAAGTAAAGTGATTCGGGTGCGCGCGCACCCAGGCGAGCAAATCGACAGCCGTTTTCGGCACGTCCTTGACGCGGTCCGGCATGTATTCGAACAGCGGACCGGAGGGGGAGTAGGCGACCGCGATGCCCTGCCCACGGCCGAAATTGTCCTGCATCATCTTCGCACCCGGGGTGAAGATCGTCTCGAGGTGCGGCAAAGCGCCGGCATGTTTCGGCAGGATCTCTTCCCAGAGCCCCTGCGTGACACCGTCGGACAGCGCGCCTGGACCGGTCAGCACGAGATCGATGTCGAGCCGGCCTGCGTCCTGCTGTGCCTTCAGTTTGCCGGGCAGTTCCGGCGACGGGGCCTGGGTGTAGGTGATGCGCGAGACGAGGCCGGGGTTTTCGGTGCGAAACCGCTCGAGCCCCGCCTTGGTCAGTTGCAGGTTGCCCGCGACGTCGACGATGGAGAGCGCGACCGGGGCGGGTTGGGCATGCCCACGAACCGCGAACGCCAGTGTACTTGCCCCGGCGATGAGCGCCGTGCGGCGCCTCAAGCTCTTGTCCATCATTGTTTATGCCTCGTGCCGGATGATCTCTGGTCGGTAGCGAAAGCCGCGAGAGGGACGTTTTTGTTCGTGCAAGCGCCTATTTTGATCTCAACCCTGCATCCTCCAACATCGGGAGTACCCTGTCGCAGAAATACGGGAGCTCATCGATGAAGTTCACGAACGAAAGCGTGGTGCCAGCCAAGCCTTGGGTGGCGAGCGAGATCAACTGCTCCGCAACGTCGGCCGGGCTGCCGATCAGCGGATGCGAGCCGTTGCCGCCGGCATAGCGCAAGCGTCGCTGCAACTCGGCGGCTTCGTCGCTTTCGAAGTGATGCGAGACTTGCTTGGTCTTGGAACGCAACGTGCGGTCCAGCAGGACGGTATCGGCCATCTCTCCGGCATAGTGTTGATGGTAGTCCTCGGCTTCACGCCGCGTGGGGCGGCACACCACGTAGCAGGTGGTGAGCGCCGGGACAGAAACGGCGTCGCTGTCTGGCGCCTTCGGGCCGCCGACGAACGTGAAAATAAAGTCGCTGAATTCAGCCGCGAAGGCCAGGCCGGCAGGGGAGACGGCCGCGTTGAGGATCGGCATGCGGGGCTGCAGCATGCCGGGCTCTGCAACCATGCCGCGGCCGCGATAGAACGTGCCTTCATGGTCGAATGGCATGCTGCCCTCGGTCAGGCGACGAAACAGCTGGCACCATTCGCGGGCTTGCTCGTATCGCCCGTCATGGGCTTGCTGTGACAGGCCGAACATGTCGAATTCTTCCTGGTTCCAGCCGGCGACGATGTTGAGCCCGGCGCGACCGTGGCTCGCGTGGTCGACGGTCGCGAGGCACTTGGCCGCCATCAGCGGATGCACGAGGGGGACGTGGATGGTCGCGAACAGGCTGATCGTTTCGGTGATCGAGGCAAGGGCGGCCGCCTGGGTCATTGTCTCGAAACAGTAGCCGCGCCGATTGTCCTCGCCGTAGCCGCGCCATCGCGCGACGGGGAGGGCGAACTCGAAGCCGGCGCGGTCGGCGATTTGCACCGCGGCGACGATGTCGTCCCAACGCGCGCTCCAGCGCTCCGGCACGGTGGTCAAGGCGACACCGCCTTCGACGTTGTAGCAGAACAGGCCGAGCTTGAAGCGGTTGGGCCCGTCGATCCCGGTGTGCGGCATGGGTCTACGTCAGTTCCTCAGGGCGGAGCGGGACGAACCGCATGTGCAACGCCGTGCCGCCGATCCGCCCGGCATGGGGCGCGCCGGGATGGGATGGGAACAGCACCGTCTGTTCAGCGACCGCGCGCTCGAGGATACGGCGCCGGGTCGCGATTGCCTGCTCTGGAACCTCGCAGAAGCGGCTGTTCCAATCCGGCCGGACGATCTGCATCGGCTGATGGAACACGTCGGCGGTGAACAGGCCGCCGGCGCCAAGCTCGATGGCGAGTTGGCCCGCGGTGTGCCCGGGTGCGGCGCGGGCGGTGAGGCCCGGGAGGATCTCGTCGCCGTCGCTCACCAGCTCGACCAAACCCGCCTTCCAGACCGGCCGGACGCTGTCCTCGATGGCCGGCAGTCCCTGCGGGTGCAGCGCCGGGCCACCTTGCGGATCCTGCCAATGCGCCCACTCCGCGGCGCCGATGACATAGCGCGCTCGCGGGAAGGTCGGCACCCAGCGTCCGCCGTCCCAGCGCGTATTCCAGCCGACATGGTCGACGTGCAGATGCGTGTTGATGACCGTGGTCACGTCCTCTGGGCGCACGCCGGCCGCGGCCAGGGTCTGTAGATAGGGAAGCGACAGACGGTGGAAGCGGGCGAAGGCCGGCTCATCGCGGATCTTGTCGTTGCCGCAGCCGGTATCGATCACGACGATCTCGGCGCCCACGCGGAGCACCCAGCTTTGCATGCTCGACATCAGCTTGCCCGCCGCCAGGTCCCAGAAGTTGGGCCCGCGCAGTTGCAGATCTTCGTCGAAGACGGCCGGATCGAAGTCGGGGAATAGGAACGCCGGGTCGAAGCCCGGCGACAGCATCTCGCCGACGCGCTGCACCACGACGTCGCCGAGACGCAACCGCCAGCTCATGAGAGATACGCGTCGAACATTTGCGGGTCGGCGCGCAACGAGGCGGCGTCCCCGGATGAGACGATCTGACCGCGTTTCATGACATAGGCGTAGTCGCACCGCGATAGGGTGATCTCCGCGTCCTGCTCCACCAGCAGGATCGACTGGCCCTCTTGGTGGAGCCTATCGATCGCCTCGAACACGAGTTGCACAATGGCGGGCGCGAGGCCCATCGACGGCTCGTCGAGCACCAGGACTTGCGGCTCGGTCATCAGTGCGCGGCCGATCGCCAGCATCTGCTGCTCGCCGCCGCTCATCAGCCCGGCGAGCTGCCAGCGTCGCTCATGCAAGCGCGGGAACAGGTCGTAGACGCGGGCGAGCAGCGCGCGCTCGTCGCCGCGCCCGGCGAACCGGCTGAGGCGGAGGTTCTCCTCGACCGTGAGCGGCGCGACGACCATGCGGCCTTCGGGCACCAGCGCAAGGCCGCGGCGAACGACTTGGTGCGCCGGCAAAGCGCCGATCGGGGAGCCGGCGAGCGTAATGTCGCCGGTCACCGGGCGGTGCAGGCCGGCGATGCTGCGCAAAGTGGTCGACTTGCCGGCGCCGTTCGCGCCGAGGATGGCGACGAACTGGCGCGCGCCGACCTCGACGGTCACGTCGTGCACGGCGCGGATCGCGCCGTAACTAGCCGATAGCCCGCGTACGCTCAGCATGGCGTTCGCTCCTCTCGGCCGGGGGTTGCTTGCGGCCGAAATAGGCTTCTTGCACGTCGGGGTGGGCGAGGCAGTCCGACGGCGTGCCCTCGGTGAGCTTGCGGCCGAAGCTCATGACGACGACGTGGTCGCAGAAACGGGTGACCAGGCGGACGTTGTGTTCCACCATCAGAATGGTAAGCCCAGCATCGCGCAGGTCACGCAGTAGGCGGCCGATCACCTCGGATTCGGCGGCGTTCATGCCCGCGGTCGGCTCGTCGAGCAGCAGGAGCTTCGGCTGTGAGCCGAGCGCGCGGGCGATCTCGATGCGCCGCTGCTCGCCGTAGGACAGGGCCTCGGCCAGTAGATTGGCGCGGTGCGCCATTCCCACACGCTTCAACAGGTGCATCGCCTCGGCGCGGGTCTGTTGCGCGGCCCGGCGGGCGGCGGGTAGGCCCAGGAAGGACGCGAACAGCCCAGTGCCACGGCGCAGGAAGCAGCCGGCGATCACCTGCTCCAGCGCCGTCATTCCGCTGAACAAACGGACATTTTGGTAGGTGCGGGCGATGCCTTGGGCGGCGATGCCGTGCGGCGTCAACCCCGACAGCGATCCGCCGTCCAGCACGACCTTACCACGATCGATCTCGAGTAGGCCGGTGATCAGGTTGATCACCGTCGTCTTGCCCGCGCCGTTCGGTCCCATCAGCCCGGCGACCGCGCCCGGGCCGATCGCAAACGAAAGCTCCGACACCGCCTGCACGCCGCCGAATGACTTGCCTACGCCCTGCAATTCAAGAATCGGTGTCATGAGGGCCCGATCGCGCGGGCCGCTTGCCGCGCCCGCCAGGCCCGCGGATCTACCAGGCCGCGCGGCAGCAGGATCATGATCAGCAGCAGGGCGATTCCGCTGGCGACGTCCTGCACCGATGGCACGAGGGCCTGCATGACTACCGGCAGGGCGGTGAAGACGAACGCGCCGAGGATCGCGCCGGCCCAATGATAGGACCCGCCGAGCACGACGGCGGCGATCATGGTGAAGGCGATGTTGATGTAATAGGTCTCAGGCGAGAGAAACTGCAGCACCATCGCGAGCAGCACGCCGCCTAGGCCGCCGACCGCGCCGCTGATCGCGAACGCGATGAGTTGCAGTCGCTTCGGTGCGATGCCGAGGCTGGAGGCGACGGCCGGGTCCTCGCGCACGGCGCGGGCGGCAATGCCATACCAGGAGGCCGATAGTCGCCAGAACACGAGCGCTGCGGCCGCCAGCAATGAAAACAGCAGCCAGATCGGGGCTTGGACCGGCACGCCGAGGCCGTTCACGCCGCCGGTCAGCACGGGGGCATTGAGCACCAGGATGCGCGTGATGAGGATCAGCGCCAGGCTTGCGAGCGCCAGCCAATGGCTCTCGAGCCGAAGGAACACGAGCGCCACCACGACGGACGCGACGGTTCCGCCCAGGGCGCTGGCGGGCAGCACGAGCAGCAGCGGCCAATGCAGCGCCGCCATTAGTTGCACGCCGAGATAGCCGCCGCAGGCTGCAAAGGCGACGGTCGCAAAGGACAGTAGGCCGGTCGACATGACGGCGTAGGTACTGAGTGCAAAGAACGCGTTGACCAGAGCGAACGCCACCGTGCTTTGGTACGCGGCCCACCAGTCGAGCAGCGTCTCCATCAGGCGCGCACGAAGGAGGCGGCGCCGAACAGCCCGCGCGGGCGCAGCACCAGGAAGCCGAGCAGCAGACCGTAGGTGATGGCGTCGCGCATGCTGGTCGAGATGTATTGCGCCGAGAGCACCTCCGCGACGCCGAGCCCGACCCCGGCCACGGCCGCGCCACGCACGTCGCTGAAACCGCCGACGACGACGGCGGCGAAGCCTTTCAGGAGCATGCCTTCGCCGAGGGAGGCAGACACGTTGTTGGTCGAGATCCCGCCGAGCACGCCGGCAAGACCCGAGGTCGCGCCCGCCAGCGCCGCTGTCGACAAAATTACCACGCGCGGATTGACGCCGGCGATTTGCGCCGCGGCCTGGTTCCAGCCGACTGCCCGCATCGCCGCGCCGAGGCGGGAATGCGCGAGCAGCCAGTGCACCCCGGCCGTTACCGCGAGCAGCAGCACGATCGCGAGCAGCTGCATCTGCGGCAGCGGGACGCTCCCGATATACCAGATCTCGCCGGGAAAAGTGCCGATCGGGAAGCTCAGGCTTTGCTGCTCGGTCGCGGACCCGGCCAGGCTGTCCAAGATCATCCAGCATGCGATCGAGGTGATCAGCGCCCCGATCATGCCGGTGCCGCGACCGCGGAGCGGTTGGAAGGCGAGTTGGTCAACAGCGAGCGCGAGCGCTGCCCCGCTTAGCACGCCGAGAAGGAGGGCCCGCGGAAAGGGCAGGCCGAGCGCCGTTGCGGCGTAGTAGGCAGCGATCGCGGCAAAGGTGGCGTAGGTGCCGTGCGCCGCGTTCAGGATCCCGAGCGTCGAGAACACCAAACCGAAGCCGATGGCGAACAGGCCGTAGACTGCGCCGAGCGCACAACCGTTGACGACCTGTTCGAGCAGCAGCTGCATCGGACTATTGCGGCGCCCGCCATTGCGCGAGCGTGCCGTCCGCGGTCCAGTTGACGATGGTCAGCCCAGTGACTTCGGCCTGCCCATTCTTCACGTCAAGGCCGCCATAGACGTTGTGGTCGATCTTGGTTTGCTTGGCGAGCGCTTGCGCCAGGTTCTCGCGCGTCGGCTTCTCGTCGAGCGATTTCAGGGCTTGGGCAATGAGCCAGACCGCCTGGTAGCCCTGGGCGGAATAGAGATCCGGGGCGCCGCCGTATTTCTGCTGATAGGCGGACGCAAAGGCCTTGGCCTCGGCCGACTGGTTGACCTCGGGCGAGAAGCTGAGCGGGAACGGCACGCCGACGAGGGGGGCGCCGATCTTCTTCCATATCGCGGCCGGCGCCAGCACGTCGTTGCCGACGATCGTGCCTTTGTAGCCTCGCGCGCGGAGTGCGGCGATGATCCCGGCGCAGGGCGTCTGCGTCGTGTAGATCATGATGGCGTCAGGGCTGGTGCCCATCGCCTGGGTCGCCGGGGCGGTGAAGTCGGTGTCGGTGCCGAGGACGCTGATGACCGCGCCGGTCTTCGCCCCGGTGGCGCTGACGGCTTTCTCGGCGGCGGCCATGCGCGCCTTGAAGGCGTCGTTGTCGGCGGAAACGAAGTAGGTAACGGTTTTCGGCTGCAACGCCTTGGCAACGGTGGCCGCAGTCTCGGTGTCTTTCGGGCCGGGCAGTGCGGTTACGCTATACACCCAGGGCAACGCCGGCAGTCCGGGCGCAGTCGCGCCGTAAACAACGAGCGGAATCTTGCCGTCGACGGTGGGCTTGAGCGAATTGACGATGGCCGAGAGGATGCAGCAGCTCGTGGCCAAGATACGACGGTCGGCAATGAACTGGTTCATGTCCTGGATGGAGCGTGCCGGATCGCCTGCGGCTTCCTTGATGTCGAGCGACAGCTTGGCATCTTGCGCGATGTAGTTGCTCTCGCTGATCTCGGCGGCTGCGAGTTCGGCGCCATGGGAATAGGAGAGCCCGGCAGCGGCCAGCGGGCCGGTACTGTCGGTAATAAACCCGATCTTGTAGTCGCCCGCCGGCGGCGCCGCCAACGCGGCAAGCGGCGACCAAGCCAATGCGCTGGCCATCAGCCAGGCGAATCGTTTCCCCATCGTTCCTCTCCCTATTCCCGCCTCTCGGGCAGGTTGGTGGTTAGCTTGCTTTACGGTCGGCCCAGGCTGGTGCGTCCGGCAGGAGGCGGTGCTGAATGTCCTGAATCTTGGCGAAGCCAAGCAGGTCGGCCAGCGCTTTGTGGTCCATGCGCGGCAGCGGCAGGCCGACGGTGCTCTTGGCTTGGGCGAGCGCTGCGAGGTTGGTCACCATCGCTTGCGCCACCGTCATCAGCGGGACCAGCGGGAAGGTGGCCATGCCGGACAGTTCGGTCAGGTCGGCGGCGCTGAGTTCCTCGAGCCAGCCGAGGACCTGCAGCGAGACCGGCACGCCGGCGGCGAGCTTCAGCCGCTTGAGCATCGCGGCGTCCTTGAAGGTCTTCGAAATCGGCTGGACCATGTCGGCGCCGGCCTCGACATAGGCACGCACGCGCTCGATCGACTCCGCCTCGGTGGGCGCGTCGGTGCGGGCGATGATCACGAGGTCGGGGTCGCGCCGGGCTTCGACCGCGGCGCGGATCTTGGCGACGCCCTCGTTGAGCGGTAGGACCTCGATGATATTGGCGATGGCGGGGCAGCGCTTGGGCACCACCTGGTCCTCGAGGATGATCGCGGCGACGCCGGCCTGCTCGAATTCGCGGACCGTCCGCATCACGTTGACAGCGTTGCCATAGCCGGTGTCGCAATCGGCCACGACCGGGATGTCGACCGCGGCGGTGATCTGGCGCACGACGTTGAGATTCTCGGTCATCGTGTACAGCTCGACGTCGGGCTGGCCGAGCATGGAGGCGGAGATGCCGAACCCGGTGGTGAGCAGCGCGTCGAAGCCCGCGGCCTCGATCAGCTTGGCGCTGAGCGCGTCGTAGGCGCCGGCGGACCAGATGGTGCGGCGGCTGGCGAGGCGTTCGCGGAAGGTCTTTCGTTGTTGCATCGTTTCCTCCTATTGCCGAGTTTATTGCACTGATGCGCCGCTGCCGAGGGCGCGTTTGAGGTAGGGGAGCAGGCCGCCGGTCTCGAGCATCTCGCGGTCGGCCAGCGAGAGCGGCTCGAAGGCCACGGTGTGGTTGCTGCGGAAATTCCGGACCAGGCCGGCGTCCCAATCGACCTCG
>JAABUK010011937.1_pt1 | contig 11175 bp, 9 predicted proteins | sample 5559141 | NCBI WGS metagenome assembly JAABUK01 (sample SAMN10711869, study PRJNA513367) | rock metagenome | isolation source: Antarctica rocks | place: Antarctica: Victoria Land, Pudding Butte nord | collected 2016-01-03
AGCATCGTATCTCCCTGAACTCTGCACCGCTCGTTTGCTAACCACACATCACAGGTACTTTAACCCGAACGACAAATTTGGTTACATCGCTCTTTCATCCATTAGGTATTTAATCGGTATTTATAAAACGCACGCCTCGTGGCGTAACGGAGACACGGAGGCACAAAGGAGCACAAAGATTTTTTTTCGAACAAACACAAAAGAATATATAAACTTTGTGCTCCTTCGTGCCTTGGTGTCTCCGTGGTTCAAAACTCTTTGCTTCGGTAGCTAACTGATTTTCCAATTTAGTTATAAAGGAGGAGAAACCAGAGTTAAAGAAGAGGTTACGCAAAGGACGTTCTCTGTGTAACCTCTTCTTCACTCCGGCTGTTTCTCTGTGGTTAAAGAAAAGCCTGAAAGATTGCACTACTTATTTCCACATTCAACCTCCCCAATAAATAAATTTTAAAACATTAATTATTGTTACTTACTTTGTATTACAAAGTACTTTCTAGTTTAACAAATCCATCAACATTAAAACAACATACACACATGGAAACAAGTAATGACTACATGGAACAACCCGGCAACAGCCATAGAAGTTCTAACAGAATTCTTATTAAATCACTCATCACCGGCGGACTGATTCTGGTGATGCTGATACCGACTATCTTTATCAGCAACCTGGTAACAGAACGGCAGGAAAGACAATCAAAAGTTGCGGCTGAAGTAAGCGACCGGTGGGCAAAAGCACAGGTGCTAAGCGGACCTTATCTATACCTGCCTTACAAAATCATCACCCTTGACCAAGACAAAAAAACTGTACAACAATTAAGTCACCTGGTAATCGTTCCCGACGATCTTGATGTAAACGGACAAGTGTTTCATGAACTCAGGTTAAGGTCTATTTACAAAGTATTATTGTACAGGGCCAGCTTACGCAACACCGGAAACTTTGACTTCAGACTTCCAAAAGGAATTGATAAAAACTATATCCAGTGGCAGGACGCCAGGATATGTTACGGCATCTCCGATTTCAAAGGCATAGAAGAACGGCTGGTAATAAACTTCAACGGCTCCGATTATGAGCTATCTCCAGGACTGCCTTCTGGTGAGATCAGTGAAAAAGGACTGTCGGCACCCATTGCACTTGCTATGACAGACGAAAGAAAAAAGCTATCTTTTACTATCAACCTGAAAATAAAAGGAAGCGAGCAATTACATTTTGTTCCACTTAGCGGCGACAGCCGGTTCACTATAAAATCAGGCTGGGCCAATCCTTCATTCGATGGTAATAACCTGCCTTCCGTGAGAACTGTTACCAACAGTGGCTTTACCGCATCCTGGAATTTTAATAAAGCAAACCTTCCCTTCGGCACCATCCTGCAGGACTTTAAATTTGACCTTGATACCCTGGCCTTTGGCGTTACCCTGATGCAGCCTGCCGATGGTTATGCTAAAACAAACCGATGCATTAAATACGCGATACTATTTATCGGTCTAACTTTCTCCTTGTTCTTTATTATTGAGCTGATGCAGAAAAAACCAGTCCACCCGGTACAATATATTCTTGTAGGACTGGCACTCATCATTTTTTATACACTGCTACTGTCAATAAGTGAGTTCATTATCTTTGATCTTTCTTATTTGATCGCCGCAATCGCCACTATATTGCTGATCAGCACCTATGCTTATGGACATTTCAGGAGCAGCAAAACAGCGGGTATCTTTGGCGGGTTGCTCACGCTTTTATATAGTTTTACCTTTGTACTGATCAGGCTTGAAGACACTGCTTTATTGATCGGCAGCATCGGCCTGTTCATCATACTCGCATTAGCCATGTATGCCAGCAGGAAGATCAACTGGTACGGCCAAACAAGTATACCACTTAACGCTGAAAAAGCATTTTAAAATGGATTTGCTATCAGCCGTCAGCTATCAGCAATCGGGAGGAACATATCATGCATTGATCTCCTGACTGCTAACAGCTGACCGCTGATAGCAAAAATAATTGTCAATCAATACTGACAAAATACTAGACATTGAATTTACCTTACGTTATGGTTTAGCTTTTTTTCTATCAATTTCATTACCTATAATATATCCTCCGCCAGCACCAACTGCACCTCCTATAACCGCTCCTGCAACTTTATTTTTACTTATTATTGCACCGGCCGCTGCTCCTCCTACTCCACCTATGGCAGCACCTTTGGCCCTTGAGCTCCATCCTTTTTTCTTTGCTGGTGTGGTTACAACCGGTGAAGAACTTACAACAGGTTCCGAACTGACTTTTTCTTTTTCATGTAATGGGACCGTATTGGTTTTGCCTGCTGACACGGGAGGAGTTTTAACATCAGTAGTAGTGGTTACGGAGCTTGAGCCATTAGCATTATGTGTCTCAACAACCGTTACGCGTTTAGTTCCATCGGGCACCGCCCGCATTACAGGATTATCTATTACACCAACTGCGGGAGTTGTTCCTAGTAATTCTTTATCTGATTTTGTATTTGATTTGCACGCGGCAAACATCGACGCGATAGCAATAGCAGTTAATAATGACTTCATAGTTTTCGATTAAGGGTTATAATTTTCACGCTATATAACTAAATAATAAAAGATAAATTGTATGCTTTATAGCTATTTCTAAATATATTCTTAACTACTATTTTTTTCACGCAGTAACCTGGTTTTTATCTGATTAACTTTCAAAAAAGAACAGGAAAGTTTTAATATACAGCTACGTGAATTGGCACACAATAGCGTGAAGAACTCAACTTAACAGAAATAATTACCTTCAAACAAAACTTACACTTGTTTTCAAATTTGCCAATTTAATTTGCAAAAGGTCAGGAGTTGGTATGATCGCCTGCACCATAATATTTCCACTTGCCTTTATTGCCGGGCCTATTCGTGACATTCCATTTTACTGGTAGCTGATAGATTGTTCGTTCGGAGTAATTGGATTGATCCCAATCTTGATTTGTTACAGGACGATTGAAGCGCTTGAGAAGCTGTCTGAACTGTGATTTAAATGATTTAATGAATACTATGATTCTTTCAATAAGCAAAATGATTAATCATAGTATTAGTAAAGTTGTAATTTAAACGCTTGACGATAGAATCATTATAGTGTCAATACTTTTGTACTTTCTTCGCCGAATTGACTAATTACTCTAACAGCTACTTTCTTTCCTTTTTTATAAGAAATGGAATGAGAAGTATGTTTATATAGTCTTTCCCATGCTTCTTCATCAATTTCCACTTTAACCGTTTTTTCCAATGCCTTCCGCCATTTGTCGAATTCATCATCACCGCCGCAGAAGAAGACCTGCTTGACTATAAAGGAAGCGCCATCATAATCATCGTCCACCATCCAGTAGGCGATATCTTCACGGTTAAAGCTTTTGACTTCATCGCAGATAGGATCATAAATATCCATGCCGGCTATTTCTACTTGTACGGTATCTCCATTTTTATGAAGCTTGATATCAGGCTCTCCGATGGTCATGAAGGAAGCAGCCTTTTTATCTTTTTTGAGCAAGCCTTCCTGCAACAGGTCATCAGCCATGCGTACTTTGGTTACTTCGAAGGAACCCATGCTGGTGGTTTCGGTGGCATTGCTGATTTTGGCTTCCGAAAATTCCATCCATTAAACATCTTACTAGGTGTACATTTTCATCACTAATTTGCACATAGCAACTCCTAGTCTCTGTTAATAATTCTTTTGCTATTAATAAACGATCACGTAGATAACTCAGATAATTATGAATGCCCAACTCCCAGGTGTCACGATAAGCTTTGATCATTTCCGGTTCGCCGGTCAGGTATTCATCGCTGCCATCTTTTACATCGCGTTTGTTTAGTTGCATCTGCCAGTTGCTGCCATATTTAATTCCATAAGGCGGGTCCATATAAATACATTGTACTTTGCCTGCCATACCTTCCCGTTCCAGCAGGCTACTCATCACCAATAAGCTATCCCCTTGTATGATCCGGTTGCTCCACCCGTCCTGGTGCGTGTAATAACTGGTTGGCTTATCCAGTTCATCTAATTCAAATGTATTTCCAAATACGTCAAACAAAGTTGGGTTACCATTATTTATGGTGTCTTTTTTAATTTATACAAACCGTTGATCAGTAACTCAGGACTGATATGCTCATGCCGGTACAAACTCCTGATGACTACCTGAAGCAGATCATCTCTTCCATCGTCGCCGTATTTATTCAGCCACATCAATTCGGGATCCTGTCCCCGGTGAACCACAAGGTTTTTAGGTAAATTTAATTCCTGGTATTGGCTACCTGCGGGTTTGCCTGTTCCATGCCTGCTTCTTCCGTACTGGGTGTATGCGGGCGCTGATCAGCATGTTTATATGATTTTATATGTTTTGCCTTCGTTATTTCAATCTAAGTTAAAAAGGTAATGATGTCTTATAAGAAATAAAATCAGCGTAGTTCAACGTATATATTTCTGTAATTCTTTGTGCCTGCATAAATGCGACAAGCCGGGCATCATGTGCTGCTACACCCTGGGTGCCATACTTTTCAATTAAATCCCGCCAGGTGTGTGTTATTCCTTAAATGGTTTTAAAATGAAAAACACTAATCTGAAAACTACCCTAACCACCCCTTCTCACCCCAACCTGCTGCCTCCACATCGCATAATACAGCCCCTTCCTTTCCAGCAACTCCTCATGCGAGCCCGTCTCACTAATCTTACCTTTCTCCAACACATAAATAACATCAGCATGCATGATTGTCGAGAGTCTATGAGCAATCAGCGCAGTTATTTGTTCTTTACTGAGTGACACATCGCGAATGGTATTGGTAATATCCTGTTCCGTTATGGAATCCAGCGCAGAGGTGGCTTCATCAAAAATGAGTAGTCTTGGATTGCGGAGTAAGGCACGGGCAATGGAGATACGCTGTTTTTCACCACCCGATAATTTTATGCCACTTTCACCCAGGACAGTATTGATACCTTTTGCAGACCTGGATAATAAACCGGAGCAGGAAGCTTTGTTCAGGGCATCGAGTATTTCAGTATCGGTGGCATCAGCTTTTACAAATAACAGGTTTTCTTTGATGGTGCCCGCAAACAATTGTGTGTCCTGCGTTACAAAGCCTACCTGCCTGCGGAACTCGTTATAACGTATAGCAACAGACGAAGTTCCGTTAAAGTGTATGGTGCCGGAAACAGGACGGTACAATCCCACCAGCAATTTAACCAGCGTTGATTTGCCCGATCCTGAAGGACCAACAAAGGCAATAGTTTCACCCAGGTTTGCATCGAAGGATACACCATCGATTGCATTGATGCCGGCCGTTTTATGCTTGAAGATAACATCGTTGAAGCGTATGCCGTTTAAGGCACCGATCGCTATCGGAGCTTTCGGTCTTTGTTCAATCGGCTTTTGCATAAGCTGGTCGAAGTTATTGATGGAGGCTTCCACTTCGCGGTAATTGAGTATGATGGTGCCGAAGTCCTGCAGCGGCCCGAAGATAGCGGTGGATATGAACTCCATCGTGATTAGCTCACCAGTGCTTAATACCTTACGGAATATCAGCCAGAGCAGTATGAACAATATAGATTGCTTAAGCAGGTTAAGCGTTATTCCCTGCAGGAAGGAAAGAGTGCGCACCTGTCTGGTCTTCTTCATTTCCAGTTCATAGATTTGCTGTGTCTGGAGCTTTTAACCGGCGTATTTCAGGAAATGTTAGTCCCAGGCTTTTTACCAGTTCAATATTACGCAGCGACTCGGTAATAACGCCGGACATCTTATTTATTTCACGGTTAATGGACCGCTGTACCGTTTTGATTTTCTTGCTGAGCAAACCAGTAAGTGAACCCAGCACCAATATTCCGATAATAAATACAGGCACCAGCATCTAGTTCTTAGTGGTAGAATACCATGTCAGAAAGCCCATACCTACAATAGAAGAAAACAGGATATTTATAAATGAATTGATAAACCGCCCGGTATCGTCTTTTACTTTTTGCAGTACAGACACTGTTTCACCGCTGCGCTGTTCTTCATACTCCTGGAAGGAAAGCTGGAGCGTTTGCTTCAGTCCGTCATTGAATATCTGCATGCCGAATTGCTGAACGGCCTGCCGCGTAAAATATTCCTGGAAAGCTTTTGCGATCCTTGCAGCTACTGCAATAGCGATGGCAATTCCTAACCAATACAATACGCCATGCACCAGCTCAGACTGGTTAAGATTCTTTGAATTGGTAGCATAGTTGTCGATGATCTTTCCAAAAATAATCGGGTCTGTGAGGCTGAGCAGTTGTGAGACGCTTGCTAATAAAATGGCTATAATCACCGGCCATTTTTGAAGCTTGAAATATTTCCAGAGGATTTTCATGGGGATAAACTAGAATTGATTAAATAATAAAATGTCGACACTTGTCACTTACACTTGCCAGGTGTAATGTACTTATCAAATCAACAAAATCCGGTGAATTATTATAATCCTGTAAATCCTGCTTCAGACAAGATGCCCTAACAATCTTAAATACCCAATACCTTCTTAAGCATCTCATTAGCCATCTCTTTTAACCAAAATGTTTTATCATTTGCAGCTCTATCTTTAATAACAGCCAGCGTTTCTTTACTTACAGGCCAGAAGCGAAAAAGCGCATGGATGGCGGCTTCACGCACATAATACGGATCAGGATAACGAATGTCTGTGCTATTAGGTGATTCATCAGCTATAGCAATGCCTGATAGAATAGTTAAAACTTCCTCTTTATTACGAAAGTATTCGCCTAATGCTTTTACAATGTTGGTACGCGGAAACTTATCTTTTTCCTTATAAAGCTGTTCGCGTAACACAGTAAAAGTTTTAATGTTATTATTATAATGCATCGCGAGAACTGAGATTGCTATCGCCCGTGCAAAAGCATGGTCATTACTTGTTATCTGGTTTACCAAAAAATCAAATGTTAGAGGATCGTTATTATAATATTCTCCGATTGCGTAGGTAGCAGCATAACGAACTGTTTTATCATTATCCTCAAGGGCCAGTTCCTTTAACAACGGAAGAACTGCCGGATCGTCCGGCCAGGCAGATGCAAGTGCGAAAGGCGCCACTACCCTGATACGATGATCCGGATGATTTGTATAATCTAAGACAATTGTTTTTATCTCAATATTATTCTTGCCTATCGAACCTATGAATGTTCCAAATAACCTGTCATATATATATGCAAAATTCCGGGCCTTAAAATTCTTTAAAAAATCTGCAAGAACTTCGCCATATGGCCAGGCGGCTCCTATTGATATCACCTGAGGTAAAATATGCTGATTAAAAAATGTAAAGAGTTGTGGTCGTGATGTCATATCATAGTCAAACAACAAACAAATTTTTTTTAGTAACAACCTGGATGGTTCTATAACGATATTAAGATTTTTAACTTCGTTCAAACATTTAAGCGCTAACGATAAATTCCATGGCGGTTGCTTTGCAAATGCTATTTGTTCCGGCCAGTTTTTATATACATCCATGGAAAGAAATAAAATGATATCCCCGGTAAAACTTTCGGCTATTATACCTGATATCAGCAGCAAAACCTCATGCCAGGATTGGTCTGCCCAATGTTTTTCAAAGACATCATGTTTCAATTGCGCAGGAGTCATCTCCTGTGTTTTCTCAAACTTATATATAAAAGCATAAGCACAGAAATATTCTAAAAAAGCCCGATGAACAAAACCGAAGAGGTTAGCCCCGTATAATGATAAAATGAAATTCCGCTCTCTGAATTGATGAATCATTGATTCGGAAATCATTCTTGCTCTTTCAGCACTGGTTTTATATCTCTCCATAAAATAGTATTCGAAAGCAAGCTGTAATTTTTGCTTATGTATATAATTACCAGCTAAGCCGCCTTCACCTCCCTGCATATTAAAAGCCAGTCTTTGAAGCATTTGTTTTTTGTCGTCTTCTCCTATAAAATCAGCATCCAGACTATGATCTTTTAAATGCTTATTAATATCCCAATGCTGAATTAAAACGCTGGCTGCATGATCATACAATTTCCATCTTTCCCTGGGAAGCTCCTGGTTTTTTGCAATGATGGCCATTATAGTAAGTAGCATCGGATTGCCTGATAATTGTCTTATTGAAGCGGATTCTTTAAACGCATTAAGGATTCGTCTCGGGCGGTCTTTAACTTCCTGTGGTTTGTCTTTTAATGCTATAGCATACCATTGATTTACGAATAAAGCAACCTGGATTTCATCCATATCCTGAAGTGTAAAGTGCTCAAAGCCCGCGTCTGTAAGAATTTTACGCCGGTAGCCAATAATCCTGCTTGTAACAATAATTCTCGTTTTCGGAAACTGTGATTGAAAACCAACTATTTGCCTTGCTATAGTCTCACGTTCAGTAGGATCAAATATCTCATCCAGCCCATCAAAGATTGCAACAGTAGGTCCATCCTCAGAAAGATATTTGTATAATATTTGCTTGTTAGGATATATATTTTCTGTTTCACCCAAATGACCTAGAAAATCAATAAAGCTTTTACACTCTTTATAATCTTTCCTGAGCGCTACATAACTTCTTAATTCTATTAGAAGCGGTAAGTAACCATTGAAGAAAACAGAGATCTTATTATCGAAAGGATCAATGATAGAAAGCATTATATATCTTGCTAATGTTGATTTTCCTGAACCCGGATCTCCAAGTATGATTGTATACTTAAGATTTGGATCGGTAACAATGTCTAATACCGGTTTGGGTGTTTTTCCGTAATACACATCACTGGCACGCCTTACTTCTTCAAGAGGAATATCTTCTGGTAAATCATCTGAATGGATATCATTCTCTTTAATGATTGTTTCTAAAACATCTTTAGGCAATTCTGTAGGTGGCGGATTATCACGAACGCTCTGTTCAACAAAAACAGCACGCAATTGTAGTTGCAGGTATTCTTCTTTTTCCGGTGGCGTAAGTCCTTCCAGATCTAAACGCTGGTACCTTTTAATCAGTTCTCTGTAAAATTTGTCAAAATTTATTTTTACCTCACCTGATGAACCAGGTAACTGATCTCTTTTTTTCTCCCAATTATGTAATGCCTGAGTAACTTGTGAAGCCAGGTTATCCGGATTTTTAAAAGGAATTCCACCATGTTTCTCGCTTAACTCATTTCTGAAGTTTCTGATAAGTGTTTTATCGTCATCTATAAAATCCGGCGGCCAGGGTGTTTTACTGTCGAGAAGAAAAATAAAACATGGTTTGTTACTTGCAATAGCTTGATGGTATTCCATCTGCGTAATAGAAAAATTGCCGCCATTACGGGTAGATGGCCTCCATCCATACCGCCACGCAAAAATACCAATGTACAAATCACATTCACTTACATCTTCAAGACATTTCTTAACAGGGCGTTTGTCTTCTGCTATATAATATTCCATAGCAATATCATCATGCCCCAGCCTGCGTAAAGCTAGCCGGACACTTCCTCTATATTCTATCAAATCATTAAAAGTTGACGAGATATAAACCTTGGACATGATTAAAATATTACGTTCAATTGACAATGGTTGTCTGGATTGGGATTACCGGATTAAGGGATTAACAGGATTATATGCTCACTTTCTTTATCACTGCTATTCTGAAAATCAGGTTACTTATTTTTAATCTCATCCCATAATCCTATAGGATTAGCTTCAACTACCTATCATCAGCGGTAATCCACCGAAACTACTTTTTATAAAACAATTGGTTTCGTGAAGTTTTGTTTGTGTTAAGATAGGTAGTCACAAATTCTTTTTCCTGGTTTACGCGGTTTTGAAATCTTTCCAGTTCCTGGAAGGCCTTTGTTATTGCCTGCCTGTATGCTTCATCCCTCGCAACCGCCGTACCAAGCACGGTATAGGATGTGTTCACATGATAAGAAATGCTATCAATCATTACCTTAATATCTTTATCTTCCACCACCGGAGTAAACTGTTTATTTTTATACGCTATATACTCGTTAAATAATGATATAGAACGCTTATTTAAATTCATTGCCTGCTCATAACTATTTTTTGAAGAATAACTTTCTATCACATTTTTAAGATAATCAAACCGCTCCTTGATCACGTCGTTTTCTATTCCATTGCTTCCTTTTTGTTTTGTATAACCACTAATTACTATAGAGGTTATATTACACTGATTACATAATTCGTTAAACAAATCAGCATATCCTCTGCAAACCGTAAGTCGTGTTTTCAAAACATCTGCAACCGGCTGTATTCCGGCACTTTTATTTTGAAATTTTTCTATATCATAATTTATATTGTTAGCTACCCAAACAAAAATGACGCGGATACATGCCGTATCTGCAGGAAAATGTTCTTTTATAAAAGAACTTATTCCGCTTGTTGACCCGGTAAGATTATCAGGGATGATTAGAGAAGGCTCTTTTGCAGATGGTTGTGAAAATATATTTTGCTGAAATAAAAATAATAGTAACATTACAATGGTTTTAGGCATATCAATAATTTGAACATTAATATACTTAAAAAATTGATTTATTCAAATACCCTCATAATTTTTTGATGCACATTTTTGATTTTATATGTAGTGTTATGTTAACCGTAAATTTTATATGATTGCTATCAGCAGTCAGGAATCAGCTGTCAGGAAATCAATACTTGTAATCTTGCTGATTGCTGATTACTGATTGCTGATAGCAAATGCTTCATAGGTATGTTACCACCGATAGTTAAACCGGCAATAATATTCTTATTTTCCTAGCTTATTAATTACTTTGTACCGAATATTTAATAACACAATTGTAATAATTATGAAAAAAATCATGAAACCGGTAAGTTCTCTTTTGTTAGTTGTAATCATCCTTTCATCCTGCCACAAAGAACCAACCATCCCGGAACAACCCGGAAGCAGGAATTTCGTCTCCGCCACTTCCCTGGGCGTTTATACAAAAGCAACTTTACAGGCTATAGCTGCAAAAACAGGTTTTGGCAATTTTGCGCCGCTTGCAAAGTATGATGTGGAGTTCTTCAAACTGATATACAAAACCACTTTCAAAGGTAAAGACATACAGGTTTCCGGATTAGTGGCAGTACCAAAGAATATGGCTGTCACTCCATCTCTACTCAGCGCACAGCATGGAACCATGTTTAGATTCAATGATGCGCCTTCTAACTTTCCCAATACCTTTTCCGGATTTGAATT
>JAABUK010011939.1_pt1 | contig 11174 bp, 4 predicted proteins | sample 5559141 | NCBI WGS metagenome assembly JAABUK01 (sample SAMN10711869, study PRJNA513367) | rock metagenome | isolation source: Antarctica rocks | place: Antarctica: Victoria Land, Pudding Butte nord | collected 2016-01-03
GGGTCAAGGGGGCCAACTCGGTCAAGCTCTTCGGCAGCGACCTCCAGACCCTGGAAGATACCGGGCAGCGCGTGGTCAAGGTCTTGCGGTCGGTCCAAGGGATCGAGAACGTCGGGCTCTTCCACATCCTCGGGCAGCCCAACCTGGAGATCAAGATCGACCGCCAGGCCTGCTCTCGGTACGGGATCAACGTGGCCGACGTCGAGACGGCCATCCAGGTGGCCATCGGCGGGAAGGCGTTCTCGCAGATGGTCGAGGGCGAGAAGCTCTACGACATCATCCTCCGCCTGCCGGTCTCGCTCCGCGACGACCCCACGGTGATCAATCGGATCCCGGTCGACACCCCGGGGACCGAAGGCAAGCCCGGGATCCGGGTGCCGCTCGCGCAGCTTGCCAAGATCAATCCCCACGTCCCCGGGGCCTCCTACATCTACCGAGAGAACAACCAGCGCTACATCCCGATCAAGTTCAGTGTCCGCAATCGCGACCTCGCCTCGGCGATCCAGGAGGCGCAGTCGAAGGTGGAGAAGCCCAAGGACGAGGCGAAGCTCCCGGAAGGCTACCGGGTCGAGTGGTCGGGCGAGTTCGCCCAGATGCAGGCCGCCAACGGGCGCTTGATGTGGATCGTCCCGCTCTCGATCGGCCTGATCATGGGGCTGCTCTACACGGCCTTCAACTCACTCAAGGACGCGCTGCTGGTGATGGTCAATGTCGTGGCCGCGACGATGGGCGGGATCTGGGCCTTGCGCATCACTCAGACCCCGTTCAGCATCTCGGCGGCGGTCGGATTCATCTCGATCTTCGGAGTCGCCGTGCAGAATGGCGTGCTCCTGATCTCGTACTACAACCAGCTACGGGCCGCCGGCCTGCCGGTCCGTGAGTCGGTGCTCCGGGGCTCCGAGCTCCGGGTCCGACCGATGGTGATCACCTCGCTGACGGCCGCTTTGGGCCTTCTGCCCGCCGCGTTCGCCTCCTCGATCGGTTCGCAGGCCCAGAAGCCGCTGGCGATCGTGGTCGTCGGCGGGATGCTCGTGACCTTGATCCTGACCCGCTACCTGATGCCGGTCCTCTACTCGTTCTTCCCCGCCCCGGCCGGGCATGGCGAGCAGCACGAGGAGCTCATCGCCGGCTCGCACTATACCGACGCCATCCTCCGCGTGAACCATCACGACGACTAATCGGGGACGGGCCGCCCGGGTCGCCGGGCGGCTCGACGGCTACCTTATCGGGTTCTATCGCATCGATCAGTAAGGCCTGCGTCCGAAGGGGGACGCGGCAGCCCGCTGATGCGGGCGATCCAGGCTGGAGCCGGGAAAGTCTCTCGCCAGATTGATCCGCCTCCGGCAGCGGAGGCGCGATCGCGAGGTTTCGAAATGCGAAGGGGCGAGGCCGATTTAATCGGCCTCGCCCCTTCGAGTTTTCAGCCCGATCAGAGCGAGAAGTGAAACGTCTTGGCGGCCATCCGGTAGAGCCACTCGGCGAGGGTGGCGTGGCCGGCGTCGATCTTGGCGAAGCCCCGGAGGCCCGGCTGGAGGAGGAGGTCGGTGTTGTCGACCGGGATGATCGCCTCGAAGACGGGGGTCAGCGGCTTCGACTGGCCGGTCTTGGGGTCCTGCTTGACGGCGATCTCGCCGCCGGCGGGGGTCGAGAGTTCCTGGGCGACGTCTTCCTGGCTGCGCTGGGCGGTCTGGGCGACGTAGCTCTTGAAGGTCTTCTCGGAGGTCCCGTAAATCTTGATCCAGGCGGTCGGCTTGCTGTCCTTGTCGCGGGAGTTGATCAGGTCGACGTCGGTCTGGTCGAGGACGAGGTGGGCTTCAAGCTGATGATTGTCGCCGAGCTCCAGGAGCGGCTTGCCCGGCTTGAGGTATTGGCCGATGGTCGAGGGGTGCGGCACGCCGATGACTTGGCCGTCCTTCGGGGCGCTGAGCTTGAGCAGGTCGAGCTGCTCGCTGAGCTTGGAGAGGGGGACTTCGAGCTGCTGCTCGGCCTCGCGGAACTTCTGGGCCATGGCCCGGCTGGCGGCGTCGGAGACCGACCCGTACCAGACCGCCTTGACGTAGTTGGACCGCTGCTGCTCGTGGAGCTGCTCGTACTCCAGCTCCTTCTCCGGGTTGGAGAGGGTGGCCAGGAGCTGGCCTTCCTTGACGATCTCGCCGTCGCGGACATTGAGCGAGACCAGCCGGCCTGGCAGGGTCGCGTAGATCTCGATGGGCTTGGCGACCGTCAGGACCAGGGAACCCTGGATGCGGAGCGGGGTCGGGATCAGGAGAATTCCGGTGACCGCCGCGACGGTCACCGCGGCGAAGGTCGCCGCGCGTACCTTTTTCACCTTGCGCATCCTTCCCGGTTGACGGAGGAACTTGACACCCTGATAGACCGGCATGAAGAACAGCGGCACGAGCGAGCCGCCGGCGATCATGTAGCTGATCGACTGGAGCTTGTGCGGCTTGAGGAACTGGCTGAGGAAGTAGACGATGCTCAGCGTGACCACCCAGCGATACAGGTAGCTGGCGATCGCGTAGATCACGAACAGAGACCGGCGCGAGCGGGGCATGTAGCTCTGCACCGGCACTTCCAGCCCGAGCACCTTCTCCTGGAACAGGTAGGCGAAAAACTGCGTGCTCTTGGTCCGGAGGTTCGGGATCTCCAGGTAGTCCGACATCACGTAGTAGCCGTCGTACCGCAGGAGCGGGTTGGCGTTGAACATGATCGTGTTCACCGAGCAGATGAACATCGTCGCCAGGCAGAGGCTGTTGAGCAGGCCTTGCTCGGTGTTCCACCAGACGAAGGTCGCCAGGCTCGCCAGGAAGCACTCGACGTAGATGCCGGCGGCCGAGATCCAGATCCGCTTCCACTTGCTCGGCAAGAGCCAGCTATCGGTCACGTCGCAATAGAGGGCCGGGGTGAGGACGAGGAAGAGCATCCCCATCTCGTGGACCTCGCCGCCGAAGTGCTTGGCGGTCAGGCCGTGGCCGAACTCGTGGATCACCTTGATGATCGCCAGGCTGCACCAGAAATAGACGATCGAGTGCCAGTTGAAGAAGCTCTGGAAGTCCGGCAAGCGCGTCGAGAACGTCTGGTACTGGCTGGCGACCAGTGTGAGCGCGGAGAGCATCATCCCGACGCTGAAGGCGATGAACCAGCTCGTGTAGAGCCAACGGAAGTAAGGGTACATCCCCGAGAGCAACTTCTCGGGGTCGACCACCGGGATCTTGATGTAGAGGATGTTGGCGAGGAACTGCCAGACCTTCTTCCACTGGTTTTTCTTGTGGCGGCGGACCAGCGCCTGGGCCTGATCCGGCGAATCGATCAGGGCGATCCCCGCCTCGTGGAGCTGCGAGGCGAACCGGAGGAGGTCGTCGACGGTGATCGTCTGGGGCCGATACTTCCGCTCGAAGGCCCGCTTGACGTCCTGGAGGGTCTGCTTGCCGTCGAACTGCTGGAGCAGGAAGTATTCCTCGACCTTGAAGCGGAAGTACTTCAGGGCGATGGGGTCCTTGATGACGTAGTGGGTCATCCCCTCGTAGAACTGCGGCTGGACGATGAGGTCGGGGCGCAGCTTGACCTGGAGGTGCTCGGCGGCCTGCCCGGCCGGGGCGGACGGGCTCATGGTAGGGGCGGAACTCATCGGTCGGCGGCCCTCGCGGGAGACACGGGCGGTCTCGGTCCAGGGATCATCGTCGTCGCGTCGGTCCTACAAGTCGTCGTCGATCAGCGGGGGAGGGGGGGCAGCTCGGCCGTCCTGGTCCCGACGCTGGCGGGGGCGTTGCGGGCCTGCCCGGCCGCGGCCGATTCGGGCTCGAGCATGATGGTCATGGTCGCCTTCAGGCCGGGCTTGAGGAAGTGGTCGGGGTTGTCCAGGTCGGCGTGGATCCGCACGGCGGTCTCGGCGATTGGCTGGATCGACTGGTCCACCGCGCTGATGACCCCCTTGAACTTCCGGTTGACCCGGACGTTGCCAAACCGGGGCTCGATGACGATCTTGGTCCCCGGGGCGACCCGCAGGGCGTACTCAACGGGGATATAAGCCCAGACCCGGACGGTGTCGAGGTTGCCGATGCGGACGACCGGCTCGCGTGCCCCGACGCTCTCGCCCTCGTGCTTGAACTCTTCAAGAATCTGGCCAGCAAAGGGGGCACGGATGATGTGCTCCTCGGCGGCCCGCTTGGCGGAGTTGAGCTTGGCGACGGCCAGCTTCTGGGTATCCCTGGCTTCGAAGAGCCCCGCGTCGGCGACGGCGAATTCGGCCTCGCCTTTCTGGACTTCCTCGCGGGAGATGAAGTTTGGGCCTTTGCCGGCCAGGGTCTTGTTGCGGGCCACGACTTCCTTGGCCAGGCTCCTCTGGGCCTCGGCCTTCATGATCGCGCCCTGGCCTTCGGCCTGAATTTTGGCCTCCTCGACGGCGAGGTCGGCGACTTCCTTGTGGAGATAGCCGATCACGTCGCCCTTCTTGCCGACCTCCTTGCCGAGCCGCAGCTCCATCCTGTCGATGACCCCTTCGCGGAGGGCCGAGACGTCGGACTTCTGGAACCACTCGACCGTGGCGTCGTCGACCACGAGCTGGGCGTCGGCCGGGCTGGCCGCCCTGGGGTTCTGGGCGATCGTCGCGACCGAGAGCATCGAGGAGAGGCCCAGCGAGAGGGCTAGGGCCTTGCGGGTCAGGGGCATGGGAACGCTCCGTGGCTGGTGGACGGTCTTCGGAGGGGGATCGATCGGGCTCGGGGCCGGGTCACCGGCGACCCGGTTCGGCTCAGCTGAGGAACGGCCAGCGGAAGAGGACGGTCTCGTAGAAGACGTGGACGACGTCGCGGAAGAGGACGTAGGCGAGACGGGCGTCGCCGCACTTGATCCGGGCCCGGACCTCGGAGCCCGGCCGGAGGGTCTGCTTGCGGGCGAGGAACTCGTTGCGGACCTTCTCGTTGAACCCGACAGTGACCTTGACGACGTGCTTGGCCTCGACCGTCTCGGCCTTCGCGGCGATCCGCCGGACGAAGCCGTTGTAGCGCTGACCGGGGTCGGTCGCGTTGACGAAATAGGCCTCCAGGGCCGAGCCGGGCGGCTTCTTGCCGTCGGCAATTTCCTTCTGGAGCCTGGCCTGGGCCTCGAGGACCGGGCCCATGTCGTCGTCGGGGACGTCGACCTCCATCTCCCACTCGCCGACGACCGCGGCGACCTGGAGCAACTCCGTCCCGATTTCGACCGGGCGGCCCTTCAAGGTCTTCTGCGGCTCCCAGGTCGTGATGATCCCGTCCTGAGGGGCCTTGATCTTCATCGAGTCGAGCTGTTCCTGGATGATCCGGATCTGCTTCTCGGCGCTCTCGGCCTTGATCTTGGCCTCCTGCGCCTGCCCCTTGACCTGGGCCTTCTCGGCCTCGGGCATCTGGTTAGAAGAGTTGGCCTGGCGGTTGAGGAAGAGCTGCTGCGACTCGGCGACCTGCTTCTCGGCCACCAGCTTCTTCCACTCCTTCTCCAGCTCCTTGCTCTCCAACTCGCAGACGACGTCGCCCTGACGCACGAGCTGGCCGTGGATGACCGGGACGTCGATGACGATGCCGGCGACCGGGGCATAGAGGTTCCGGCGCTCCTCGGGCAGGAGCGAGCCCCGCCCTTCGATGGTGAGCTGCCAGGGGACGAAGATCAGGACCAGGACGAGCGTGGAGATCGCCGCCAGCACGCCGAGGATCTTCGCCAGGGTCCGGCCCCGGAAGAACCGCCAGGGCGTGCCGATCAGCTTGAGGACCGGCAGCAAGGCGCGGTCATATTCGGAGGCATTCCAGAGCGCGGTGGAGGAGTGGCGAGAGACGACCTCGCAGCGGGCGTGGGCGTCGGTCGGGGCCATCTCGTCGCCGATCTGCTCGGCGATGATCGCCCCGAACGGCACCTTCTCCTTGGTCGCGTCCAGCTCCGGCTTGTGCAGGAGGGTGACGATCACCGCCTTGGAGCCCGACTCGTCGACGTAGGCTTCCAGGGCGTCGCGGAGGTCGGGGGCGAAGCCTTCGGTGTTGCCGGTGTAGACGAGGTCCTCGCCGGAGCGGATGACGGCCTTGCTCAGCTTGGTCAGCTCGCGGATCAGGTTGGCCCGCTGCTCGACGACTTCCTGGCCGCTGACGGCCTCGATCATCGTCCGGCCGCCGACCTTCAGGGCGACGCTCAGGCGGTCGCAACCGACCAGGCGCTTGCCGTCGTTGGCGACGGCGAAGCAGGCCTCCTTCATGTCGAGCGAGCCGTGGATGGCGTGGGTGAAGGTCTCGAGCTGGTTCCACAACCGCTGCTGCGACATCATCTGCCGCATCTGACGGTTCTTGAGGTACTGCCCGGCGAGGTCGCAGAGGTCGCCGACGAACCGCAAGGTGCTCTTTTGCTGGGTTGCCTTGCGGGTCGGATCCATCAGGATCTCGATCAGCCCGACCACCTGCTTGTCGACCGACAATGGGGCCAGGATCAGCGAGAAGCCGGTGGGGTTCCCCGCGTTGGGGACGCCCTCGATCGCCGCTCCCGGGGGGATGATCGTGGCCTGCGAGGCCTGGATCATGCAGCCCAGGAGCGCGTCGTGCGGCGGGGTCTTCACCCGCCCGTCCATCAGGCCGGTCAGGCGGAACTCCAGCTGGTGCTGCATCTTGATGCCGCCCCGGCCGTCGAGCAGCCAGAGCGCGCCGCCGGACGCCGCCACGGCGGCCACGACCCGGTTGAGGAACTCCACGTAGAATTCGTTGGGCTGGATGTCCGACTCGGCCAGCTCGGCGATCTCGGCCACCAGCTTGCGAATCTGCGTCTTCGTCTGCTCGAGCAGACCGGCATCGATCGTTTCTTCCGGCATGGTGGTTCCGGTGGGTAGATAGCCAGAGTTCGATTCGCCGCAGTTGGCCGCCGCGATCCGCTCGAATGCGGCATAATGACAACGGGACGTCCCCCGGAACGAACTTCCCGGAGAACTTCCCGGGAGACTTGACTTGCTCCCTAGTCCTGCTAGGACCAGACGCGGGCCCGGCCCTTCTCGATCGACCGATCCGGCGACCCGGAAACGACTTGAGATTAACACCGAGGAGTCCAGGCGTGGCGACCGGCCGAATCCCCGACCTCGATCTGATCACCGGTGCCACCGGGCTGCTCGGCAGCCACGTCGCCGAGCGGCTGGTCGTGCAAGGGCGGAGAGTCCGCGCCCTCGTCCGCCCCGGCTCCGACGTCGCCTTCCTCCGGTCGCTCGGCGTCGAGCTGGAGGTCGGCGACCTCGCCGACCCCGCCAGTTGCGATCGCGCCACCCAAGGCGTCGACGTCGTCTATCATTGCGCCGCGAAGGTCGGCGACTGGGGCCGCTGGCCGGAATTCCAATCCGCCTGCCTCGACGGGACGAGGCATTTGGCCGGCGCGGCGCTCCGCTCCGGGGTCGGCCGGTTCCTCCACATCAGCTCGACCAGCGCCTACGGACACCCTCCCGAGGGTGGGCCGCCGATCGACGAGACCGCCGATCTCGGCCAATCCCTCTGGCCCCTCTGGGATTACTACACCCGGAGCAAGGTCGATTGCGAGCGTCTGCTCTGGACCCTGGCCGAATCCGACGGCCTCCCGCTCACGATCATCCGGCCGAGCTGGATCTACGGCGAGCGCGACCGGACGACCCTCGCCCGCCTGATCAGCCGACTCCGCGTCGGGAAGTTTCCGCTGATCGGCCGGGGCGACAACCCCCTGAGCGCCATCTACGCCGGCAACGTGGCCGACGCGGCGATCCTCGCGGCGCACGACCCCGGGTCGATCGGCGAGGCTTACAACATCACCCACCAAGGCCAGCTCACCCAGCGCGAGTTCCTCGAACTGTTCATCCAGGCCCTCGGAGCCCCGCCGATCCGCAGGCGAATTTCCTACCGGCTGACCTTCGCCGCCTCGTTCCTGATCGAGGCGATCGCCAGGGCGAGGGGCCGGAAGCGGCCCCCTCTCATCACCCGTTACGCCACCTGGCTGATGGGCCGGTCGACCTCGTACAGCACCGCCAAGGCCGAAACCCGGCTCGGTTGGAAACCCAAGGTCGACAACCGCGAGAGCATCGAGCGTTCGGTTCGCTGGTTCCTCGATCGCGAACGCGACGAGGCCGAGGCGGCCCCCGCCGCGTCCCGCTGACTTCCCCGGCCCGGCCCTTGCCGGATCTTCGCCCATCGATCACTATGGAACGACCCTGAGGGCTGCGCAAAGACGGGCGGCTCGCGGCACGACGACCTCGCCCCGCCCCATCCCCCACTTCGCCCGCGTCCCGCACCCCACCGCAAAGACTCACACCCGGAGAATGCCTCATGTCGCGTCGCAGCGGCCTGGCCTGGAGCCTCGCTCTCCTCGTCTCCTTGAACGTGAGTCGGTCGGCCCCCGGTCAGGCCGTCGAGAAGACCTCGAAGCCGACGGCGGCCCCGTCGCCGACCCACTACGACGGCGAATCGTTCCGGGGCGGGTCGGGCTCCGGCGGGACGCTCGACTCGAACGACCCGAAGAAATACCGCGACTTCGGCGACCTGACCTCCGGGGCGACCCGGCATGAGGGCCTCTTCTCGCTCTACCAGAAGGAAGACCACCTCTACGCCGAGATCAAGCCGACCCAGTTCGACCAGCCGATCCTGGCGCCGATCACGATCGCCCGAGGGTTGATGATGGCCGGCGTCCCCCTCAACTTCGGCGATGAGTGGGTCCTCATGTTCCACAGGGCCGGCGACAAGGTCCAGCTCGTCCGTCGAAACGTCCACGTCAAGGCCCCGGCCGGCACGCCGATCGAGAAGGCGGTCCACCAGAACTACACCGACTCGATCTTGATGGCCCTGCCGATCGTCAGCCTCCATCCCGCCGGCGGGATGAGCGTGGTCGTCGACCTCTCCGACATCTTCTTCACGAACTTCGCGCAACTCCCGCTCGGCTACCTCGACCGGGGCCGGACCGACTGGGCGAAGGTCAAGGCTTTCCCCAACAATCTCGAACTGGAAGTGCAGGCGACCTTCTCCGGCGGCGGGGGCGGCTCCGGCTTCGGCGACGAGGGCGTGGTCGACGGCCGGGGGGTGACGGTCGTCATCCATTACGGGCTGGTGAAGCTGCCGGAGGGAGGCTACCACCCGCGAGTCGCCGACGATCGCGTGGGGCACTTTCTCAACGCCACCAAGGATTTCGGCTCGACCGACCCGGACGAGGCGGTGGTCCGCTACGTCAACCGCTGGCGGCTGGAGAAGGCCGACCCCAAGGCCAGGCTTTCGCCGCCGAAGAAGCAGGTCGTCTGGTACATCGAGGACACCGTCCCGATCGAATACCGCCCCTACGTCGAGGACGGCATCCGCGAGTGGAACAAGGCGTTCGAGAAGATCGGCTTCCGCGACGCCCTCGCGGTCCGCTGGCAGGTGGCCGACCGCGACGACTTTGACCCGGAAGACACCAATTACTGCACCTTCCGCTGGATCGCGACGAGCAGCACCTACGCGATGTCGTGCCTGCGCTCGAACCCGATCACCGGGGAGATGATCGACGGCGACGTCATCTTCGACGCGAGCTGGATCCAGGCCTGGAAGACCGAGTATGCCCAGTTGACCGGGGCCCCGGTCGCCCGAGAGGCCGGGTCGGCCTCCCAAACCCTGGCCTTCGGCGAGGTCATCAGCTCGAGCCTCGCGGCGAAGCGAGGCTATGGCCAGCTCGACCTCGGGATCGGCGAAGGGCTGCCGGTCGGCCAGCGGGATCGGGCGTCGCTCGTCCCCGCCGAATGGTCGGGCCTGCGCCGCGACCTGCTCCGGCGGATGGCCAACGGCGAGCGGGCGTCCTGCCGGTTCTCCACCGGGATGAGGCCGGAACTCGGCCTGGCGGCCCTGGCCCTCGCCGACGGGGCCAAGGGCGACCCGGACGGCAAGCTCCCCGAGGAGTTCCTCGGCCAGCTCATCAAGGAAGTGGTGATGCACGAAGTCGGGCATTCGCTCGGCCTCCGGCACAACTTCAAGGCCAGCACCATGCTCGACGCCGACCAGCTCCACAACCCGGAGATCACCCGGGTCAAGGGCCTGAGCGGCAGCGTCATGGATTACAACCCGATCAACATCGCCCCGAAGGGCCAGAAGCAGGGCGACTTCATGACGACCACCCTCGGCCCTTACGACTACTGGGCGATCGAATACGCCTACAAGGAGACCTCGGGCGACGAGGCGGCCGAATTGAAGAAGGTCGCCGCCAGGGCCCCCGAGCACGACCTCGTCTTCGCCACCGACAACGACATGATGGTCGGCCACGACCCGCTGGTGAACACCTACGACCTCGGCTCCGACCCCTGCCGGTTCGCCAGGGACCGGATCACCCTGGCCTCGCAACTCATGAAGGACCTCGACGCCAGGGCCATCAAGGACGGCGAGTCGTGGTCGAGGCTCCGGGTTGCCTTTTCCTACCTGATGGGCCAGTTCGGCAACGCGGCCGACCTCGTCGCCTCGCACGTCGGGGGCCAGTCGATCTCCCGCGACCACAAGGGCGACAAGGATGCCCGCGACCCGATCGTGCCGATCTCCGGCGAGAAGCAGCGCTCGGCGCTCTCATTCCTCGTCGAGAACGTCCTGAGCGACAAGTCGTTCCAGTTCTCGCCGGCTTTGCTCCGGCGACTCTCCAAGGACCACTGGGACATGGGCGTCGGCGCGAGTTGGGCGGGCCAGTCCGGGGCCTTGCCGGTCAACGACCGCGTCCTCGCGATCCAGAAGATCGCCCTCTCCCACTGCCTGAGCGCCTCGGTCCTGACCAGGCTCCAGGATCAAGAGCTGCAATCCGAGCCGGGGTCGAAGCCCCTGGCCGTCTCCGAGGTGTTCCGGATCCTGAGCGACGGGATCTATGCGGAGCTGAACACGCCCCCGCTGGCCGACGGCAAGCCCCGGCCGGTCGGCTGCTCGACGATCCGCCGAAACCTCCAGCGCGAGTACCTCCGCAGGCTCTCGGCGATCGTCCTGGGCGAGGGCCGCTCGCCCTACGGCGACGCCTTCCCCTTCGTCCTCTTCGGTGAGTCGGGCCGTTATCCGGCCGACGCCCGGGCCCTCGCCAGGCTCCATCTGAAAGAACTCGGCGAGCGGATGATCACCCGCGTCCTCGGGGCGAAGGACGTCACCCTGGACGACACCTGCCGGGCGCACTTCGACGAGCTCGCGCAGAAAATCGGCAAGGTCCTTAACGCCGACCTCAGCTCGAACGAG
>JAABUK010011940.1_pt1 | contig 11174 bp, 10 predicted proteins | sample 5559141 | NCBI WGS metagenome assembly JAABUK01 (sample SAMN10711869, study PRJNA513367) | rock metagenome | isolation source: Antarctica rocks | place: Antarctica: Victoria Land, Pudding Butte nord | collected 2016-01-03
TCCTACATCGATTGGCAACAACGGACCTGTCAAACTTTGAGGCGCAACATGTGGCAAATGCGCTACACAGCCTGGCCACAATACCAGCTGCTTCACCTTCTGTTGAGGTGCTGGATGCTTTGTGCCAGCGCTTTGGTGTACTGCTCAGTGACCGCCAAGCTGTCAAGCTTCCAGATGCTCAGAACATTGCAAACACAATGTGGGGTTTGAGTAAACTGAAGCATTCTCCATCAGATGAGCTGGCCATGTCCACAATTGGCAGGACGGTGGCTCTGTGCTGCATGCCAGGGCAGCAGCCAACGCCACAAAATATCAGCAATCTTTTGCTGGCATGTGCTGAGCTGCGTGTGCCTGTCAAACAAGCAGACACTGATAGTCTAGCATCTTTTCTTTTGAGATCCAACAGGCAGCCAGGTGCCCGGCAAGCGTACACAAACATTGCCTGGAGTCTAGCAGTCATAGGGCATTTGCACCAAGCACAGTTCACATTGATGCTGGATCAGATGCTTGCTTTGTCTCTCAATCCTAGTGTTAAGTCAACACCTTCACTAGTCCCAAATATTCAGCTGACCCAGCTGTACCAGGCTCTTGACTGGCTGCAGCCTCATCCAACTGCACCTGCCCACCAACAATCAGCATGGTCCAGCTTGCAAGGGAAGTTGTACAGACTGGGACCCAGACCTGCGCCTGACACACCATCCTCTGTTGGTATCCGTAAGCTGTGCGCAGCTCTGAGACAGCTGCAGCTTTCCTTCCAGGCCATGATTGTTATTCAGAGCTATTGGGTTCCTGCATTGCTTCAGCCTCGAGACAGCAAAGCTCGGCCAGTCATCTTGAGGCTGTTCAGCCCTAGCTACATCACCAACAATCCTGGCAGGTCATGCACCACCCTTACTGATTGCATCACTTTGCTCAGTAGTGTTTCTGCCAGCTGTTCCATCTGCATCTCTCTGTCAACAAACTGCAGGTTGATTGTGCCAGCTCTTGCATTTGTATGTGTTTTGAACCAAGGCACCTATAGCTGCTTGTCAATCCCAACTGCTATTTGTAGGGCATGTTTGTCAATGAAGGCCACCAGAAGTGGCACTTCATTCTTGGGTGCTGTTTGTAGGGCCTTCATCCTGTAGCTGGAGACTGTGTGCCTCTGTTCATGTGCTTTGCACGTGCGCCCTTTTCTGCAGTCTTCACTTCTTCTGCTAGCATCCTTGCTTACACTGCAGATTGACGGGGAAAGCAGTGTTCAGCACCCACCTGATGGCCCAGCAAGGCCGTCTGGTGGACATTCCCCACAAGATGACCATTGACACCATCACAGTGAAGCAGCTGGCAGACTATCTGGAGCCCATCCTGATAGCAGTAGCGGGGGGGTCCCTTGATGATTACTGCCTTTGATGCTAAACGAGCAGTGTACTTAATTCTTATATATAAGTTAAACACCACTGTGGACAGCATGGCGTTGAGCTCCTTTTGAACGTAGCAGCAGAAATATGTTAGTTGCAAGTAGTACTAATCCAATTATACCCAATGACATGCGTCCCTAGGCAGCTTGCATTGCAGATGCAATGTGTTGTACAGGTAAAGCATTGCATCAGAGGCAGTGTGCAACCTGACAACGGCAGTGCTAAGCTGTCAGCCTCAGCCATGTGTGCATGTCTGATGTTTGTGAGGCTGACATGTGTCCAGCTACATGACCCCTCCCCCTGCTCATGTAACTTGCAGGCAGGCAAGCAGTCAGCTCTCCAGGCACTAGCTTCTTGCATGGCATGGTCAGTTGGTTCGACTCTGACCAAGCTTGGGGCTAACCTGCAGCAAGTGGCAGACATCAGGCAAGCAAAGCCTGCTCAATGACATTGTATGTACCTAGCAGAGTGCGTGTGTGCATGTGTTGTTAGTTTTACAAAGCAGCATGTGGCCCTGCATACCCTTGTGCCTGACAACAGCATATGTTGGGCAGTCCTTGCTGTATGTGTGCTGGCATGCACAATATGTAAATCTCTATCCAAGGTAGGTTTAGATGTCAATCGTGCTGCAGTACTGCCCAGCCTAGCAGAAGCTTGCACACCAGCACTGACTGGTGTAAATAGTCTGTTTTAAAGCTGCTGCTGACAAGCTGAACATTAGCCATTGCCTTTGCTGCAGGTCATGGGCAGTTCCGCACTCAGTAAGTCAAGCTAGTTATGAGACATGACAAATTGGCACCGATAGATACTCTGACTTGCCATGGCACTGTCAACCCAGCAGCCTAAGCCATGTGTGCATGCCTGATGCTGACTTGAACCCATGTGCATGACATACATCCAACACTCATTGTGTACGCAAAGTGGGTAGGCTAGAGACGTACAGAGCAGATGTGCAGAGCAAATTTGAATGCTGAATTGTGTATATGTAGGTCTGAGTTACATCAGGGGCAGCAGCAGCTACAACACGATACGACAAAGCAGATGACATTCATGGAAACGTGCTCCTGTAACTCCCAGCAAGCTTGCTTTAAGTCTGGCAGATTTGCTGCAGCTTCAAGACTGCTGTCCTCATTGATGAAAGATGTAATCATTGGTTCCTTTAGAAACTGGTTTCAGAGCCGCTTGTGCTTTTTTTGGGGGTCTGCACGAGCACCTTTTGTTCGCAATTCAAACCGCAGTGCCGATCAAGGACGTCAGCAGAGGAGTCTCATGATGTCACGAGTGTACCTAGCCACTGCTTGCCTGCGTGGAACACCAGTCTCTCAGCACGCATGTGCAGCTCTCAAGGGGTACGAGTCTTGCATACCATGCGACGGCCAGCAAAGAGCTTGATCGCAATTTGTAGTGTAGCCGTGTCGCAAATGGTGATGTGACGGGATTTATTGCTTGACCTGCAGGCTGCAGCAGCTGTGCACTGGGGCTGCAGAGCTTTCAGAAGGAAGCAAGGTGGACTTGCAGACAACTGCTCCTGCTGTTCACAGCAATCACCAGCAGACCTCCAGACAGGTGAGGACTGCACGCTTGTTGTGTTCGCACTCCACTCCACTTATGGTGCGGCGGGAGCCTCTGCCTATCATGACACAGGGGATTAGGAAGTCTGATGTTATCATTCCAGCTGTTCATGATGGGCGGCACAACATGAAGCCAGCATGGCATGACAAACAGCACGTAGGACAGAGTATAGCACTGCATGAGAGGTGTGACTGTACTCATACCAAGTCACCATGAACTGGCAGGCCTTTACACATGTTGGCATGCAGGCAACAGAACGTATGAGTTTCAGGTCTGCAAAACATATGAGTCATTACATCAAAGAGCAATGGCAGCTGGCTGCTCAGTCTGTCAGGCATTCCAGTCCTGACAAGGTCATGGAAGCATACTACGGCTGCATGGATCAAATATGTCGCCAATTTGAGAAGCAGTTGAACTCCATACACATCAGTGTTGCTGTCTACGGCACAGCAAAGGTGTGGGTAGCAGCTAAAACAAGCCACAGTGGCTGGTATGCTAGGCAGCAAGCAAATCAGAAACTGCGCAGCTTCATTGCAAGGATGCTTCAAAGGCTGCAGCCCTTGCTGCCAGCTGTCAGTGCACGGCAGGCAGCCAACATCTTGTGGTCATCAGCCCAGCTGCGGCAGAATCCAGATGCCTTGGTGCCAAGCATGACAGACAGCTTGGCGCGAGAGTTCATAGTTGACATGGATGCTGCAACTGCGCAAGAGCTTGCCAATGTTTTGGTGGCATGTGCCAAGCTTCAGCTGAACCCTTGCCAAGGGGGACTGTTCAAGGCAATCCTACATCGATTGGCAACAACGGACCTGTCAAACTTTGAGGCGCAACATGTGGCAAATGTGCTACACAGCCTGGCCACAATACCAGCTGCTGCACCGTCTGTTGAGGTGCTGGACGCTTTGTGCCAGCGCTTTAGTACAATGCTCAAGAACGGCCGAGTTGCTGAGCTATCAAATGCTCAGAGCACTGCAAACATGATGTGGGCTCTGAGTAAACTGAAGCATGCTCCATCAGACGAGCTGGCCATGTCCATGGTGGGCAGAATGGTGGCTCTGTGCCGCCTCCCAGGGCAGCAGCCAAAGCCACAAGAAATGAGCAATGTTCTGCTTGCATGTGCTCAGCTGAGGTTGCCTGTCAAGCATGCAGATAGTGCAATTCTGGCAGACTTTGTTCTAAGCTTAGGCAAGCGGCAAGTTGGCAAGCAGGAATGTGCAAACACAGCTTGGAGTCTAGCTGTCATGGGGCATCTGCACCAGGATCACTTTTCACTGTTGCTGGAGTTGTTGAGTCCTTCATCCGCTGCTCATGGTGACATGTCAAATGGTTTGCGGCTGAAGATTTCTGAGTTGCGCCAGCTGTACCAGGCTCTGGACTGGCTGCACCCTGCTTCAAGTGCGCCTGCACAGCAGCAGAAAGCATGGTCCAGTCTGCAAGGGAAGATGCACAGACTGGGACCCAGACCTGCGCCTGGCAAACCCAACATCAGCGGCAATAATAAGTTGTGCGCAGCTTTGAATCAGCTACAGCTCCCCTTCAAGGCTGTAGTCTCCATACAGAGCTGCCACTGGATGGATGCAGTGCTCGAGTCGCAAGACAACCAAGCTGAGGCAATCATGTTAAGACTGTTCACTGCTGACTACATTAAAAACATTCCTGGCAGGTAATACACCAACTTTATTGCCTGGGCCACCCTTCTCAAGGTGCTTCTTGTGGGCTCTTGCACTTCCTTGTTTGTCATGGCCTGGGATGCGCTGAGGGCTGTTGGAATTGAGTTAAAGCTCGAGCCAAGAAACATGCAGCCTGTACTTTTGCCTCTGCTTTTGCCTTTGCCTTTACACCCTGCCTGCAAGACACCAGACACACTTGTGCTAATATGTATGTGTATAGTGCAGGCTGACAGGGCGTGCTGTGTTCAATAACGACCTGCTGGGTAAGCGAGGCCAGCTGGTTGATGTTCCCCAAACGATGACTAATGACACCATCACAGTGAAGCAGCTGGCAGAGTACCTGGAGCCCATCCTGACAGCTGCAGCGGGGGGGTCCCTAGATGCCTATCGCAAGTAATGCAGGCCGAGCGATGTTCCTCATTTCTGCTGCAACCTCACATCAGGCAAGCGATCTTCCATGTTGAGAGAGCACTGTACGCACATTCTTTGCTTCTGCCCCTTGCAAGTTGATATGTATTCACAAAGCAATGCCAGTATTGCACCTACGACCATCACCCCTGATAACAAGCATTGGGTAAAACTCACGACCATGGCAAACATGTTCCTATACAGTCCAGCTTGTTATACACACTACATCACCAACGCTCCTGGCGGGTCATGCACCACCCTTACTGATTGCAGCACTCTTGATTATGCACGCTCTTGTTTCTGCGTGTTTGTTAATGAAGGCCATCAGATGTGGCCTGTCATTCTGGTGTGCTAGCTGTTGAGTCATTGTTTTGTAGCCGGAGACCATGTGCTTTGCCTTTGTGTTGTTCCTTTGCCTGTGCGCCCTTCCGGCAAGACAACACATTCTTGCTCCTTCTGCTAGCATGCTTGCACACATTACAGGGTGACGGGGCGAGCAGTGTTCAAAGCCCATCTGCTGGCTAAGCAAGGTCGGCTGGTTGGCGTTCCCCAAGACACGACCAATGATTTATCACAACGAAGGAGCTGGCAGAGTACCTAGAGCCCATCCTGACAGCTGCAGCAGGAGGCTCCTTGGATGCCTACCGCCTTTGATGCAGGCCATCAGTAATGCCCATTCTTTGTTGCACCACCACAGCAGTCAAGTGGTTTTGTGTGCTGAGGAAGCGCATAAATTGCTTCTACCTCTTGCAAGCTGGGCTATCTCACAATGCAAGTGCTCCAGCTACTGCCATGATCCCCTCCAGCAAACATGAGATAGGCCTTTGCACTGAACTGGCATCATTTAATACCTTAGTTACAGAAAATGAAAACAGCGTTGACAACGTAGCAAGTGCTGTTTGCTTGGATTTGCAACAACTGCTGAATGTTAGCATTTCCATAATCTATACGTGTTGTTCATCAGCGCTGGAACACAACATGGTCCAAGGCTACACACCAGAAGCAACGCTTCTGGTCTTGCAGGGTCAACTAATAGGCAGGGCCCCAGTCACCCTGTGTCATAGCATGCCCACTGTGCTTTGGGGATGCAGAAAGCCGGTTCAGAGTTCAGGGCTTTTGAATTTGGCAAGAAGACAATCTGGTATGCTGCCGCGTGCCGTACAGCATGGTCAAAACAATGACTCATTGTTTGTGACTCACCATTTTTATTGCCAACATTGCACAGCATGCTGCACAGTCAAAATGGCAGGTTGCAGTGTGCGAGTTTCCATATCTGGCCATGTTACCTATACGCTTGACGGGGACTGTCGTGCTTTAGCATTTCGCACAATCTTTGCTAGATATGGATACCAAGCATCATTATGGCAGCAGCCAATCCTTGTTGAGCAAAGTCTTTGCTGCTGCAGCTGTTGGCATGCACGACTTAGACTGTTCGGCAGGCTTTTTTATGCATGCATGGACTGACTTTCACACATCTGTAAGACTTGTGGTTGAGACACCCACAGTGCAGCTATGCAATTGCTCAGGGCAGGCAGGAAGGGCAGACTACTTGGAGCCCAAGTTGACAGCTGCGGCACGCAGCTCGCTGGAAGCAGATTGCGGTCCAGCAGAGTCATATGGTGCAAGTCGCCAGCAAACAGGCAAGCTCAAGTTGCCGCAGGGCAACTACACAGATCTGCAAGCTGTGCCTAGCGCGCAGATGTCTTTGCAATCTGTTGTCTTCTTCTGCTAGCCATCAGGTAGTGTTTGAGCTCACGCTGCTGATTGCACCTGTACACTGTTCGTACCTCAAAGTGCATTGGCTTTGTCTGAAAGATTGTCAGATGGAGTTGCCAGCTCTTTGTAAGCACAGCATCTAGTGTGCATTGCAAAGTGGTGCATGCTGACCAGCAGCTCCTATCAGTCCTTCTGCTAAGATCTCAAGGCAAATGCTGATATTGTTTGGCATGACGTCAGCACCAGGCAGCATTGACTTTTGACCGTGACTGGCATCTGCTGCTGCTGTCATCGCAGACTGCAAGTCTTGACGCATTGCTGCTGCAACTGATGACATTGCACGTGCTGCACTGCACTACTGACCTGCATGCAAGCACACCTAGTGGCTTGCGTCCTTGCGCACTGTTGCACCAAGCTCAGCGCTTCAAGACTACCACAGCAACCTCTCTCTAAATTATGCAACGGCTGCTGCACTTGAGCCCCAACTGCACCAATGACTGTTGGCTTCATCCTGTTGAGCTTATCAGGCGCAAGCATCACACACACCTTCTTAGCATTCAGGGAATCAGATGTTTTGTTGATGATGCTTGTTCTGCTGTTGTTGTATGCAGCGTTTGGTCTCTCAGTCTTTCACAGGTGTGATTCCTCTCTGTTGAGCTGTACTGCCCTGTCGTGGATTTGCCAAATTGATGGCCTTAGCCACCTGCCCTTAGCCAGCTGTATTATGCAAGCATGAGCCTGACTTGCAGTCTGAAAATGCTATGCCTGAATTGCTTGCAGGCCAACAGGCAGGATGGTGTTCAAGCAGCAGCTGTTTGGGCGTGACACTCAAGCTGGGTGTGCTGACTTTACCTTAGGCTAAGGCTTCAGTGCAAGCTGCCACAGACCACCTGGAGCCTGCCATTCTGACGGCTGCCGCATGTACTCTCCAGGATGCGCAGTGCTATGTGAAGTGATTGGCCTGATCAGAGCCCGCTACTACTCCTCAGGGACAACCTTTCCTGTAGCATTGCCTGCAGGCAAGCTCCATAATGCTGATTGCACACATTGTCTGCTGCATTTGCATTGGCAGTTGTCTGCAAACGTATGCTATTGCACCTGCATATGTGGCAGTGTGGCGCCAATGTGATGTGACACATCAGTACATCAGTACGAAGCCTATTGCTTCATGGTCTCTTTAATGCACAGATGTTGCAACAATGTCTATCAAGGCATGTATACACTGCATGCCACAAGTGTTGTGTCACAGACCAAGTGTTGCTGGGAAGATGATTGTCAAGATCCTGTATCAACAGCTTGAACTGCTTGTGCCCATGACACTAATGGGGTCAGGTTTGTTTATGCCATAGGTACAACCAATGCATGCATATATGTTGCAAATCTGCAAGGAGATGACCTGTACCAATTGTCATGCAGCAGTCTAGATGCATTTCAGCATGCTCATTCTGCCAAGGCTGTGCAGCCAGCAAATGCTCAGGCTCAACCAAAGAGCTTACAGAAGCTGTAAGAGCAGAGCAGATGCTGCCAGAAGTGGACTGAGCTTGCACAGCATGCAGAGCACAGTCATCATGCAGAAGCTCACAGCACAGCTTGGACAGCAGGCAAGGAGCTTTTGCTAGGAACTCCGTTACTCTAATGAGCTGACTTGCTGAGAAGGTGCATCACTGCTTTGTCCTACATGTTCCTGTGACACGGTACAGTGTCTGCCAGTGCAGCCGCAGACTTCATCACATAACCTATGGCAGTATATCACCGTGATCCAGCGTTGCCTATCAAAGCTTCGGCAGCATTAGCTGCACTGTAGCCTGTCCTTGACATCTGCTCTGCATACCCCAATAACTTCTGCAGCAAGTATCACCTGCTGTGCGTAGAGTTTGTGAAAATAATGTGTGATGATTGTTGAGTACACTCTAAACGAGCCAATGGTATGTACTCACGTATGCAGGTGATCATAGGCAGGGTTCTGCCTTACACCAGACTGCTGCTCATCATCCGCAAAGAGTTGGTGTGGTATGCTGATGTACTAGTACAGATCAACTGCATCTAGTTGATGCTTGGGGAAGCGCTTGGGTTTGCACCATCTTCACGTCTGTGGTGGCTCTCTGTACTGTATCTGCTGCATCAGCGTGTATGGATGCTATTCGCAGTGCGTGTGTCCTCATTGCTCTTGTTGATTTGTTTGCCGCCACTGCCTTAGTTGAGCCTCAGCACCTCAGCTCAGATCAAATATGACTGTGAAGCGTATGAAAACAAATGCCACTCAGCTCCCTCTGCTTGTGCATTTTCACAATGAGACAGATCCGCAATCAATGTGGATTGTGTTACAGAAACAGCTGGTCACGAGTTATTAAGTCTGTGCCTGCAAGATGTCTCGACTGATCCAATGCCCTCTATAACACCTTTTGTTTCTCTCGATTCTCAGGTATATACATTGGATTATCCACTTGCAGAACAACATGCTTTTTATTTGAGCTTGCACGTGGGAGCGTTTCCATGGCTGTACTTAGCTTCCAGCACTCAACACATATGGCTATATAGCAGCTTGGACGGATTTATTGCCAGATTCATCACAGTCCTTCTTATGTCTACAAGTTGAATTGCATGTTTTGTCAACTGAAGTCCACTCACACAGATCCATTCACTTCTTCAAGCTTGCTAACTAGTGCAAGTTTGGGTAGTTGTTTTTAAATTTGGTGCCGTGGTATCATTCCAAGAAATGGCCAAATATTATCTGTACACGCCAGCACTAGACTTTCAGCTCCCCCCCTGTGACATGACCTGATGACTTGGTAGCCGCAGCATTGCTGCATTGTCAATTGACATATTTACATCGCATGCCCACTGATAGCACAAGTCTCATTTCAGGCATGTGCGTACTCAGTGACTGATCATGCAAAAGATGGCATTATGCAGCATTTGGTGCCCTGTTTGCTAGCACAGATACAAAGGCTGGTGTCATTTTGGGGCTGATGTGCTTCTCAGCTTGAATGTAGCAGACTAACTTGATCAAGACTTCATGAGGCCATGCAGCCTTTGGCATGCTGGTTTCGGAGCCAGACACCGGTCAGTTCCCATAAGTTGCAGAGCGAGATCAGCGAGCCTTCGTTTTACTGTTAGGCTATAACATCTTCAGTCTGTGTGTTGGCGCCTGTATCGCAGTGTGCATCTTTTGGCACTTTGATCGCCCTCAAGATCTTGCCCTGTACTTATGTGCAGCCTCGCACGGACCTTTTGTCCCAGGAGCAGACTCAACCCTTGTAACAGGCCTCACAAATGTCATTGTACACGGCGAGTTTGCTGCGTGAGAAGGTGCATGCACTGCTGTTTTGTCCAAGAAAGCTAGGGCTTGTCGAGTGATTGGCTGCCTTGCAGGTCTCCGCTGCGTATTCTGGGAGCTGCAGGGTCATCACCTGGAGAAGAACGCGAAGCAAACCTTTCAAAGCCCAGTAGAAGCTCGCAGCGGACTTCAAAGCAGGTAAGGGGTTCGCGAAGGCACAGCCTTATCTCGGTACAGCTGGTGGCACAACACAAGTGTCGTGGCCCTGCAGGCAGCACCTCAATCAAGAAGTGCAGCAGGCAGCGAGATCCTGCAGCAGAAGCCAAAGCATCATAACGGGTACCAGGTACACAAGCTGTTACCCTGTCTGTTTCTCAGCGTACTAATTGGCTTCAGTGGCTATGCTTTTGAGCTGTTGCATCACTGTCAGTGCGTCCAGTTGATGCAAAGAATGTGAACATGCTTCGTGTGCATGCAGAAGCAGCACAAACAATTCCAGGATCAAGGCCGTCACACAGCTGCCTACATCAGAGCCCAGAAGGATAAGCTAATGCAGTCTGTCAGAGATTCCCATGCAGACCTTGCGCTGGACAGCTTCTACAAAGACATGTCAGCACTGTGCTCCAGACCTGAGTCCTGCATCAATCACATGCACCTTAATGCCATCATTGGAGCCACAGCGAAGGCATGGAGAACAGCATGGGCTCGATCTGCTTGGCAGAAGCGAAAGCAAACTCATCATCAGATGCATGTATTTCTCACTGAAATGCTGCAAAGGTTACAGCCCTCGCTGCCAGATGTTGCGGAACGGCAGGCTGCCAACATCTTCTGGTCATCAGCCCAACTGGGGTTGAAGCCAGATGCCTTGGTGCCAGGCATGACAGACAGCTTATCTCGACGATTCATGGTTGATATGGATGTTGCAACTGGGCAGGGGTTTGCAAATGTGTTGGTGGCATGCGCCAAGCTTCAGCTGAGCCCTTGCCACGGGGACCTGGTCCAGGCAATCCTACATCGATTGGCAACAACGGACCTGTCAAACTTTGAGGCGCAACATGTGGCAAATGCGCTACACAGCCTGGCCACAATACCAGCTGCTTCACCTTCTGTTGAGGTGCTGGATGCTTTGTGCCA
>JAABUK010011941.1_pt1 | contig 11173 bp, 14 predicted proteins | sample 5559141 | NCBI WGS metagenome assembly JAABUK01 (sample SAMN10711869, study PRJNA513367) | rock metagenome | isolation source: Antarctica rocks | place: Antarctica: Victoria Land, Pudding Butte nord | collected 2016-01-03
GAGGAATGCACCGGTAAGCCCTACGGCGAAGCCAAACTTTTTTACATTAATGGTGGTGTGCATGATTTTCTGTTGTGCTTGTTTTTGAATTTTGTTGCTTCTCTTCATGGCCATGTCCTCCATGTTGATGCATAGGCATCAGCAAATGACAGGCAAACATGGCTACTATAAAAATGAAGAGGGAAGCGTCTGATCCTAAGCCTAATGCAGGGGCAAAAAATATCAGCAATAGAGGAAGGGTACAACCGATAATCATCCAGATGATATGTTTTTTCATGAAACCTTTTTTTGTCTTTATCAAAAATTTGCTTTCTTTCTTCGTATTCCTCTTTTGTTATTTCACCCCGGGCAAATCTTTTTTTCAAAATGTCTAATGGCGTTTCCCTGATTGTTCTTTGACCGGGAATATTCCAGGGCGTAGCAAATATCCAGACGAGTAACAAAATCCAGAGAATCCACCATATCCAGTGCATTCCCCAAAATTCTCCGAAACTGTGTTACATAAAATGTGATTTTATAGTTTAAAATAATTGGCGAGAAAAAGCAGGCTGTCCTAACTTTTACTCACTTCTTTGAGATAACAATGTATTTCTTCGAGCGAATAAAAAAATCCAGCGATAGAATTTATTATTAAGCTTTTCATTCGTCATAGTTAACAAAAGGCCCCGTATTTGCCAATGCGCTATATCCTCTTACATCATGGCTTACATGGAGCAGCGAATGACCTACCGGACTACGCCACATTGAAGCAGCCAATAAAGCAGAAGAATGCTTTTTCTTCTTTTTAATAACTTCTTTTTTCTGCTCAGGCTGTTGATTATTTTTTTCTGATGCATCCAGGTTTGCTTCCTGATCTTGATTTTCCAAATGCTGATTAGCCCCAGTAGAAATCAAAGCGCATTCTTTGGAATGTTTCATTTCCATGTTCAGATGTTTTTCAACTGTTTCAGAAGCTGCATTACAAACGGTTGCGGTTAGCTCACAAATTTGTTTACAGTATGCACTTCCTAAACTCATTAATTCTGCTGATGCGCGGGATAGAATAGCACATTCATCCTGCTGAACGGTTGCTGTTTTTGTATCCTTATCCTGCTTATCCAAATTTTCATAAACTTCCATTGTTTCTTTAGCGCAGGCTCTGCAGGCTTCCGCACATTCTTTGCAATGTTCCATTCCCATAGCCGCATGCTTTTCGCATTCCTCAGCACAGGCATTACAAATGGCAGCGCATACCTTACAAATTTGTTTGGAATAAACACTTGCTACACTCATTAATTCTGCCGATGTACGGCAGAAGACTGCACACTCTAAATCGAGCCGGATGCATTTTGTAAGATGTTGAACATCTTTTTCTTCAAGACATGAAACTGCACAATGGTTACAGACGGTTGCACATTCAATGCACGCATCTATACATTTTTGATACTGTTGATTAGTCATAATATTTATTTTTTGTTAAGTGAAAATTTTAATGGAAAATTTAATAAAGTGGTTAGTAATGTTGCAGCTATTGCTTTGAGCTCATCAGCAAAAGGTGATTTAGCTTATACATCTTATGAAAGCTGTCATACGATGCCAGGTCAGCATCGGTTTTAAATTGAGCATCCAAAGCATCATGGAACTTATGAGTGTCAGGAAAGGCAGCTTTCAGATTTGCTTTAGTTAAAGCCTGCGATGCGGCAGCAGCATCTGTACTGAAAAAATACATAGGGCGATACTTCTCTGCTTCCTTTGGTGAATGACCAGGATGCTGATAAACATACATCAGTATAGGTTCACCGGGATTAAGTATCTTATATTCTTTATTATCAACAAACCTAAATTCTTTTCCTTTGGTATCCCGATATCCGAACGTCTCACCTTTCTTTAGCGTATAAACAGTGCCATCATGTTTAACTTTTACTTCCTCGTTGTTAAAAAGAAGGTTGTCTTTTATTCTATGCTTTTCTGTTTTATAACTGATGACATACGATGGCTTCCTGTTTTGAAAGTCGTCTGCGGTTTTGTAAATGCCGCTGCTGTCTTTTTGAGCAAATGCACTACCTGTGATTAAGAGAGATGCTATTACGATAAGTTTTGAGTGAATTATGTTCATGATTTAATTTTTAATATTTAGAAAGGGATCAATTATCGTTTGAATTGTTTTTGTTGAACCGAGTATGAAACATTTGACTTGCACAGTTTTAAAAAATACTCTCAATAGAATTAGACGTAAGGCTGATTATTCATTTGTCAAAATAACCTTCATTGCTTTTTCTTTTCCGGCATTACTAAACACTTCATATGCTTTCATTATTTCATCTAATTTAAAATGGTGCGTTATTAATTTTTTAGGCTCTATTTTTCCTGATGAAACCGTTTTCAAAAGCATCGGGGTAGTATTGGTATTTACCAATCCCATGGTAATCGTTATGTTTTGAATCCACAGCTTTAGAATTTGCTGGTCTACACTTTCTATTTTACCCAGTCCGCCATAGACCAGACCCATCATTGTTTTTGGATGGTTTACACCGTCTTGTGGCGCTGGTTTAATTTTCAAAACCGCCGGTTTCTTTTCGGTTGCAATTGTCATTTTATTTGAATCATGAAACTTGAAGAGGGTGATCGTTTGTATGCAAAGTTGATTCTATTCAAACTGAAACGTGTTACACGTTTATTGCACTGACTTACACATATCACACATTGCCGTTTCACATTGAACCAACTTTTTAAGAAGTAAAAATATTTTTAAACTATTTTTTAAAATATAATGACCGTTATAATTGGAAATGATTTTGGTCACTATATTAAATTGCTATAGAAAAATTGAAGCGTGTTAATCAAGTGTTCCCTGTTGCCGCCAACTAGAGGTAGATGATGGGCAATGGAAGAATTTAAATAACAGATAAACGTTGACAGTTATGCAAGGCATGGACGTTAGTGCATATGTTCCCGACGGTATTGCACTTTTACTTTTCTTCTGCTAAAAAGAATGATTAGCCTGTTGCCTTAATTCTATGATACAAGTAAGAGAAGCATGCAATAGAAATCATGCTATTGCTGATATAAGAGAAGAAAACGTGATTAATTACACATTCTCATAGCCGCTTTTGATAACTGTGGAAATCATTGTGAATTGCACATTGGCGTTGAAATGATGCCTTGTATGTGCAGGTATAATAATTCCCTCGCCTAACCTAAGCAAGTAATCTTTATCATCAATTGAAACTTCTGCAGTTCCATCTATTATTTGGATGTAGTTGTCGAAAGGCAAAGTCTTTTCTGTTAACTCTTCTCCTGCATCCAACGATGATACAGTAATATTACCTGTTATCTTTTTAATAATGGATTTGCTAACTACGGAGTTAGGTACATATTCAATTATTTTAACAATAATATGTGCTTTTGCTTTTTCTAATTCGGTACTGCCATTTGGGTTGTTAAACTTTGCTTTTTTTAATTCGATGCGGTCATTATTATTTTCCATAATTTTTGAATTATTGCCGCGCTGAAGCGAAGTGAGCTATTTTATAAACGAGTAGCCGAATGCATTTAAAGATGTAAATTAACCCGCTTAAACAGGAACAATCGGTTTATAACAAAGGTGCACCTATTCTACGTGTGAGATGTTACATATCTGTTGATAAAGTTTACACATATCACACATCTTCGAGGTTGCCCATGCGCCTTTGCTTTAATTGTTTAAAAAAGGAAGGGGAGAGGCCTGTAATTTTCTTGAACTGATTGGATAAGTGACCAATGCTGCTATAATGAAGTTTGTATGCAATTTCTGTAAGGTTTAGTTCGTCATATAATATCAGTTCTTTTACCCGTTCAATTTTATGGATGATTATAAATTGCTGTATGGTAATGCCCTTTACTTCTGAAAATATATTGGCAAGGTAGGTGTAATCAAAATCTAATTTTTCGCTGATGTAGGCGGAATAGTTGATTACAGGTAATTCATCTGAATAATGAATCAATTCTATAATTATATTTTTTATTTTTTCAATCAGGATACTTTTTTTATCATCGAGTAATTCCAGCCCATACTTAAACAGGTTTTTTTTCAGTTGATCATGCTGCTTTTGGGTTATATCTTCAAGAATTTCAACCGTGCCGAGGTCAACAATTACATAGTGTAATCCAAGCTTCTTAAGTTCCTCTTTTACTATCATTTTGCAACGCAGACTTACCATGTATTTAATGTAGAGATTCATACTTATTTATTGAATACGCAATTAGTCAATAATGTTTATTGCTGTTTTCATTTTCCTGCATAACTTCTTTAAAGATTTACATAATAATGCACCTGCAATCTATTACACCTCAATCCTTAATGTGTTTCTTTGCATAATTATGTTGTTTGAAATTTTGCGATACCAGTTTATCACGATGTACTCTTGCAGGCAGAGGATCAATTTTATATTCACCTGGGGTTTTTCCTGTTTGTTTTTTAAATTGTGTACTAAAAGTTTGCTGCGAGCTATATCCTAATTCATAAGCAATGTCTGACAGACTCAATTCATCATCTATAATTAATTCTTTTGCTTTTTCTATTTTTAACCGGATATAATATTTTTCAATAGTCATGGCGGAATCGGTTGAAAAAATGTGGCTCAAATGATGATAATTCCGTTGCATCATTTCTGCCAGATAAGTTGATAATTTTTTGGGCTTTACATCTTTGCTTGCTATTTCATCCAGGTATTTAAACAGCAATGCCTGAATTCTTATTACTATTTTGTCATTATTTTTATCTGCTATATCAAATCCCCTGGTATGTAATTGCTCATTGATTTTATGTATATCATTTGGGGTTAAACTTTTTGCAATGACAACTTCTCCAACAATAACAGATACCGGCTTATAACGTGCACTTTTCAGCAATTTACCAACTACTTCAATACATCTGTTGCAGCACATATTCTTAATATATAAGTGTGTTGTTGCCATAAAGGGGGAAATTATTTATAAAAATTTTCAGTCCTATTTATTAGCAGATAACCAGGTTTTGAAGTCAGTGATCTCTTTCGTTTGATCATCAATTCCTTTCTTCGCCATTTCTTTTAGTGGCGCATTCATACCATGCGATAATTCGTCTTTCGACATTTTTATTGCATCTTCATGATGAGAAATCATCATCATTGCAAAGTCCTTATCCATGTTTCCTGTCATCTTCATATCACTCATTTTAGTTTTCATTTCTTCGGTCATTTCACTTAATTCATCATGTTTACCCATCTCCATCTTCATTGGTTTATAGCTTTGTATTATTGACTGAAGTTTCCCTATCTCCTCTTTTTGTTTTGTGATTATCTTTTCCGCCATTTTTTTCATTTTTTCATCTGTTCCGGATTTAAGCTCTTCATTGCTCATGTCTATAGCCCCCTGATGATGAATTATCATCATATTGGCAAAGTCAAGATCAAAATCGCCACTCATTTTCATGCTGCTCATTTTGTCCATCATAGTAGTCATGGAAGTCATCAATCCGTTATCCATTTTCATTGTATCACTCATGCTCCTTTTGCTATTTGCAGTATCACTTTGTGCGCTGCTCGTTGTAGCAGTATCTGTTTTACTTGTATCGGTTGTTGTACCATTGTTACAGCTTGTGATAATATACATACCTGCTGACAGCGTAATGAATAATTTTACTTTTCTGTACATGATTTAAAGTTTTATTATGAATGTATTTTGTACGACCTTTTTAATTTTTTAGCACTATCGTATGAAGGAGAAGGTGCAAGTATCGAACTGCACTTTCTCAATTTTACCGTTTAATTTTTATCGTCGGTTTGCAATCAGCCAATTACCCAATTCCTGTATTTCCATTACTTGTGAATTAACTATGTTTGTTGCCATCGTTTTTAACTGGGCATTATTGCCATGATGCAAATAAGCTGATGCATTATCAATAGCGCCCTGATGATGCACTATCATTAATGTTGCAAAGTCGTTGTCAATATCACCAGTTATAATCTGTTCATCTGCAACCTTGCCGCCTTTCATCATATTATTCATTTGTTCTATTGCAAAAGAAGGGTCTGAATTATCAATTGCTAAGCCTGCAAGAATTGTATTAAACTGTGCAATCTCCGCCTGTTGCTCTGTTATAATTTTTTTAGCTGTTCTTTTTAAACTGTCATTTGCACCTGCCTGCAATTCTACATTCGCCATATTAATTGCGCCCTGATGATGCATTATCATCATTTTTACAAAATCTATTTCAGGGTCGTTAGTAGGCGGCATTGCCATCATTCTATTCATCATGGCGTGCATGCTGTCCATCATCCGGTTCTGGTCATGCGGCTGTAATTGAATTCCATTGTTATCGTTTTTAGAGCAGGCAGTAAGAAATATTACAGACGCAGCGATAAAAAGTAAGAAACTGTTTTTCATTTTTTTCGATTTTTATGTTTATTAATTAATTGTGTAGTTGAGTAGTTACAAATCTGCTGCCGATGATAAGCAGCCGGACTAAAAATAATTACTTACCCATTCTGTTGAGTATTGCTTCCATTTGTGCAATCTCTTCCTCCTGGCTTTTAATGATTTGCTCTGATAGCTGTTTTACTTCAGGGTCTTTGATGTTTGCATGTTTACTAACCATGATAGCTGATGAATGATGCGGTATCATTGCCTTCATGTATTGAACATCACTAATGGGTGTTTGCGTCCGCAAAGCGGCAAGAACAATCCCAAAAACAATAATGCCTGCAATAATGATTGAGGTGTTGTATTTTTTGTTTGGATACATTTTACCCATCATCAGCATCATAACAATACCCATTGGAGCGACCATAAGCAACGCCATGTAAATTCTTGTAGCACTTGTATGGTAGTGGTCTAATTTGTCAATATTGAGAAACATTACGAAGTACATGATGAAAAAAGAAATAACCATCATTACAACAAACTTTTTGTAGCTCATGCTTTGCATGTTGTGCATACTTTTATTCTCTTCCATTTTTGTAATTTTTAAAATGAAAAAAGCAGGCACAAGCCTGCCTTTTGTAAAATAATTAAGCTGCCATTTTTCTGCATTCGTCTGCACAAGCCTTGCAAGCCTCTGCACATTCCTGGCAATGCTTACTGTGTGTATGTTTTGCACATTCGTTGCCGCAGGATTCGCAAATGTCTGCACATAGTTGACAAACTTCTTTTGCTTTGTCGCTGCCTAAGCTCATTAACTGTGCTGAAGCATAACAAAGAGCTGCACATTCCATGTCTAACTGAATGCACTTTGCCATCATTTTTACATCTTCTTCCTGTGTGCATGATGAAGCACAATGATTACAAATAGCTGCACATTTTAAACATGCCTCTATACAATTTTTGTAAGTGTGATAACCTGTCATAATTGTTGATTTTTATAGTTTATAAAATTGATTACTGATTATTTAAATTAAGCTTCGATAGATAAGTATTTTTAATATTTTCCAGTTCTCCTTTTAGCTGGCTATTGCTTTCGGCCGATAAGAAAGATTGCACTTTCTCATCCAATTCCTTCTCATATATTTTCTGATGTTCCCACCAGGCTTGTTGCATTGTTTGTTTATCTATTTTTTTATTTTCATACCTCGTATTCAATTCGGCAACATGATTGCTTAGAGTTTTCTCAGCAAATTGTTCAAACTGCTGAACCGTGTCGGTTTTGTTTTCCATATTTGTATTTTTTTTAAATTTTAAAACAGGTATTTACATTTCTTCTTTTATTTTCTTTTTTATTAGCCACCAGCTGTGCCGTCAGTTTGTGCAACAGCAGTTATAAAAGAGACAGACAACAGCGAAAAAATGAATGAACATTTCATAAATTAATTTTTTTTGGTATTAATGATTTGTAGTCTTTATAAACTTATCTTACCAGCCCTGTTTACAACATACCGAACCTGCTTATCAGTTTCGGTTACCTGCTTCAGCAAGTGAGCTTCCTGCATTTTCTTTAATTCATTTTTCACCTCTATTGTCAGGTTCGCTACACCTTCCTCCGTAGCAATTCCTTTCAGTTCCATAAGCTCCATTGTCACTTCATCTGCCGTTGCTTTTTTCAGTATGGAAAGAACAAAAAGAATTTGTTCCTTTAAGGAAAGCTGCTTTGTAAAATGTTCGGGTAAAAGCATATTTTGTATTTTATACTTAGTAAACTAAACTAATACCAGCACCCCAGCCATAGTCGCTATCATAGCTTCCGGAGAGTGCAAAGTTTCTTGCAATTACATACTTCAAACCAAGCTGGTATTCTTTATCAGTGTTCCATAAAAAGTTGAACCTTGTTCTTTTTGTAAGTGCTAAATCCTGGCGTTGCAATTGAAAACGTAAATGACCTGTGTTATCAATTCTTCCCTCAGCTGTAACGAATAGCGGCAGAAAATAAGTAAGCCCGGCAGTAGCTATATTTTCATTTTCAATTACGTTCTTTCCATCTTTTATAGCATCCGTTTCCTGACGCCGGTTATCAGCACCAATGAATACAGTCAAGAATTGTCTTTTATCTATAAACCTGCGAAGCGAAGTTTCACTTTCATAAAGACTTTTATAATTCCAGTTAAATTCTTCATTCACTTCCCATTTTGTTCCCGCTAAAGTAAAATTGGTAAAGTTGCCCTGCGACTGAAAGGAAGAAGCACCCCAAAAGAATACATGATGACCATGTTCTTTTAAAAAGTCTTTATAATCTTTTGGGCTATCCTGCTGTACCTCAGGCAATGTATTTTCATAATGAAATGTTCTTGCCATGCCTGAAAGCATGTGGTATAAAGTATGACAGTGAAAGAACCAGTCTTTTTCTTCATCGGCAGCATAATCAATGGTATCTGTTGCCATTGGTAGCAAATTGAATGTGTGCTTTAGCGGTGCTTCATCTACAGTAGTACCATTGTTTAACCGGAAAAAATGACCATGCAAATGCAAGGGATGTTCCATCATGGTATTGTTATGAAATATCACACGAACATGCTCGCCTTTTTTGATTAAGATTTTATCGGCATCAGATAAAACTACGTTGTTAAATGACCATACATAGCGGAACATATTTCCTGTGGCAGTCAGTTGTATAATTCTGTCTGGTTCACCTTGTGGTTTTGGAATAGCCGGATCATTATTGGTTGCTTTCAGCATTTTATAAGAAAGAACTTTATCGTTACCATTGCCTGGTGGATAATCAAAACCATACATTTTCATTTCGCTCATTTTCATGCCGCCCATTTTCATGTCTTTCATGTTTTCCATTCCTTTCATGTTCATCTTGCCATTCATTGATATATTGTTCATACTCATATTATTCATGTTCTTCATTGAAGTGTCATGCATCATACTCATGTCATGCATAGGCATATTTTTTTTCATGGATGTATCTTTGTCCATTTGCATGTTATTCATCGGCATATTATCATGATGCACTTCTATGTTTGTCATAGGCATTTTGCTGGCGCCCATTTTCTTATTCATAGAAGACATCATTGTATTCATGTGATGCATGATTTTAAAATAATTAACCTTTGGAATAGTAGGAGCAGACACTACATTTCCTTCACCAAGAAAAGCTGAAGTGTATCCCGAAATATCCTGTGCAGTGGCTCTCAATTCATATTTACCGGAAGATGGAATATGAATGATAACATCATACGTTTCTGCCGTAGAGATTAAAAATTTATCTACATCTACAGGATGCACATCCTGCCCATCTGCAGCTATTACCTTCATTTTCCCGCCTGCATATTGTATCCAGAAGTAGGAAGAAGACGAAGCATTAATGATACGAAGCTTTATACTGTCGCTTGCCTTGTAATTACTTAAATCAAATGCAGGTTTTCCATTGGTGAGAAACAGGTTATACTTTACATCACTTATATCCATTGCAGGCATACGCATCCATTCCTGTTTAATTTTATCACCTAAATGACCTGCTGCAAGTGCTTCGCCGTAACTCTGTACCGAATGCTTTTTGATGGCAAAATAATCCGTTTGCCTTTTTAATAAACGCCACACTTCACTGGGTTTTATGTTTGTCCAGTCGTTAAGAACCAACACTTCCTCATTTATTGCCGGTTCATCTTTTTTATGAATGACAATAGAACCTGTTAAGCCTATTTGTTCCTGCGTCATGGTATGCGAATGATACCAGTAAGTTCCATTTTGCCTTACAGGAAAAACTACAGTCAATGTGCTGTCCGGCTTTATTGGAAAAGTAGTAAGCCCCGGCACACCATCGAACTGATTAGGAATAAGAATGCCATGCCAATGAATAGATGTGGTAACCTTCATCTGGTTGTGAACCCTTATTACTGCCGTATCTCCTTGTGTTAACTCAATAGTGGGCCCTGGTATTTGCCCATTGATGGCAATGGCATGTGTTGGTTTGCCTGAAAAAGTTACTGTAGTGTCGTTAATATATAAATCGTAATAAGTTCGTTTATAACTAACAAATTCTGCACCTGTTTGAATAGATTGCGCCTGCAATGCAGTACTTGAATTAAATAGTATTAAGCTAATAAGTAGCTGCTTCATTATTAAGTGTTTTGTGATGTATGATTAATAGGTTAACGTAATTCCTGCGCCAAAGCCCATGTCACTATCGTAATGGGTTGACAACGATACATACTTGGTGGTGATGTACCTAAAGCCTGCCATATATTCTTTATCAGTATTCAACATCCAATTAAAACGCAGCCGCGGTGTAACTGGAATGTCTTCTCTTGACAATTGGAAACGGAATTTGCCATCACCATCAACTCTAAAATCAGCCACGGTTAAGGTTGGTAAAGTGTATGCAATACCTGCCACTACTGTTTTGCGGTTGTTCTTATTGCTTTTTTGTCCAAACCAATTCTTCTCTTCACTGCCGAAAATATTTTTGACGCTGCCGCTTAAATCAAAAAGGCTTTTCTGAAATGCGCCTTCTTTTTTATAATGATAATCAAAACCAATGTAAGGATACCACCACTGCATTCTGCCCAAATACCTGCCTATCATGGTTTCACTTTCATAACCGTGCATATCGTGATAGCCTAAATGCCAAAGTGTGCTTGCTCTCCAGCGTGTTTGCGCAAGCATAAATTCACCGTCGCTGCCATTGCTTTCTATACCAATCCTGCCCATAGGATGAAACTTTTTATCGTCAGAATTTAATCCCCGCTTGGATACTTTAGTATCAGTAATATCGGTTTTATCAACGAGCGTATTATCGTAA